>Ga0315293_10001766_pt1 | contig 21001 bp, 14 predicted proteins | sample YL17G13_20_MG_FD_203071 | JGI IMG/M metagenome (GOLD analysis project Ga0315293, IMG submission 203071) | Sediment microbial communities from Yellowstone Lake, YNP, Wyoming, USA - YL17G13_20 | ecosystem: Environmental > Aquatic > Freshwater > Lake > Sediment | place: USA: Wyoming | collected... | reverse complement strand
CTCCCTTGTAATAAGAATTTCCACCAGTAATTGAGAAACCTTTTAGTATTGAATTTATATCCTCCCCATTATTAAAAGTTACAACCGGACCGTTGCCATCACCTTTAATGACTGTATTGGCAACTGTGTCTAGATTTTCAGGATCTGTACTTTTTAAAATAATATTCTTTCCTTTAAAATTAAGGTTTTCAAAATAAGTTCCTTTAGAAACGAGGATAACATCCACATCATTGGCATCATTAATAGCTGCTTGGATATTGTTGAAATCCGCCGGCCCATCATCATCAACGGTGATGACTCTCCCCGTAGCAACGGTATGCAGTATCAACACCCAAAGTATCGACATCCCCAACAAATAGTTTAGATTTGTTTTTTCGCCCATTTCTTTCTCCTGCAAAAGGCATACTATCTCTTAAGATTATACCATACCAATCTTGCTTTGTCCAGCAACGGCCTCTGAAATTTTCTGAAAACTATCACAATACAACTTAACCGTTGCAGTTTCCCACATAATCTGTATTATTTGGTGGTAGCACGGCCATTCCTTCGACCGTGCTCAGGACAGGCTTGGCCGTGTATTCACGGGCTGGAAGCCCGTGCCACAAAGGTTTTAGACAATAGAGACCGAATGACGTTTGGATTAAGCGCAAATGGTTATTATTGAAAAATCGGTAGGAGAAAATACACTATGAGTGAAACTAAGAGAAAAAACACATCGCGTCGTGAGTTTTTGAAGAACACCGGTCGAATTACATTGAGCTCAACACTGGTTGGTGCAGGCGCTGCTCGCATCTGGGCAGCAGAGAACAATACTATCAAGCTGGCATTGGTGGGTTGCGGAGGCCGGGGCACCGGCGCTGTCGCCGATGCCTTCTCAACGACCGGCGGCCCCGTGAAGCTCTACGCAATGGCCGACCTGTTCGAGGGTCGCTTACAGGGCAGCTTAAATAGCTTGACGAAGGATTTTCAGGACAAACTTGATGTGCCGCCTGAACGCCGGTTTGTCGGCTTCGACGCCTATAAGAAGGCGATAGATTGCCTGGGGCCGGGCGATGTCGTGCTGCTCACCACTCACGCAGCCTTTCGTCCACTCCAATTCGAGTATGCGGTCAAGAAAGGCGTGAACGTCTTTATGGAAAAGTCGTTCGCGGTGGATTCGCCTGCGGTGCGTCGTCTGCTCAAGGCTGCCGAAATTTCCGAGCAGAAGAATCTGAAGGTTGGCGTTGGCTTTATGTGGCGGCACTCTAAGGCGAGGCAAGAAGTGATTCAGCGGATTCACGATGGAGCCATCGGCCAGGTCCACACGCTGCGGATATACCGCGTGCATGGGCCTGTCCACTGCCCGCGCCGGCCGCAGAACATCAATGAGCTGGTATTCCAACTACAGAATCCAAACAGCTTCACGTGGGTCTCCTCTGGATTTTTCATCGACTGGCACTGCCATAATATCGACGTGGCCTGCTGGGTCAAGGGCGCCTGGCCGGTCGCGGCACAGGGAATGGGCGGCCGCTCCTACAAGGAGGCAGGCAACCAGTTCGACCACTACACGGTCGAATACACCTTTGCCGATGGCACGAAGCTGTTTGCCTTCTCGCGGCATATTAGCGGCTGCTGGGAGACTTACTCCGATTATGCCCACGGCTCAAAGGGTTCGGCTGTGATTATGACGAACCTGGGCGAGCCGCAGCCGAAAATATACAAGAGCCATAATATGGCCAAAGAAGAGACGGTCTGGGAATACGGTCAGCCTGATTGTAATCCGTACCACGCCGAATGGCAGGTGCTTCTGGATGCTATCCGGCAGAATAAGCCGCACAACGAGGCCAGGCGAGCCGGCGAGGCGAACGTGACCGCATTGATGGGACGAATGGCGACCCATACCGGCCAGTTAATCAGTTGGGAGCAGGCGTTAAACTCTGACTTCCAGTTCGTCAAAGACATTGACCATACAACCTTCGACAGCCCTGCCCCAATCCACGAAGGACCAGATGGTCTCTATCCAGCGCCACAGCCGGGCGTTTCAAAAGAGTTTTGACGGAATATTGGCAAAGTCGATATATCTGGTGCTGACCCCCGACCCCTGAACCCACAAGAAGTCGGTGTCCAGGGAACAGGGGTCAGGGAATAGTGAAGGAAATCAACCGGACTTTCTTATATTTTTGAATATTGGAGATTCATTATGATTCGCAAAAGAACACTATGGTTATCCAGGTTTTGGATTTGTGTGGTTTTTATGTTCCTGTTTGTTGAAGCCAAAAAGCTGCCTGCGGCCCAGACGGCAGTTGACCCTTTTATCCTAAACGCAAAGATGGGCCGAGGTGTTAACATTATTGGCTACGACCCAATATGGCAGTCCAGAGATAAAGCACGTTTCAAGGCAAAATATTTTCGAATGCTCAAGGACGCAGGTTTCAGCACCGTGCGAATCAATCTGCACGCTTTTCGCTATATGGACAAGGAAAACAACTACGCCCTTCGCTCTTCCTGGTGGGAGGTTTTAGACTGGGCTGTCCAGAACGCTTTGAATAGCGACCTTATTGTGATTCTGGATATGCATGAATTCGGTGCGATGGGCAATGACCCGCAGGGAAACAAGGATAGGTTCCTGGCCTTCTGGCGACAAATCTGCGAGCGTCTCAAGGATGCGCCCGACAGGGTGCTATTCGAGACATTGAACGAACCCAGCCGAAAACTAAGTCCCAAGATGTGGAATGAGTATTTCCGTGAGGCACTTGCCATTATTCGCAAGACCAACCCGACTCGAACCGTCATCATTGGACCGGCCAATTACAATTCGATTGGCTCTCTAAATGATTTGGACCTGCCGGAGGATGACCGCAACATTATTCTGACGGTGCATTACTACTCGCCTATGGATTTCACACATCAGGGCGCTGCGTGGGCAGACCGCAAGGATAAGACAGGCGTCGAGTGGAGAGGCACAGATGAGGAAAAGGCCGCTGTCGAGCGTGATTTTGCGAAGGCGCAGGCCTGGGCGAAGGAGCATAAGCGTCCGGTCTTTTTGGGAGAATTTGGCGTGTATGACAAAGCGCCGCTGGAATCGCGGACGCGGTATCTAAAGTTTGTTACCGGTGCTGCGGAGAAATCAGGCTGGAGCTGGGCGTATTGGCAGTTTGACAGCGATTTTGTTTTATATGATGTTACAAAGGAAGAATGGGTCCAGCCGGTGCGGGATGCTTTACTCCAGAAATAAAGGAGATTCGTTATGAATAACGAATTTTGTCGTCGAGAGTTTTTAGAAGCCGCTGTGGCCGGCGGGCTGCTCGGCTCTCTTGCCGCAGCACAAGAATCGAATAAGCCGGATGCACCGTCAAGCCGCGAGGTGCGACTTGAGTTTCTCCGTCCTAACCAGATAACAGAGGCGCAGACCGCCTGCCCGACAATCTTCCAGCCGCTTGGAACGATTGAATGGCACGGTGTGCATAACGTCGTAGGCGTTGATGCAGTCAAGGCAGAGGCACTTTGTATTCGGGCGGCCAGAAAAGGAGGAGGCTTAGTTGCGCCAACGCTGTATGGTGGTGTCGGAGGTATGGATGAGCCGCATACGTTTGTTATGGAGCCGGAAAACAGCGTTTTTTCAAACCTGCTTCGTCCGTGGCTTGAGCAGCTTTGCCGGGAAATGGCTCGTGACGGATTTCGTGCGATTATCATTCTAACCGGCCACTATGGTGCAGCGCAGCAAATCGTGGTCCGCGAAACGGCGGTTCGTATGAGCCGTGCGCTGGGAATTCCCGTGCTCGGCACGCCTGAGTATATCCTCGCAATGGATGCCAACTACACCGGCGACCATGGAGCGTGGGGCGAGACGTCACTTATGATGCACCTCTATCCCGATACGGTTGACCTTTCGCGGCTCGGCAAGCCTCCTCACAAGGGCGTCGGGGGACGCGACCCGAAAGAATCTTCTGCAAAAGACGGCCGCCTTATCACTGACACAATTGTATCACGACTGGCAGCTCTTGCGCAGAAAATGCCGACCTGGGACTATAAAACATTGGATGGCTTTATCGATGCCGAGGCGGCCCTCGTTGCCAAGCAGCTTTCAGCGCCGAGAGGCAAGGAGGCTATATGGACCGCCTGGCGTAATATTGCTAGCGCAATGCGCAACTATGGCAAACAGCTTGCTGAAGAACGTTTTGAAGACATCAAGTCATCTATTGCTAAACTGTGATTCAGATTGTCCCGCACCAATTGTCCGCTTGATGGGTTCATTGAGCTAAATGTTGTATAACAGACGGTCTCGGTCGGTCAATCCCTCGACTCTGCTCGGGATGGTGAGCTTGTCGAACCATTGGTGCGGGGGCCTGCATATCAGATGCACCACGGTGAGCGCATCGCGCGGTAACGCAGGCGGTTCGCGGCCTCATCGCCGATAAACTCTTCTTTGGCCGGGTCCCACTTCAACGACCGCTGCAACTTATGTGCGATAATGGCCAGATGTCCAAGAGATGCCGAGCGATGACCAATCTCCTCGCTGGAGCTTGGCTGCCGCCGTGTTTTGATGCACTCCAGCCAGTTATCGTGATGGTTGTTCTCCCCGATGTTGACCTGCCGGGTGGTTAGCTTCATTTCCTCGAAGATATTTTCAGGGCCGCCCTCAACGGGCCCGCCGGTTGACATCGACGTAACCCAGCCTCGTTCTCCGACAAACACCCCTCCGAAGTTTCCTGCTAATCGGACCGTTGGAGGAACGGCCTCATAGACATCTTTCACCATTTGCCAGTCGTCAACTAAGTGAAGTAAAGTTCCGTTAGCATATTTGTATGTGAGCGTTGGGTAATCTTTGCTGCTGGGATGGATAATCTCCGCCGGCCCGCTGTTCTCCATTCCAATCGCATATTGAATCACGTCTGCGCTGTGAGAATGATGCCAGGTTACTGAAGCAGCGCCGAAATCCTCACAGAACGACCACGGCACCACGCCCGGAGAGGGATTGATGTGGTAGAGACTGTTGTAAGGGTGCCAGAGAGCCGGGCCGACCCATAAGTCCCAGTCCAAACCTTCCGGCACCGGTTCAGCGGGCAGGGCAAAATCCAGCGGCGTATATGAGCTGCCGGTCTTCTCGACATCCATTATCTGAGTGTAAGGGGCAAACCTTCCTGCTCCGATGAAGCCGGCAAGGTTGCTCCACAACGTAAAGACTGATTTGACCTTGCCAAGTCCGCCTGCGCGGACAAACTCGCAGACCCGACGAATTGTAGGAATAGAACGATACTGGGTTCCTGTCTGGAAGATACGGCCATATCTACGCACAGTCTCCACTAATTGACGTCCTTGGCGGATTGTTATCGAGATGGGCTTTTCGCAGTAGATGTCCTTGCCCGCTTTGGCCGCGTCAATCGCCTGCAATGTGTGCCAATGGTCGGTCGTAACAATGACCACGGCATCGATGTCCGGCCGAGCCAGAAGTTCGCGATAGTCATTGAACGCGGCGCAGCCGTGATAGGTGCTGTTAGAGGAGTCGGCAGCGTAAGTTTCCTCCACGTGACGTTTGCCGTTTTCGCGGCGCTGGCGGTCAACATCGCAGACAGCCAACACTTGAAAATCTCTGTCGCCAGCAAGACGGCGCAAATGGCCGCCGCCCATCAGGCCATTGCCTATCAAGCCCACCGTAATCCGCTCGCTCGGTGCTGTGCTGCCATCTGCGCCGCGGGCTGGGGAGGGAATAATCCAGGGAATGGCAATGCTTCCTGAAAGCGCAGCCGTGCGGCTCAAAAATTCACGCCGCGTTATTTGATTCTCCATTCTTGTCATAACGCACCTTTCTTTGCAAGTTCAATGCTGACCTTGTTAAAAAACTCAATGCTCTGAGAAATTCCAGATATTGAGTCGGGCTTATCGTGAGGGTATTCGATACTAAACATTGTTGGCTTGAGACCGAGGCGGTGGATTTGGTCTAAAACCAACTTGATTGTTTCATCGCTGTTGCTGATTGTCTTATCCTGCTGGTAAGTATCGAGGATTAGAAGGCGGTCGCGAAGTATCCGAATAGCTTCGATAGGGCTAATGCCTGAGCGCAACCAAAAATCAAGACTCCCGCAGGCGCCAATCCGTTTACTATGGCTTTGGCAGAGTTTCAGAACCTCTTCAGGATTGCTATATTGCGGTGAGGTTTTCCGGCCAAAACAGGTGATGGCTAAATTTATATCGTACTCATTACAGAGCCGTTCGATTGTATCCAACATATCTGGTCGTGGCTCGGCAATGAAGGTCTCAATGCCCATTTTTCGGCCAAACTCGAAGACCTTACGATAGCCGGCCTCGTCAGATGGCGTATTGTGAATGTGATACATCAGCAGACGAACGCCGGCCGAATCCAGCTTCAACCGAATCTGCCTCAGCTCATCATTACTGAGATGTTCATCGAATTTCTTGGGGATGTCGCGGCTGACGGTCTGGAGATTCGAGCCACCGATATATAATAGGCCAAGTTCTGCTGTCTTGTCGATAGCCTCGAAGAGTGTGAAATTGTCAAAAGAGGCCGGTGTAAGTCCCAGACGCCAGCCAAGCTGCTCCTGTGCCCGGGAAGCCGGCGTCAATTTGGCGCTCGGGGTCGTCGGCGCCGGCAGGTCGCCGAGGGCGAACTGAGTTGCCGCGAGATAGAACTGCAAAAACTTTGTGTCCCAAAAAACGTAAGGGTTGTGCGCAATCGTGCAGTAGAAAATGCGGCCCTGGCCGTATTGCCGCACCCAGGCAAGCGCGTAGTCGTTGTCCTCGCGAAAGCAGTCGCCACGAGCTTGTCCCTGATTAGTGTCGGTTTTGTCGGTATCGATGCTAAGGAGCACGCGGACTTTTTGTCTTGAATATGGCTCGTGAAAACGAAAGAACTCATCGTGGTACTCGAAGCCTTTGCCATCGAAAGGCTGATTGAGAGGATGGCTGGGGTCATCGAGCTTGATGAAGACCTGCTCGTTGCTGTCGCGGTGGTTCGCGCCTCGAGCGCCGAGCATTATGCCGAACTCAGGCCAATCCTCATAAGCACCGGGCCAGCGGGTAAAGGCAACCGATGTCCCGTGCACACCGATTAGTCCTCCGCCACCATAAACAAATTCGACCAGGCTTTGCCTTAACTCGGGGTCTTCAAAAAGATTGCCTACGGTATTATTAAGAAAGACGGCATCAAAACTTTTGAGATTTTCAGGTTTGAAGACCGATGGGTCTTTGCTGATTACCGTCTGGAAAGCACCTGTCTTTTCGCCCATCAGCGTCCAAGCCAGATTGGCAGTTTTGATGGAGGGGTGTCCGCCATATCCGACATTGAGGTCGAAAATCAGAAGTTTTCGAGACTTGCGAGGCGTAACTAATGCCCTGGTTGGAATCGCTGCCTCAATCCGCTGCCGCTCCTCAGGCTCGATGACGACCTGTGCTTGGGCAGCGACAAGCCCAAACAATGGCAACGCGAGTATCCCAACCGCACCGCCTAGAAAATCACGCCGCGTTATGTCTCGAAATATAGGACAGTATGGACTGCTCATATTTCTGTCCACGCACCTGGAATAGGCACCGGATAGTGGCCCTGCGCATCGGCTATGACGGGCGCCGGGCTTTCCTTGGTCAGGCCGTCCACGTTCGGGCAAAATTTGAAATCGGATGAGCTAACTTCGTCCCAGGTAACAATCCTGTTACAGTGAACCGCTGCGCGTCCCATTACGGAGGCCAGGTTCGAAAATGCCGCCCGCCGCACTTCGTTGTGCGGCCGGTCCTGACGTATCGCAGATAGCAACACATCCCACTCGACCTGATATGGACTTAACTTTTCTTTTTCCGGCCGCCAGGTGATGTTGTCGTTGGATATATGCTGGTCCTTAAAAGTGTGCACAGTCGGGGCGTGAACGTTGCCTGAGAACTGTGCCGCACACTTTGTCCCGTGCACAAAGGTAGCGAAATCATCGTAACACTTCGGTATGGCACGGCTGTTGACAAGCGCCTTTGTGCCGTCGGCAAAGGTGTATTCGATGGCATAGATGTGGAGGTTCTGACTGCAATCGATGCTGCCAGGCTCGCGTCCACCCAGGCCGTGCGCAGAAACGGGCCACGCATCCTTAATCCAGCAGCACTCGTCAACCTGATGTATCATCATCTCGATAAACCAGCCCGAAGAGACCCACATAAAGAAATATGGACGGCGGATTTGCCAGAGAAGCTCGTTATCCTGGCCTTTGAATGGCTCCATTCTGGCGCCGGGGTCCATCCGGTATGCGCGGATAAGCTGGATGTCGCCCAGATCGCCATCGCGGATTTTCTGGATTAACGCCTGGCGAGCGGAAGAATGTCGGCACATAAGCCCGCAGGCGATTTTGAGGTTCTTTTTCTCTGCTGCCTCGCCCAGGCGGAGTATCTGCTTGGTGCCTCCCGGGTCGGGCGCAAACGACTTCTCCATAAAGACATTCACACCCTTCTCGATGGCATATTCAAGATGAGGCTGGCGGAAAACGGCGTGAGTGGCCTGTATCATAACGTCGCCTGGATGCAGACAGTCGATGGCCTTGCGATAAGCATCGAAGCCGACAAATCGCTGCTCCGCCGGCACATCAACTCGGTCGCCAAATCGTTCGCTGAGGGCTTTGTATGAGCCTGACAGCCGGTCCTCGAAGATGTCAGCCATAGCGACGAGCTTAGTCGGTCCGGTCGATGAAGAAAGTGCGTCGGCGACCGCGCCGCTTCCTCGTCCGCCGCATCCGACTAACGCAAGCCGTATCGTGTTGTCTTCGGCAGCATAGATGGTGGGTAAAGCGATGCCGGCAAGAACAGAGCCTGCGGCCACTTTTCCAGTCTGTGCCAGGAACTGCCGGCGTGAGGATTTGTTTAGTTCTTTCGGCGATAAACGTAACGTCTGATGATTGGTTTCTCGTTTCATACTTACTCCTTTGAAAATGGTTTCGTCCCGTACCAATTGACTGTTCGGTAAGGTCTTTGCAAAAATTATGATTACAGACGTAATCGGCTTACAGCGTGGCACGGGCTTCCAGCCCGTGAAGACCAGACACGGCCAGGATGGCCGTGCCACTCTAACGGGCTAAACCATATTTGTAAAACCCGGTTTGGGCACAGGATATGTGCCGTCGGCATTAGCCTTAACCGGCGGTTCCATACCGTCATGGCAATCTTGCGGCTTAGGCGGGTAATAGAAGTCCGACGCCTTAACCTGCTCCCACGTAACTTCCTTGCCTGTGTAACAGGAAATCTGTCCCATCACGGTTATCATTGTGCTGCGCGCCATATAGTCGCCGTTGTTGACAGGTTTGCCCGAGCGAATCGCCGCGAAAAGCACATCGTGCTCTTTCTGGTAAGGGTTGCATTTCCCCTCCCATCGCCAATTTGTTTCTCCCCATATTCGGTACTGAAGAAGCGACGCCTTGCCTTTGCTGCCGAACACCGTGCTGGAATTATTGTCGTAGCAGCCGTTCGTTGTGCGGCAGAAGGCGTAGGCGGGCACGCCGTTCTCAAATTCATAAACGACCGAGTGGTGGTCGAACACGTCGCCATATATCGGCTCAACCATCGAAGAGCGTCCGGCCAAACCGTGGCATTTTACGGGCGCCTGGTTGTGCATTACCCAACTGGTGCGGTCCAGATTATGCACCAGCGACTGTGGGACATCATCTCCCGATAGCCAGCGGAAATGATACTGGGTGCTGCATTGCCACAGCAGCTCAGACAATCCTTCCTTGCGAGGGATAATACCGTATGGGCCGCGAAGAAAATTTTCTTCAATTGCAACTACATCGCCGATGGCGCCGTCGTGTATCCTTTTGATAGTTTCGATGTACCCATCGTGGTATCTGCTTTGTAGTCCCGAAACCAGGCACAGCCCTTTCTCTTTTGCCAGTTCGCCCGCTCGCTGCATTAGCTTGACGCTGGCAGGGTCGATGCCGTGAGGCTTCTCTACGAAGACGTGCTTTCCGGCCTGGATTGCCGCCATTGCATGAAACGGGTGAAACTTGGCCGCGTTGGCAATCACCACCACATCCGACGACTCAATCACCTTCTTGTAGCCGTCGAAGCCGGCGAAACAATGGTCGTCATCGACCATAACCTGCTCTGGTTTCTGCTCTTTTAGAATCTGCCGCTTCTCTTGGACGCGGTCCATAAAGATATCACACATTGCAACAAGTCGTGCCCCGGAATCTGCGGTAAGCGCCTCAACTGCAGCGCCGCTGTTGCGTCCGCCGCAGCCAATCATACCGACGCGGATGATATCGCTGCCTGCTGCGGACACGCTGCGAGTTATATCCGATGCTCCCAATACAGCAGCCGATGCCGCCGCTGTTGTCGCCTTCAGGAAATCACGCCGCGTTGTGCCAGGGCCTTTGTCTAATTTTCTTAAATGTCCCATACCAGCTCCTTCTTAATTTTTTGCCACAAAGGCACCAAGACACCAAGTCTTTTTAATTTATAAATTCTTTTGTGACTTTGTGTCTTCGTGGCCAATATTTCTTTGTTAGATTGACTCGCCCTCTGCGCTCTGTTGCGTTCTCGGCGGTGAGAAATACAGGCTAAACGAAACCTTAGTATTCACGGTCTTTGAGGATACCCGGCTGCGGGACGGGATATTTGCCATCGGCCCCGGCCTGCAAAGGCGCCGCAGAAGTCATTGTCAGCTTATCAACATCAGGAGCAAACTCCTGCGGACAGTTTAGCACCTGGTCATAGGTGATAATCTGGCCTGTGTGAGCGGCCATACGACCCATAGAGCTAACCAGACTGGCTATAGCACCGCGTTCGGCCTCGTTGTAGGGCTTATCCTCACGAATGGCGTCAATCAGGTCATCCCATTCAAGCTGATAAGGACTTTGCTCAGGCTGCGGGAATGCCCATATCAGGTCGTCCTTTTCCATCTTGTGCCCTTTGTAGGTGCGGACCTTGCCCGGTGTATGAGATGAGGTTGAGATGACAGCCGAGCCTTTTGTCCCGTGGGCATAACTGGAGAAGCCGCCCTGACAGCCTTCCATATTCCGGCCATAGTAGAAAAGTTTGGTCCCATCGGGATAAGTATATTCAACCGCGTAGTTATCTAAATTCTGGTCAACGGAGTCGCCGCGATAGTGCCTGCCGCCGGTAGCGTGTGCTTCGACCGGCCAGGCGCCTTTCATCCAGGAACACTCGTCAATCTGGTGGATGTAGTAGTCGCTATACATACCGCCGCTGGCCCACAGGAAGCTGTGGAATCGCTGGACCTGATAGAGCAGTTCGGTCATATTGCCGGGCTTGGGGCCGGTCGTGGCTGCCCTGCCGCCCATTCGATAGGCCCTGAGCATAACGATGTCGCCGATTTCGCCCGATTTAATTCGGTCGTAGAGCTGCTGCCTTCCTCTGCAGTGGCGGACCATCAGGCCCACGCCCACTTTTATATTTTTCTTTACGGATTCTTCGGCAAGCTTGAGGAGCTTGCGGGTAGTCGGGCCATCCACCGTGATTGGCTTTTCCATAAAGACGTTGATGCGCTTCTCGATGGCGTAAGTAAAATGCACCCAGCGGAAGGCCGGGGGCGTTGCAAAAATCGCCACGTCGCCTGCGCTCAGGCAATCTATCGCCTTTTTGTAACCGTCGAAGCCGACAAACCGGCGGTCTTCGGGCACGTCCACCTTGTCAGGATGCCCCTCCTTCAAACGTTTGTAACTGTTGGCAACACGATTCTCGAAGACATCAGCTATAGCGACGAGCTTGGTCGGACCGTTCTTTACGGACAGTGCCTCAGATGCTGCGCCTGTGCCTCTGCCGCCGCAGCCAATCAAGGCCACCTTAATGGTATTGTTCTCTGCTGCGTAGATGCGCGGAATAATCCCTGCCGCCAGAGTTGAGGTTGCAGCTATCCGGCCGGTGTTCTTCAAAAACTCACGACGTGACGTGTTTTTTTCAGTGGTTTTGTTCATAGCAGATATTCTCCTAACTAATAACGTTCAATGTTCAACGTTCAACGTTCAACAAAATCCCATTATAGGTATGGCCCTGGAGAAATGCAAAGATTAAAAATAAAAAATCAAAATTGTGGAACTTCCACCGTTGGGTGTCCCCAGTGGGACTCAATTTTACATTTTGCATTTTGGTATTTGATTTTCTTATTGAGCCCCGGCTATGGGGCAATCATTAAATACACCTCTCCGGCTACGGCTTGGCCTTCGCCGAGACCTGCTGCGCCAGTGCGCAGCACGGCGAGCGAGTCATCACGCCCGACCCGGGATAGGCACAACATTTTCTTTCGGGATTTCGACAGTGCCTTTTTCGAAGTCCTCGGCTGCCGGCTTTAAGGTGAGATTGTAATTCTTTGGATTAACTGACGGATCCTCCATAATCTCTTTCCATGTAACCTGTTGGCCGGTGTAGGCGGAAATGCGGCCCATTACAGCCGCAGCAGTGGACTCGGCTACAGCCTTTGCCTGGTTAACAGGCTGGCCCTTATTGACATAATAGAGCGTGTCGATTTGCTCCTGATAGTGACTGCCCTGTCCCTGGGGAAGGTCGGCTGGAATTGGGGACTGCTTGGGGTTGGGATAATCGCTGCCGTTCGTTCGGCCTTTTTCGAACACAAAGTCGTGCCCCGTCCAGTTCCAGCAGCCGTTGACCTGGCGGCACATCGAATGGATATGCACGCCATCGCCGTAGTCGTAGTCAATGTTGAAAAAGTCATACATATCGCCGGCATTGCGCTGCGCCCGACTGCCGAAGCCTACCGCGCTGACGGGCGGCCTGCCACAAAACCAGTTTGCGACGTCGATGTTATGGACATGCTGCTCGACAAGATGGTCGCCCGACAGAGCTATCCAGTTCTGCCACGTGCGCACGAGGTCATCAGCCGTCTTGGGATTGATGGGTTTTGTGGAAAACATAGAGGCGATACAGAACGAGACTCGGCCCGCATAAAGTTTGCCGAGCGCTTTTTCTACGACAACGGCCTGGTGGGTCTTGATAAAGTCCCAGTCGTGTCGCATCTCCGTGCCGGCGGTAATCACCAAACCCTTCTTTTCTGCCTCCTCGCCGGCAGCAATAACGCGCCGGCAGCCGGGCGGGTCAACGGCGACAGGCTTTTCAATAAAGACGTGCTTGCCGGCTTTTACGGCTGCCTCAAGATGCAGCGGCCTAAAGAGCGGGGCCGTCGCCATCAGAATAATCTGCGCATCGGTTTCCATAAGGGCCTGATAGCAGGCAGGACCGCCGAAGCAGCGTTCAGGCGGAACGTCCAATTGTTTTCCTGCCTGAAGCGCCCGCTCCTTAAAATAATCGGCGGTAGCAACGATTTTAACGTTGAAGCCGAGAATCTTGCCTGCTTCGAGCGCATCGGCAGCGGCGCCGCGGCCCCGGCCGCCACAGCCCAAGATACCCACTTTGAAGGTCTTGCCTTGCCCTTTGGCGGTTGTTCCGAGAATGGTCGGGATGCTTAAGGCAGCGCCTGCGCCTACTGCGGTTCGCACAAAATCACGTCGCGATATGCCGTTAGGCATCCCTTCCGGGATTTTGTCTGGATTTTTCATAGGACAACTCCTTTCAAGAGTTACTGAATTCATTCTATGTTCCGAGTCGTTAGCAAAAGGACGACTGACTGAGCTTCGAATTAGAAAATAGTCTTAGCTTCTGCCTGTATGATTTTACTACTGGACCACTTTTTTTCAAACATTGTTTTTGTCTAACGTAGGGTGGGGTTCACCCCACCGAATCTTTGCCAGCAGCTTGGCGGGGCAAGCCCCGCCCTACGCACTGCACTTAGTTACTATTAGAACTGGTCAGATATGTGAGATTCGCTTACAATATGAGCCGTTGGCTTAAACTTTTATAAGGTGTCAGATTATAAGGCCCAAACTGGTGAAATCAGCAAAGACAAGCCTTGCACCGTCTGGTGCAAGGGCAAGTATCATTGCCATTTTGGTTTTGTTTGTTTCGAGCTGCTTTGCCTCGGTTAGAACAGGATTAGACAGTGTCGGCGCATATAAACACATATTTAGCGGCAAGCGAATCGGCATCATAGCCAACCACACCTCGTTTGACAGCAATGGTAAATACATAGTCGATATCTTTAACGCAATGCCCAATGTAACCGTAACTACTCTTTTTAGTCCTGAGCACGGCCTGTATGGAACAGAAAAAGCAGGAAGGGAAATCGACAGCAATATCGACCCCAACTACAAAATATCCGTGTTCAGCCTTTATGGTAATACGCGTAAGCCAACCCGCGATATGCTGAAAAATGTCGATATTCTGGTTTTTGACATCCAGGATATTGGAATCCGGTTCTACACTTATATCTGGACAATGTCCCTCGCTATGGAGGCTGCAGCCGAACTCGGCAAAAGCTTTGTTGTCCTTGACAGGCCCAATCCGATAAATGGGCTGCACGTGGAAGGTAATGTCCTTAATGGCGTAAGCCATGCTGTGCAGCGAGAGTTTGCCAGTTTCGTGGGCCTGCATCCCATCGCTGTGCGGCACGGAATGACCGTCGGTGAGCTGGCAAAGATGTTTAACGAAGAAGGCTGGCTTGCAGATGGAGTTAAGGCGAATCTTACTATCATACCTATGAATGGATGGCGCCGCAGGATGTGGTATGACCAGACGGGACTGCCTTTTATAAAACCCTCGCCAAATATACTCAATCTGGAAACTGCGACCGTTTATCCGGCGATTTGTCTATTGGAGGGAACAAATGTCTCGGAGGGAAGAGGCACTAACCTGCCATTCAATCAATTTGGTGCACCGTGGATAAATGCAGAGGCTTTAGTCGCTCGGCTTAACGATTTGAATTTAGCCGGCTTTAGATTTGAGCCGACGTTCTTTACGCCGACCTCTTCGAAATACGCAGGGCAGACCTGTCAGGGCGCCAGAATTGTGGTAACGGACAGGAACATAATTGAACCTTACTGGAGCGGCATCCAGGTTGTAGATACCATTTATCGAATGCACCCTGACAAATTTGAATGGAAAGCCGAACATTTCGACCGCCTGTGCGGAACTTCTGCGATTCGCGAGGCCATAATAAACCACTCTGACCTCAAAGAGCTCAAAAAAAGCTGGCAGCCGGAGCGGACAGCTTTTCTGAAAGTTAGAAGCAAGTATCTTATTTACTCCGTTAGAAAGCCCCGCACCAATTGTCTGGACCATATTGACTGTATCTGAAATTTCGTTCGAACACCTCATCGAGCGGTCAATTGGTGCGGGGTCAACTTTCTAACGGAGTTTACTGACCAGAAAGCAAAGTGTAAAATTTGTCCGCCGAACGTCTGGCGGATTAAAATATAAGTGCTCTGGGATTTAAGGTTCTCGAGTGATAAGATAGCTTGCAGATTTAGCATAATGCCAACTAATTAACGATGAATTCATAGCAGTAAGATTATGTCTGAAAAAATCGGTCGTCGTGAATTCATGGCTGCGGCATCCGTTGCGGCTGCTTTCACAATTGTGCCACGGCACGTTATGGGTGGCACAAGGTAAGTCGCTCCAAGCGAAAAGATTATTATCAGATGCGTTCTGATGGGAGCTTTAATATGGTGTTCAAGCAAATTGTGTGTCCTGGAATCATAATAGCTGCTCTGGCTATGTCGGCGGTAGCGAGCGAAACCCTTTACAACGGCATCGTTCTACCCGACCAATGGCCGCCACAGATTCAGAAATTGACCGGTGAGCCAATGGCTCTTCCATACCTGGAGAACCCGCCGGAGGTTATTCCTATTGACGTCGGCCGGCAACTATTTGTGGATGATTTTCTCATCGAACGGACAACTTTGAAACGCAGCTACCACAGGCCTCAGTACCACCCTGACAATCCGGTCGTCAAGCCGGACAAACCCTGGGAGTGCGAAGATGCTGCGAGGGCTGCAGCGCCTTTCAGCGACGGTGTTTTCTATGACCCGAAAGATAAACTGTTCAAGCTCTGGTATATGGGCGGCTACATTGCCAGCACCTGTTTGGCAACCAGCCGTGACGGAATTGGCTGGGAAAAGCCCTCATTCGAAGTGCGACCCGGCACAAACGAGGTCCTCAGTCACCGCGGCGTAGAACCTGCCAGCGGCGGACGCTACCGCGACTCAAGTACAATGTGGCTCGACTATGAAGACCAGGACCCTCATCGCCGCTACAAGATGTTTGTAACAACGCCTATTCCTGTGAGGTGGAGCCTGGCTCTGCGTTGCTCCGAGGACGGCATTCACTGGTCAGAACCTGTGGCTGTAAGCGCAACAGAGGTCGGTGACCGCACAACCGTGTTCTACAATCCGTTTCGCAAGAGATGGGTCTTTAGTCTTCGGACCAGCCAGGCAGACGTAGGCCGCTCGCGTGCCTATTTTGAACACTCAGATGCAGTTGCCGGCATAAAACAGGTCGCCAACGGTTCGGTTCTATGGACGTGTGCGGACCGATTAGACCCTCATCACCCTGACCCCAACTACAGCCATATCGCACCTCAGCTCTATAACCTCGATGGCGTGGCTTATGAAAGCCTTATGCTGGGGCTGTTTTCCATCTGGCAGGGGCCGCCTAATAATGTTTGCGCCCAACTGAAAATTCAAAAGCGCAACGAAGTGCTTGTCGGTTTTAGCCGCGATGGATTCCATTGGCACAGGCCCGACCGAACCCGATTTCTACCCGTAAATCCAATCGAAGGTGCCTGGAACTGGGGCAACGTGCAGAGCGCAGGCGGATGCTGCCTGGTGGCAAGAGACAAATTATATTTTTACGTCAGTGGTCGAATGTTAGGTGACCGCTTTTGGGACGGCAACTGCCATACCGGTCTTGCTACAATGCGTCGCGATGGTTTCGCCTCTCTGGATGCGGACAAGGAAGTCGGGGTACTGACCACGCAGCCTGTGAAATTCAGAGGAAGCTACTTGTTTGTGAATGTTGATAATCCCCAAGGCGAGCTACGCGTGGAGGTCTTGACCAAAGACGAAAAACCCCTAAAAGGTTTGTCCTTTGGAGACTGTGTTCCGATTTCTACCGACAGCACAATCCAGCAAGTAATCTGGAAAGACGCAAAGGACCTTTCGTCCGTAGCGGACAACCCGGCCAGATTCAAATTCTATTTGAAGAAGGGCAAGCTGTATTCGTTCTGGGTTAGCCCGGACCAGTCCGGAGCCAGCTATGGTTACGTGGCCGCAGGCGGACCGGGCTTCATCGGACCTTTAGACACGATTGGAAAGGCAGCTTATAAGCAATAGAGTTGGGCATTTACTCTGTTAGAAAGCCCCGCACTGATTGACTGTTTGGTAAGGTCTTTGCAAAAATTATGATTATAGACGTAATCGAACGGACAATTGGTGCGGGAGTCTGGCCGAACTGGTAGGTGAATAGATGATGGAATTATTTTGGTCAAAAGTGGTGCTGATATGGCTGTTGATGACAGGTCCAGCCTCGAATCTATCTATCGGGGCGGATTTGCACGTCTGGACGCTAACGAGAACAGAGCGAGTGCTTCGAAGCAGCTCGCCCGGCGACTCACACGAGGTAAAGCTGGCCGCGGCAAGAAATGAATGGGAGAGCTTTCAAATCCTCATACGCTCAGACCGGCAAATCAAAGGAGTCCGCATAGAAGCCGGCGAACTACGCGGCCCTGGCGGAGCTATGCTGGATACAAATAACGCGAGTTTTTTCCGCCAGCATCAGCTCCACATCGAGGCCGGCACATATCGAAATGAGGGATTCAAACCGGACTGGTTCCCGGACCCTCTCATTCCTTTCCAGCACCCGGTTTCAGGAGAGAAATTGGAAGCTGCGCGATTCAAAGCGGTGCCCTTCGACTTGCCGGCTAATGAAACCCACGGATTTTGGGTGGACCTTTATATACCGGCGAATGCGACACCTGGCGAATACCGCGGGGTTTATCGCGTCACATACGAGAGCGGCCAGTCGGTGGAAATTCCTGTCTCGCTGACCGTGTGGGATTTCTCCCTGCCGCGAGTATCCACGCTGGTAACAGCCTTCGGCTCACCGGCACAGCGGATGAGGGATTACTACCGGCAGCGGGCCAAGTCAGGCAAAGAGCCTGAGCCCAAAGACTGGACAGCCATAGAGAATCAGTGTGCGCAACTGCTTACGGAGCATCGAATAAATGCTACACCTCCGTCAGAGTATCTCTGGCCTGTCGTCCAGCCCGATGGCTCATTTCGGATTCCAGCAGAAAAACTACAGGCACTGCGCGAGTTTGTGGACCGCTACCACGTCAACGCCCTCCAGATTCCCCACCCTGAGAATGCAGTCAAAGACCCCGAACTCGAACGCGACAAGTTAAAGGCATGGCTGGCTGCATTTGACCAGGCGGCCAAAGGACTCAACCGGCCATACATTGTTTTCTATACATACCTGAAGGATGAGCCCAACACCGAGGAAGACTACCACTACGTCCAGAAGTGGGGCCGAGCCATTCGTGAAGCTAAATCCATCGTCAAGGTTCTGGTTGTGGAGCAGACCTGGACATCGCCAGGTGAGGGCGGCGCAGACGGCGCCTGGGGCGACCTCTACGGAGCAGTGGATATTTGGTGTCCACTTTTCTCTCTGCACAAACAGGATAGCGCCGCTCAGCGACAGGCCCTCGGTGAGATGGTCTGGACCTACACCGCCCTGTGCCAGGGCGAGCCTACTCCCTGGTGGCACACCGATTATGCGCTGCTCAACTACCGAGTGCCGGCCTGGATTGCCTGGAGATATAAAATGAAAGGTATTCTCTACTGGGGCGGGATGTCCTACTGGCGAGAGGTGGATGACCCCTGGACGCAAGCCGACACCTACCACGACAAACTGGTCTTTAATGGCGAAGGTTCGATTGTCTATCCCGCCCGTGCTGTGGGTTATGATGGCATCGCATCCAGCTTACGTCTCAAAGCCCTGCGGGATGCCATCGAGGACTATGAATATCTGGTTATTCTCGAACAACTGGGCCAAAGAGAAGCAGCAGAGAAGCTCGTGCTTCCGCTGACTGAGTCGTGGTTCCAGTGGGAGAAGGACCCAGCGGCATACGAAACCGCCCGAACAAAACTGGCCGAAATGATTATGGCGGCAGTGAAGCCTCGCACAGCGCTGTTCTAATCCGGTTATCCCAGGTAAACTGAATGAAAAGGCGAGTCATCGCAGGCTGATTTGCTCATAAAAATTGGGGGACAGAATATTCCTTAATCCCGCTTATATTTCGCATAAACAGATACAATTATTCACTTCGAGCTTGTCCTGTGCCTACCCGGATTAAGGTTTTTCCTCGGGCTTACGGATAGTCAGTATGAAAGGTTACCGCTATTGCTCGGTCCAGAGCCAGCAGCGGATGATGGCCAATCCCTCGACTCCGCTCGGGATGGTGAGCCTGTCGAACCATAGGTCATCGCCATTTACTTTATTGTCAAGCGTGATGTCTGTCCCGCCGCACCAATCATCAGGATAGCCGCAGCCGGACTGGAGCCAATGCTCAGCTAAAAGTGCAATGTCGGCAAAATTAACCCTGCCGCTCCCATCAATATTTGCCAGCGGGCACTTGTCCTCCTTGATGCCGGTCCACAGAACCGAAATCGGCAGAGCCAGGTCGTTGTCGGGATGTGCGACAGGGTCATAAAGACAATTCGCATCGACCGGGCCTGCGGCACCGCGAGGAATCTTCGCAAGATAAGGCCTGTAGAAAGGCTCACTAAGAGGGTCAGAGTCAATATACTCAGGAATATCCGGCATCGTAAAACCGACAACCCATAATGTGCCGCTGTCGGGGTCTTCTGTTATGCCCGTGATATGCCCCATACCATTTATCCGGATGGTTTTGATAATTCGATTGGCTGTGGTAGACAAGGCATACAGCAGCACTGAATTAGCATCGGGCTGTTGTAATGAGCTGGCCAGATACAATAGCCCCGTGGTTTCTGAAAAATGCAGGGCTGTTGGAGCAGGGATGTAGCAATTGCCGTCGGGTTTGCCCAGACTCAGTTTTGCAACCTTCCCTGTTTGGCTGCCAAAGACCCACAGGATATCGCTTTCGTTGAGACTATCTGCATTGATAACATATAGATTGCCGGCATCATCTATTTCAATCTCTCGCAGATTATCGAGATACTGGTTATCGCCATCCGGCGGAACATCCGCATAAAGCTGCACCAATTCATAGGGCGGGTTTCCACTATCTAAAAGATGTAACTTTGCTGCCGCTTCGTATGGCTCGTTGGCCTCAGGGACAACCACAACCGGCACAACATAGACATAATTCGCATCGGCATCGAAAACAGCATCGAGGATAGGCCGGCCAGACCCCTCCATGCCAATCCGCTACGAGTTTGCCGCCTGTGCGAGTCAAGGCAGGACGCGATACTCCGGGCCTGCAAAGACGCCCTTGCGGATTTTTACAAATTCGAGACGGCCATCGCCAGATTCTCTTTTCTGCCAGGCAGACGAACCTTTATCCAGCCCAAATTTTCTCAAATGTTTTCTTGACAGATGGACTTTTAGCCATATAATTTTACCCCGTTAGAAAGTAAGCCCTGCCTTTTAGGCGGGGTAAAAATATTATAGTGAGCGTGGGGTCCAAAGCCCCACCCGAGCTTTCTAACGGGGTTTACTCACTTTTTGTAACAGCCTGAGGAAAGAAGGCTGGAGGCAATGTGCAATTTGATTGGCCAGATTTATTAAATTGAAAGAGTAGATAATGGTGCGCATAGTGCACGCCATCAAACATTAACCGTTCCCTGCTGGTGCAGGGACAATTCTGAAAGGGTAGAACAATGAAAACGACGAAACCCTTAACAATCCTCGTTATGTTTTTAGCTCTGGTGGTCTTTATGGCCACTGTGGCCCGGGCAGAGCCAATAGGCAGCGCCTTTACATATCAGGGCAGGCTGATGGATGCCAACAGTCCGGCAAATGGTCTCTATGACCTGCAGTTCAAGCTCTATGACAGCCCATCCGACGGCAATCAACTGGCAAGCATTATCGACATAAACGAGCTTGACGTAATGGATGGATATTTGACCATTTTGTTAGATTTTGGCAGCGATGTCTTTATTGGTAATGCCTGCTGGCTGGAAATCGGCGTGCG
>Ga0315293_10001762_pt1 | contig 21005 bp, 13 predicted proteins | sample YL17G13_20_MG_FD_203071 | JGI IMG/M metagenome (GOLD analysis project Ga0315293, IMG submission 203071) | Sediment microbial communities from Yellowstone Lake, YNP, Wyoming, USA - YL17G13_20 | ecosystem: Environmental > Aquatic > Freshwater > Lake > Sediment | place: USA: Wyoming | collected... | reverse complement strand
AACTTTCCATATTCACCTCCTTGTGGGCAGAATGATTCCTCGAAGGTCAATTTGTCATCCGCGCTCTCGGGCGCACTCTGGTGTTCGATGAGTCATATTTGGCTAGTTTTTTTAACAGGATCTATGTCCTAAAAATTGAACAGCCTTCACTGCCCACAAAAAAGAATTATGGTAGTTTTGTCAGATTTTCATTGCTTTGGTGCGAGGCCTTTGGCTTCATGCGGGTTTTTTTAGAAATTCTAATGCATTAGAAAAATAATAGTCAAACAAGGATTATGCCAAACCTTGAGAACTGGTTCTTCAAATACAACGCATGGTCATACAGCAAGCACCGGCTCTTCGATCTCTGTAAAAGAAGTTTCTATTATCGGTATATCGGGATGGCTCTCAAGGAGTCCAAAGACCTCGATATCTACAAATTAAAACGGCTGAAGGATCTCAATTCGAAATATGCGTTGGAAGGGCTGCTTATCCACGGTGTAATCGAGAACCAAATGGGGCAGCATTACATCGGGCGGGACTTAAACGAGGATGGCGCAAAGGCCCAGTTCGTCCAGCGGGTCGAGCAGTACCGGAAGACCGCACGCGACACCCTCACGGAGTTCTACAACGGTCTTCCGGACGATGATACCTTCTTCGACCGGATCCGGGCCGAGGGCCAGGACAAGATCAGCATGTTCTTTGGCGCCATCTGGCCGCAGGTAAAGGACCTGGAGTACCTGAAGCACGAGGACTTTGACAAGTTCAAAATCAATGACGTGGAAGTCATCGTGAAAGTGGACTATGTCAGCAGGACGAAACATGATGTCATTGTCATCACGGACTGGAAGACCGGCGCGGACAACGAACAGTACGAGAGCGATCTCCAGATCGGGACCTATGTGCTCTGGGCGATGCAGTATTACCAGAAGGACCCGGCGCAAATCCGCAGCGAGCTTGCGTATCTGAAGACCGGCATGATGCACCCATATGAATTCTCGCCCGATGATCTGGAAAAGATCCGGGTAACGATCCTCGATGATTTCGAGAAGATGAACGCTAATTACGAGGTAGGGGATTACCCTGCTTCAATGGAGCCGAGGAAGTGCATGAGCTGCCAGTTCGGGACGGTTTGTCCGGAGTCGATGATAAGTGAATATTTGAATAAATGAATCAAACGGTACTAAAAAATCTGAAATATATTAATCATTTTCGAGTTGTTTGTAGATTCTGTAAATACGAATTTTATTTAATTGTCAATTTTTCAACATACTTTTGTCCATTCAATGGTTTAAAAGGTGCGTCCCTTAAAAATCGGGTTAATGTTCTTCGTGGATCGCCAGTAGTTCTGCCGAAATAAGATTGTTGTCCGGTTCGTTTTTCACAATAAGTTATCATTAGGAATTTTTTTGCGCGTGACAAAGAAACATATAAAAGACGCCGCTCATCACCCACCATTTCGCCAATCTGTCTTCCTGGAATATATTCATCTTCACAAGCAGCGATAATAACCGCAGTTGCAGTCAAACCTTTGGCTTTGTGCATCGTCATGATGTTGATCTTTTCTTTATCACGTTCTTGTTCAATATCCCCTGATGATGTAGACAAAAGTTGTGGCAGATTTTTAAATTCTGAAGGATCTAATTCATCGATTATTGAAAGGATATGTTTCATTATATTAGTCTTGATTTCATTATCTTCAATGATTTCGTCAATAAATTGGTGCAAATGTCCAATAATTTCATTTTTATCTGACGATTTTAGGATGACATCGAGTAACATTTTGTGTTTATTGATTTTATCTTGAATTTCTTGAATTGCAGATGCAATTTTGTTACCATCTCGCGATATTAATTCAGGATTTGTTTTTATTTTGTGAGCCGATTCATAGAATGTGGTTCCATCTTTAGTCGCCAATTCAAATATTTTCGAATATGATTTTTTTCCAACATGGTTTCGCTCTAATTGTAAAATCGTCCTCATTGCCAGACTATCTTTTTGATTTCCCAGCAAATTTAACATGGCAATAAATAAGCGACCCTCATTTGTATCAAATACTGAATCGGTTGTTGGTATCGCCACGGGAATTCCCTTTGAAACTAACGCATCTCTAATATCTGATGAAAAAACTCCCTTTGAATCACTCCGTAATAAAATTAAAATTTCTTCAGGTTGAATGCCTTTCTTATTAATTAAATAGTGACAAATTGAGGCGATCCCTTTTGATTCCGTTTCCTGATTTTCAAATCTAAGTATATGAACTGCACCTGTAGAGGCATCATGTCTAGGTTTAAGTGGTTTTTTAATTCGTTTAGGATCTAAATCCGCAACAAATAATGCAAGTTTGATAATATTTTTATCACATCTTACACATGTTTCTAATTTTAGTATTTTTGAGGGTTGATAGTCAGATTCAAATCTCCGAATGCCTTCGGGAAGTGCAAATCTGAAGCCATAAATACTCTGATCATCATCTCCAGCAGAAAAAATTTCAACTCCATGATCTCTTATCGCTTGAATCACTGCCATATCACAACGATTGAGATCCTGGTACTCATCTACTAACAGATGTGAATAATCAGATTCAAGATAGAATGCATCAGTCTGTTCGAGAGCTCGCTTTAATTGATATACCAACTCATTCCGCAATGCATATCCATAAATTTCCCTATGCTGCCGCCATGCTCCTAAAAAGTTGGGATCAGGAAATCTTTTTTCCCAATCTTCTCTATCGGCATCCAATTTTTGCCAATCAGCGGATAATTGATTAAATTTTTTTGTAATTGTTGGAATATCAGAACCTAAAAATTCTTTTAAATCTTCAAAAATTATGTTCCTTTCCTCCCAATCATCGGCAATTCTTAATGGTTGGGGGATCGAATCAATAATATCAGCATTTCTTAATAGTTGTCGCAAAGCGAACGAGTGAATCGTTGAAACATGAGGTAACCGAGATCTTTCTCCTAATATTTCAGCAATTCTGTTCCTTAATTCAAAAGTTGCGGCTCTGGTAAATGTTAAGGCAAGAATTTGATCAGGAGGGATATTTTTCTCGCATATTAGATATGCAACATGTCTCTGTAAAGTTAAGGTCTTGCCAGTTCCTGGTCCGGCTAATAAACAAGCATGGGTTCCAAAGTGAGATGCTGCTTTTTTCTGATCTTCAAGTAAATTAGCATCCCATGTCATTTTTGATTTCAAATAGTATCTATCACCTTTTATTAAATTTAACTTCTTGTTTCTGAGTAAAATTAACTTTGAAGATGCTTCCAACATCATCTCCAGCTATCATTGTCAAAGTCTACCCATGAACGCCTTCCCCAACACTGCCTGCGTCAACCGCTCGCACCGCCGGCCCGCCGCCACTCTCGGTTACAGCCGCACGCCAGATAGGGGCGGAATAGGGCGGACGACTGGGGGGTGCTTTAGTAAGATAATGGACTCCATTATGACAAAGGAGGTATCGAATTACTTTCTAAAAAGGCTGAAAAACGCATTTTTCAAAAAAGAAAAAATTGAGGGATTTTTAATAATAAAAATGGCGGAAGTCGTAAGATCGGAGTCCATTTTAGATGCTTTTACAGTATAGGTATCAGGTACAAATGTTGATGTATCCACATCAAATGAAAATTTATTATATCCAGATTCTCCCCTTGTTACTTTGATAACTCCTGTAGCCCCAGAGAATTCTCCGACTTGAATTTTTTTGTTAGGGTCAAATGACAAAGAATATACTTCTATTAATAGCTCTGAATCAACCGCAAGATTCGTTAATGCAGTAATTGTGAATAACTCACCAACATGCTTTTTCTCGATTGGGTTAATGTGAATCATAGGTAATTCAACCGAAAACATACACTTTGTGTAAGTATCATCAATACCAGGATTATTGATTGCATTCACAACAGCCATGGCTGCATCTACACCATGTAAACCTCCCGTTCCCTCTATTGAAAAAAGTGGAGTTGTAGCGTTCGGAGAATTTGATAATACAGATTTGTTTAGAGTATCAACGTAAACATCAAAAGTATTGTTCATCATTGGGTGTTGAACCACTACAAAATAGTTCTCCGGCAATAATTGCTTCGTCTGGGCTGGAGGTAATTGGTACATAAATGATGAATCTGAGTTGGTCTGAATTATTTCATGAGAGAAAAATGAGTTACTGAATATCCAGATTTGGATTTTTTGTCTGGGAACCCCTTCAGCAATTCCTGTAAAAAAAATTCGATCTCCTTGTGCGATTGTGGGATGTGATACCGTGCAACTGATAAATGGTTTTTTGATGATTATAGATACGGTACCAAATGCTTTTCCTTCAAGAGAGTCTGAAGAAAATGGACCCTCAATTGCATAAAGAGTGTAAATTCCTTCTCGAAGTGAACTTCCAATTACTGATGTATCCCAGATATAAGACCAAGTATAATCACTTCTGATATCCACTTTCACAAATGAATGCTCATCATTATTTTTTGATATGATGGATAAGTCGTCGAGTTTTCTTAGGTCAGGGAATACATTTACACCACGAATTGCAAGATAAACGGATGTTGAAGCAGTTGAAGTGCCACTGATTTTTATTTTCTCTCCAATATAATAGGATTGGCCACCAGAAACAACAATGGCAATGGCTCCTTTCTCTGCTTTAACAGTAACTTCATCAGATATCCGTTTCTGGGGATCAAATATAACAAAGGAATAGATCCCGGCTTGGATAGAATAACCAGGGCTCCAGCGATATCTCCAAACATTCGAATCGGTTACAGAAGGGGTCGCAATTTCGATACCCTCAGAAAATTGACCGGGACCAAAGAGGAACAGACGAACAAAATTTTCATTAGTATATGAATATCCAAAAACCTCAACTGATCTCCCGATAACAAAACTATCCCGATCTGCTTCGATCCGAACTCCCTCATCTCTCATTACTTCTGCAATTTCGTCCGTACTTCGAATTTCATGGAGCTCATTAACAGTATCCTGATTAACGGTTTGTTTCAATCGTTCCTGAGCGAAACGCACGAATTGATCAGAACTGTACATATAAAATTGTACATTTGCCTTATCCTGCATTTCTTCAATTAATTCCGGTTTCGGTCCAATCGTTTGACCTTTAATTTTACGCCACCAATCTTTCTTTTTTTCAGATGTTACCAGGATTATCGGTTTTTTGCTCGATTTCGCTTTGTCAATGATTTGGTACCATAAAACCAGATCACCAAATTGTTCATTATCACCGTTTTTGACCTTATCTTGATCCTTAAATCCAGGAGGGATTTTTGATTCAAATCGTTTTTTCCCTTCAATAAAAATTTCCTGTAACCGTGCCTCTGGATATTTGTCCCCGATTTTCCCTTTTAAGAGCCTATTCAACTCATCAAAAATAGGATCGTCTAAAAGTAGATCTGGATGGCTTTCCTCTAATTTTTGAAGGTCGCTTATAGCCGAAAAAATGGTCTTTTGAATAGGTTCTTGAATTTTTTTTATCTCAATATATGGATGTCTTGAATATCCCTCTAAACGGGTTGATATGTCGCCTTCACTTCTTGTGAAATATGAAATTAAATCGGCATAACCCTCTTTTTGCTCTATTATAACATCATTTCTTTTTTGCTGAAATTCAGATTCGGCTTGATTTGGAATCCATACCTGTCTTGAATATTGTTTGATTGTTCGCAATAACTCATCACTTGCTTTTTTCGAAATGCGATATAAATCCAACAGAACATTCGTATCAAAGACTATCAAGCCGTTTTCCCATAAACTATCGAATTCTTCCTGTGTCGGTCGATAGTATCCGGGCAATTGCTTTTTCATTAAGAATTCCTTTACAATTCTTCTTTTATTTTACCACTAAATCAATATGGTGAAAAAAAATGTAAAATTCGTCATTCTATCTGGGACAACTTCCCGCTAAACGCCTTCGCCAGCACCGCCGACATCAGCGCCTCTACCCACACATCGTAACCACCATACTCGTCTACCCCATAACATCCGGATCTAGAACCAAAGGGCATCAGTACGACATGGAATTAAAAAAATAACATTTTGATTTAGGAGAAAGATAAGTAATAATATCATATGTGCGAGTGTGGTAAAACCCTATGAATAAAATTTTGCAAATAGAAAAAACGTTGGAAGTTATTTGTAACTGTTGGGATGAGTCAGAAAAAACCCTTCAACTGACAATAGAAGATCAGTTTCCAGGGAAAGGGGAAGTTTTCATCACAGAATATTTTCATGGCTTATTCAAAAAATCATTAGAGAATGCAAGCAAGGAAAAGAGAATAGAAAATGCATTTATTCAAGATCTGAAGGCTGCATCACCCCATTCATATGAATGGTTAAATACCTCCCGGCGTATTGCAAATGGATTAATTGCAGAAGTAACGCTACACTCCCCAACAACAGAAACCAAAACGGGGGGTGATTTAGGTTTGGTAATATCCCGCCCCCGATTATCGTTACAAAATACCTATTCTCCGGATGCCGAATTATTTGTCGCCAAAGATTTTCGCAGGGGTCTTCTCACACAGGCTAAATTAAGAAATGATAGAGCAAAATGGGGTGAATTTACCGATACTCAAAAAGAAAAATTGCCTAACCATCTGAATTACCTGGCACTTCTCCTCTATAGATATAAAGACCAAAACAGACGTAGTTTTGAAAAGTTCAAGTGGCAATTATGTGCCGGTATCCCGTTTTCCATAATCGAGGAGTGGTTGAAAACTGATACTATGCCGAATCTTATTGATTCGTACCAGATACTTAAAAAATTGGGAACAGGAGAGATTGGGACTGATGATGAACATATCATCAAAGACGTAATTTGCCCTTTAGAGAATCAAACCTTAATTATTCACATTCGTTGGCCGAATGGCGATCCGCCCATGTCAAGAGTGCGAGTACACACAAAACACGAGATGATGGCCAAACCCCTCTATCAGTGAAACACTTTTTTTTTCAATGAAGACCTTTAAAGAAATCTGATACCCCCTCAGCATACATTTTCCTTGACAACTCCTCTCTGAACGCCTTCGAAAAAATCTGATGATTTCTTCTCAAGCCTTTTCCGTCATAACCGACCTGCAAACGCCTTCCCCAGCACAGCCTGCGTCAACCGCTCGCACCGCAAGCTCGCCGCAGCAACCTCCCGATCGAACGCATCCGCACGCTCAAACAGCAAACCGACACGACGAACGATCTCGTGTTGTTCGGCAAGGGGGGGGAGGGGTATGTGAAATTTTTTCACATCAGCTACGTTCAAATGAGGTGATGAGGTGCCACCAGTAAGTTCTTTAACATTTTTTAGTATGACTGGCGAATTTAAAAAATTCAGAATGAATTTAGGATTAGATCTCGTTTGATCAACTCGCAAAAGCATCATTCGTTGACCTAAACAGGTTTTCAATCCTTTCGGAATGATACAAGCGATTCCTAAAATCCCACCTTCTCTACTATATACAATATCATTTTCATGAGGTTCTAATCTTGAGATTCTTTCGAGGTATGTGTCATGAGAGACAAATCTAACTTCTGATAAATCTAAATAACCCGGTTTGAAATTGGTTGTACGTAAGCAAATTTCCCCATTTTGAGTCCATAAAGGTGTAGAATGAGGACAATCGACGATCATCTCACATACACCTTTTATATTTTCCAATTGCCAAGTGACAGGAATTTTAAAATTATATCCGTTACCTTCGATTTCATCTCTATTAAATGAAAACTGATCGGAACCTTGATCCCCACTCCATCCCTCCGTCAATCGTCCGGTATATGCAGCAGCCAGCGTTGCCTGCCGAAACTTTTTCATAATTACGAGCACCCGACTCAGCCGATCGCGGGCTGTATTGACGTGCGTTAAAAGTTCTTCGACACGGGTGACAATACGCTGCTGGTCGGCAAGCGGCGGTAGGGGGATGACACAATGTTTAATGAAATCTGCCGGGACTCTCTTTTGACCCACCGATCCGGTAAAATGAGATTCTGCTTCTTTCCGGAAGGATTTCTGTCGGATGAAATAATAGAGATACTCCGGCAGAATTTCGCCTCGTGATCGCATCACGTGAAATTCCGTTGAACCAAAACCGATCCCGTTTTTCATTCCTTGGACAATTGCTGCTTTCCCATTCTCCATGCATGGCGTAATCTTCGCCATGATCACGTCGCCATCACGGAATGAGGTAAATCCATTTCTTACTTCGAGATATGGTTTGATATCCGGATTCGTGATCGCTCCTAGATCAGCATCAACTGCTGGCATCGGAACAAAAGTTACCGGCGCATCAGCGAGAAGAAAATCTTTGGGCGGTTTCGGAGGGTTTACTTCGCACGCATCAAGGATAGTTACGACCTTCCACCCTTCCGGCAATTCATCAGTATCCAGAGGCTCGTCCAAAGTGGAGGTAACAATCTTCGATTTCATACCTGCCCTTCAGCAATCCTTATCGGTACCAACTCCCCTCTGAACGCCTTCCCCAGCACAGCCTGTGTTAACGCCTCCGTCCGCTTTGTTGCTGCCGCCACCTCACGCTCCACGGCATCCGCACGCTCAAACAGCATTCCGACGCGGTGGACGATCTCATGCTGCTCGGCAAGGGGCGGGAGGGGGATTGGCATAGTTCGTAAAATTTCAAGATTCAAATTGAATTGTCCTGCGGTACTTCTCGCCATTTCTTCGATATGATCACGTCCAATTTGACCAGTTAAACAAATGTGATAATACTCCGGTAACAGTATATTTTGATTTACCCTGACTCTTATGAGATATGATGCAAAAACAAATTGTTCAGAGAGATTTGGAATGATTGCTGCCTTGCCAACAAGATCCAGACTTCCGTTAGTCCGGCAAATTATAAGATCTCCTTCTTGGACTGCAAGCCTTTGGATTTCTTTATCAGTTAAATCTCCAAATTTTAAATCAGTCAATTCAAGTTTTCCAGTTGCGATATTTGGAATTCGAAGAACGGGTATCTTTTGCTCTTTTATATAATCGCATTTGTTTGATGTTCCATATCGTGCGTCGGCGAATAACTCTCCGGCAGATCGTGATTCATAACCGTCAGGTTCATCCATCAACCTCCCAGAACACGCAGCCGCCAGCACTACCTGCCGGAACTTCTTCATGATCAACGGCACCCGACTCAGCCTATCATGGGCGGCATTGACGTTCGTCAACAGGACTTCGACACGGGCGACGATACGCTGCTGTTCAGCGAGCGGGGGGATGGGTAAATAAATCGACTCTAAATCTCCTTTATTGAATCCATTTTGTGCAGATCGTTCAATTTCAAGAATTGGTTCTTGAAAGAAATTTGATTGCAATAAAAAAAAGACGAATCTTCTGTCAACCTCATTGGGGATGATAACTTTAGTTAATGCAACATTGTACGCACCTTTCAATCCGGTACAAATTCTTCCGACCGATGCCCCGTATCTCCCAACTAAAATATCAGTTTCAACACATTTTTTTAATTTTTTTTCATCACTAATGTAGGTTGGATATGGTCGTTCTCCAAAATCCCGGATTTGAAGAAGACGGACATAATTCGGTTGAGGTTCATACACAAAGGTACTCTTTGGAGGTTGGGTGCCTCCTTCGATGTCAAAGACATCCATGAATGATTTTAAAACCCATCCATCAGGTAATTCATCATCATCGAAAAAACGATTCTTCTCTGAAGTGGAAGTTTGTGGATTTTTCATTTCTTCCCAACACTCGCCGAAGCATCCCCGCTCCCATTCTCCAGTAACACCAAAACCTGCTGAAGCTCATCCATTGCCAACCGCAGTTCCTCAATCGCCTCAACCGCAAGCTCTTCCGGCTCCAGTAAAGAATCCGCATCATCGAGCGAATCATCCTTGAGCCACTTGAGCGAGTCGATCTTATAATTCCGCTCCTTCACCTCGCTGATGTGGAACGAGTGCCAGCGATCTTCTTTCGAGTCCGCAGAATTGCGTTTCGAGCCGCCGTTCGGATCAGCGCCATACACTCGTTCGAACTCCGCGAAATACTCTGGCGTTAAGGGCCTGTCTTTTTTGGTGATACCCGGTACGTTTGTCCGGTCATCATACACCCAGAGAGTCTCGGTAGGAAAGCCCTTCGTGAAGAACAACACGTTTGTCTTTGTACCCGGGGAATAGGGTGTGAAGGTACCGTTCGGGAGCCGGAGGATTGTGTGCAGGTTGCAGTCCTCGGTCAGCACCTTGAACACTTCGCCCGCCTGGTCCGCGAAGAGTACGTTATCCGGCACCACAACAGCCGCTCTTCCGCCGGGTTTGAGGATGGTGATCACGTGCTGGACAAAGTTGAGCTGCTTGTTGGAGGTGGAGATTGTGAAGTCCTCGCGGTCCGGTGCTTGGTTTGCTCCTTTCGTCCCAAATGGTGGATTGGTCAGCACAATATCGAAGCGCCGGCTGTCAGGGTTCTCGTAGATCGAGTCCCCGAATTTAATCGAGGGTTCGACATTGTGCAGGAACAGGTTCATCAGTGCAAGCCTTCGCGGGCGGGCAACCAGTTCCTGCCCGAAGTACGTGCCCTTCTTCACACGGAGTGCCACGTCACGGTCAAGCGCCCCTCCCTTCGTCTGCTCCAGCAGCCACTCGTATGAGCAGACAAGGAAACCCCCGGTACCACATGCGGGATCACAGATGGTAAAGTCAGCATTCTTCCGGGGATCTGGTTTCATGCAGCGGACTATCGATTGGATCAGGATACGCGGTGTGAAGTACTGCCCGGCACCCTTCTTTCCCTCGCTTGCAGCTTTCTCCAGGAGCCCCTCGAACGCCTCTCCTTTCACATCAATGTTGAGCTCCGTCCACTCAGTCTCATCCACCAGACTGATCAGCCGCTTTAAGTTCACCGGGTTCGTGAACCGCGAGAGTGCACCGGCAAAGATATCGCCAAGAAGTCCCGTCTGTTGCCCGAGTTTGCGTAACACATCCACATAGTGATCGGTAAGATCCGTCCCGGATTTTGCCACCAGCGTCTGCCAGTCACATTCAGGTGGGAGCGCAACGCTTCGTTCATCTGCCATCTTGATGAACAGCAGATAGGTAATCTGCTCAATGTAATCCCCGTAGTCGATACCATCGTGCCTCAGGGTGTGGCAGAACCCCCATAGTTTCTGAACAATATCACTCATGCTGCAATCGCCTCATTCCACTGGTGGATCAGTGCAGGAAGTTGCCCGCCAAAGACCCGGTTCGCCTTCCCCCATCCGCCTTCGTTGGAAAAAATTGGGATAATATCAAAGTCGCTCTTACTGATTGAAAGGTTCTCGATTAAATGTGCTCGGATCCGCTCCAGCCACTGCTGCTGTTCAGATGTCATGCTCTCACCCAATGATAACCGATCGAGCACCCGGTCCACCCGCTCTTCTGCAGTCAGAAGCGGCTCTTCCTCCCGTGCTGCATGTTTCACCATGGAGATAATATCCGCAAGTGCTTTGTTGTATTTCATTTTGTGAGCCTTCCGCAGGTTCTCGACAGTGAACCGCTCCTTTGTTGCAGACAATTTTGTTTTCAGCTCATTCAGCGCATCCGTGCTCCAGTCTCTGGGCCGGTCAAGAAGAATCCCAATCGCCTCGATATGTTCCGGGTTCTCTTTCACAAACCGGGAGAAGAGGATGAGGTAATCCTCGGGCTTGTACTCATGACCAGCCCCGTCATGAATGAGCCAGCGGGAGGCAACGGTATCCGTTGTCCCATAACTCACGATAAAGGACCGGGGAGGACGCGGGTAGTGCAGAAGGAGATCCTGGAAATTCTTGTTCCGGAGGAGGTCCATGCTTTTGGAGAACTCCTCCCTGAGTATCCGGGGAATGCTCATCGCGTACTTCGCGACGTCTCCTCCCTCAATATGGGCGCGGAACAAGTCCCGGGCTTCACCAGACATCTCCTTATTGATCCTCTGGAGACGCTTCACCAATACCCGGGTATTATAGTCCCGGTCCCGGTTCTGGTAAATATCCTCAATGACCTGGACAACACTCCGCACTTCCTTCTGGGGTGGCTCTGCGGTCATATCCGTTGTCTGGCGGAAATATTCCAGCAGGGTTCCCCCGAAACAGTCAAACACAACAAAATGCGATTTGTCAGGATAATGCTCCCCCTTCCGTGTACCCCGGCCAAGCATCTGAACAAACAGGATACGGGATTTCACCGGCCGCAAGAAAACAATATACTCCAGATCGGGAATGTCCACTCCGGTCGAAAGCAGATCAACCGTGACAACAATGGCCGGCTCTTTCCGGTTCCTGAACTCGCGGATATGCTGAAGCGGGCGGTCAACTTTACCGGTAATTTTCTGGACAAATGATTCTCCCTGGTTGAAGATCTCACGGGCCTGCTGTACGAGCTGATCCGCATGTGATGTATGGGGAAGATCATTGGCCGCAAAGATCAGGGTCTTGGGGAATCTGCCAAATTTCTTCTCATGCTCATCGGCATATTTCTGGATCTCACGGAGAATTTTCTGGTTTGAATCCGGTGATGTGACCTTCCGTTCGATATCCGTTGTTTCAAACTGACGTTCATCCTCAAGATTATCATAAAACTTTGAACCTTTTTCAGGATCAATAATCTCAACCTGTTCTCCTTCAAAAAGAAAGATCCCTTTCATACGGACATCGGACTCGATGGCTACCGCGTCATAATCAACAAGATATCCTTCCCGGACCGCCTGTTCATAGCTGTACCGATACACCGGTTCGCCGAAATACGAAGTGGTGTGAGCTGCCGGGGTTGCAGTCAGACCGATTTTTATTGCATCGAAATGATTGAGCGTGTCCCGCCATACCGATTGTTCAGCGGCAGTATATCCCCGGTGGCATTCATCAGCAATGACAATATCAAAGGCATGGATGGGAATATTGAGCCGGTCCACATTCTCCTCAACGGGTTCGTCCGTGATATCATACAGTCTGCTCGCATCCGGTCCAAGTATTTGTGATGTCATCCGTTGGATAGTACAGACATATACAAAGGCATGTCCTACAGTGGGATCGAGCAGGTACTGTGGTTGGAGGACTTTTGGATCGAACGGATCATCCTCATCAAAATCCTCCCGGAAAAACCGCTGGCTGTATACCTCATAGATTTTATCAAATTTCAGGCCAGGTTCCGGTTCAAAAGAGGCAAACGCTTTCACGGCCTGGGCGGCGAGCGATCGGCGATCAACAAGGAACAGGATACGCTTCCCGACCCCGGATTTCATCAGCCGGTAGATTTCGTTGACCAGCGTGAACGTTTTGCCGGTACCGGTCGCCATGGCAATGAGCATATTTCGTTTCCGGGAATCGATTCCATTCTCAATTGCGATATTTGCTTCAATCTGATAGGGACGGAGTCGCGGGTGATCATTAGGCCTTTGCTGTAAGTTGTAGCAGGCCAATTCATTATTCCGGTTCAGTTGTTCGCGAAGTGCATTCGGGGTATGAAACTTCGCAATTTCCCGGGAGAGATTAAGCCGGTGGCGAACATCATGGAAAAAAATTACTTCGCCGTTGGTTGAGTAAAGGAACGGCACATGAAAACCACCAAAATTGAACGGATTATTTTTCAGACCCTCAGCATACCGCTCAGCTTGTGTGAGGACACCCTGAGGACCACGGGTAACTTTTTTTGCTTCGATAACCGCCAGAATTTTTCCGTCAACACAGAGAGCGTAATCAGCGGGGCCGTTTTCTGTAGGATATTCTTCGAGAGCATATTTGTTGTATTTTGAGAGATCCATTCCCTCAGTAAAGGGTGTGATTGTCCAGCCTGCAGCTTTCAGTTGAGGATCCACTCTGATTTTTCGTGTGACCCGTTCGCTTTCGTATGTCATAACCTACCGGATTGATAAATATATTATGTGTTTTTTATAAGCGCTTGGACGTTATTACTTACGGTTTGAATTTACGATAAGGGGTTAGCCCATGCGGCGAGGGGCATCAGACCCCCTAATCATCAGCATAATCTTCTTATTCAGCCTGGCGGATGCTTATCAATAGTTTGGATTTCTTTTAAAATTTTCAACCTCAAATCATAATTTAAAATGACGTGAGATGTAATTCAAAACCTCGCGTTTTCCCCGTAATTCTCTTGTTTCGGGACCTGTTCGAATAAAAAACATCTCCTCTTTCCCAAATTCTACAAAAACGGGGCTATCCGACTTCTTTATTTTAATCCAGCAAACTGTTTTTCCCTGGACTTTTTCAAATTCAATCGAGATGAATTTCGAGAAATGAGGGAAGAAATCACTGTCAAGGAAAGGTTTTAAGATTGTATCAATGACCATTCGTTGATAGCCATCCATGCAACGATCTTCGAGGTACGAATAATCCCGCTCAATACCAACGATATGATCATTATGATCGTCATTTTTGTTCTCAAAGATTCCAATAACAAGATTCCCGCCATCACTATTCAGAAATGCTGCAATCGTCTTTGCAATGATTATTTTGGATGCTTTTGCTCCAAATTTCATTTCCTCGTTTGAAGGAGGCTTCTCCCGGACAGATTTTGGAGGATCAAGGCTCCACAAAGCCCTCGCTTTAAATTCTACCGTACCGGTCTCTCCTTTTGCTAGGATTTTGGCAAATTCGTTTTCATCGATTGGCTTTTTTTTCTCGAACTGCTTTTTCTCTGTTGTAAAAATATGATCCTCCTGCCAGTTATCGGGTTTGAGCTCCATCAGGTTTTTGGCAGGTGACAATAACATGTGGTCTCTAATATACACTCCGAAAAAGTCTAGTGCTGCATCGCCCTTGCCCCATCGATGATACCCATGAAAAATTTCAGTTCCGGTTTTTTGGTTAATATGTGACCAGTTCAAACTGTTGTGATAGGACAATGTTGAACAGTAGGTGAAATCAAAAATTCGTTTGATTTTGTATTTATTGATATAATTTATCAGAAGTTCAGAAATCTGGTTATCCTGAGTCCATTTATCATATGTCAGATTATAATCGCCAAACTGGCAGCTGTAGAATTGTATTGGTTCGAACGGCATAAGGAGTCCATAAGCTGCGGACACGATGAGAAAATGATGGGGTGAATGAAGCAGGAAGTCTTTTCCCCGTTCTCCCATTGCACCATAAACGCCACCAGCCAAGCGGGAAACTGCAGGAAGATAGCGTGCATTTTCATCATTTCCAAAGAAATCTTTTCCATTCCGGAGGGACTGGTTGATAAATAGTTCGTCTTCATCATCGGGCCAGCGAATTTTATTCTCCTTAAGCAATTGGAAAATTTCTGCCCGGGTTTTTACAAGATTTTGACTTACATTTTCATCTATTCCTGAAAATCTAAAACTGTCATCAGGATTGAATTCCTTTGATTCCTTTTCTTTTGTTTTATGGTTGGTATCGACCGTGAGAATGAGAACAGGACTTGTTGGATTAAAAATTCTGGTCATAGCTATGTTAAGAGTGATTTTTCTCAAATAACAATTTTATGCTTTTAGAAAAATACATGGAAATCATTAAAATTTCAGATGAATGGATAAAAAAATTAAATCTGAATGATATCATCAGATGATAATCTGATATTTTCAGAAGGTAAAAGTTCTCCAGACTCAGTCGTTTTTTTTATCAGACTCATCTGCTGACCAATCCCCAGACCACGATCCGCAAACGGAAATTGTATCTGGATATTGAAGGTAGAATAAGAGGCTTTGATCCGATTCCTGTATTCAATCCCTCCCAACCCAATTATCTGGGAGAACTGATCAAGACCCATACTACTGACCTGTTCTTTGAGAACCCCGACATCAACGGGCTGTGTCCTTAGATCCTTGAAGGTGACATTGTAATCCCCGGGAATGATAAAATCCGTGTCGATGTAACCGTACTTTGCACTCAGTATAACCCATTTCTCTGCAAACTTTTCTGCGTATTTTCTGTTAACCTTGAACGGCGAACCTGTATAGGCATCTTTCGCCAGGCACGGACCATAGTTGGGGGCATTGTCCCACACCTTTCCCGCACCGCAGGGAATTATCACGAGAAGACCTTTGATCATAATCGACTCTCCATTACTCTTCCCTTTGAAAATGATTCCATTCCTGCTGCAACTCTTGCAAGCTGATGATCATCCAGCGGTTTTTTATCAGTTTCCTGGGTATTCCAGAGACCCGTGGATCGGATAACCGGTCTGGCAGAATGGTTCCCAAGCCAGGAAGGAGAAGGTTTTCCGAGGGGATGTTGTGCGAGAAGGGAAATCAGGCCGGATTCAAGACTCAATCGTTCCTCTTTCGTCGCAACCGGGAAGCAGACAAAGGAAAAATTTTCCCGAAGAGTTCTGCTGACATCATTTTCGATATCGGGATCACTCGGGCCCATTTGTTTTAGCCATCCGGGTAACCGCGAATCATCCGGATCCTGTTTTCGCATAATTGCACCGCCAATATGCAGACGGAATACACTACCGTTCTTATTCCCATTCAGATTTCCCTTATTGCCATAATGCTGTCGTATCCTACCCGGAAAATTTCCATCTTTACGATGAGTTCCAACACGGACGATACGATCATACAAAATTCCATCGATGTCGATCTTCTCCCCTTTCTCAAAAAAGAGATAAACCCCACTTGCGGGCATTTCACTTATGGGGGTCGTATGATTGAAGCGTACTTGATAAAACCGGTCTATAAGAGCGTAGATCTGTTGTGTTGTTGCGGAAAGATCTGTCATAAATTATCAGTTACCTGTATTTCTTCCGAAAAAATCATAATGCGGATACCCATTTTCTCTTAGCCAATCATTAACAATCTTTTTCGTTTCATCAACAAGAATTTTCATTGACTCTGCGGGGATCTCGAAATCGGCATTTGTCAACTTCTGAAAGAAAAATTGTAATCGGTACCATCTTGGATCGATTTTCATATCCCAATGGACACGAGGTTTTCCTAACATTTTTCCGGCAATGATCTCTTTTCTCTGTTCGACCATTTTACCAATTTCGGAAAAAGTCTCCGCCCAGAACTGGATCTCGACACTAATTTCCGAAGTTGCGCCATTCGACACGATTTTTCTTTCTTCCCAGTCATCAAACTCATAATATATCGATTTTGTTGGACTTCTCTGAATTATTGGCCATCCATCTATTGAGAATCTGCATTGGAATTTTCGACTATATGTTTGCCCGAGACCCGGGGTTGTATTTATTCGGTTGAAAGCAGCGATGACATTTTTAAAGTATTCCCGCCACTCTGAATTGAGTTTTGGAGTTTTCAGACCTATCGGTTTTCTTGTTATGGGGGTGATCTTGTTTTTTCCCTCGGTTTGAGCTTGGTTTTTGCCATGTACCTCTTGATATTTTAGGTGTTGAAAGATCCTTATCTCCGCAACTCCCTCATTGATGGGAACACTCATCCTGATATCAGGTATCAGAGCAATTTCTTCATACTTGCAATTAGATCGGTCCGGACCAAGAGTCCAATTCACCCCACTGGGCCAATCTGAAGGAATAGTCCTTCGGTAATATATCGCAGTCCCAAAGACCGGAACTCCCCACACTCGTGATGTTCCTCCAAATCCAAATCTCGGGAAATAATTTTCTTGCCAAAGATTCCGTTCCTTACGAGGGTGGAATCTGTGGATAAAACTCAACCCGACATCAACTCCGGGATTTGGATAGAGACTAGGATTTCGAGCCGGACCATAGATATCGTTACAGACAAACAAGTAATAGCGAGTACCGTTCAATTCAAAAATACGGGGCTTATTCCATTCTGTTGCAAGATAGTTTCTGACCCATCTTATATGACTACTCTCCCCCTTATCAGTGGGAAAAAATTTTCGTCCGACTGCTATAATACCAGAATTGTCTGAAGCCAAGGCTATCTGATCCATATCATAAGGATTTTCCGCTAAAGGACGGTCAAACGATCCATCGATACCCACGCACACGACAATATGATTTTGCGAAATATTAAGAGCATCTTTAATTTTATTTTCAATTAGTGGAAAAATGGTATCAGCAACTTTGTGGCCGGTATGTACTAGTCCTCCTGGAAAAATGATTACCCCATCACTATCAATCGATGTAACTATTTTCTGAATAATCGATCTCATATCCTCAATTCGTTCAGAATTGAATTTTGGATCTTTCTCAACGGGTGCCGGATGGTTTGAATTGAGTATTACTGTCGCCACCCAGTTTTCCTTATATTCGGGACAGCGTTCGTTATGCACCTTTTCCCTCCTTCACTAACTTCCCTATTCCTACCCGACCCTCAAAGCGAAGCCTCGATGAGCGTCAAACCTCTATTTCCCCACCGCATCCCCGCTCGCTACCATCTTCTCAATAAACTCATTCTCCTTCGAATACGTCACAATCAGAACATCAGACGCCCGGGTCATCGCAACGTACAGATAGCGCTGCTGAAGATCCAGATCCGCTCGTGCATGTGGCTCAAACAGATCAGCCCACATTACAAAGACAACCCGGTACTGGAGACCCTTTGCAGAAGCCACGGTCTGGACCTTCATTGACTGCTCAAAAACCTTCATACGGGAGTAATAATTCTCGTTCAGCCATGTGACCGGCGCGAGGGTGCTGATATCTTTGAGGAAACTTTTGAAGATCTCATTGTCTTTGTGCAGTTTTTTAGCATAGAGGATTCCCATCTCGTGGGGTTGCAGGCTTATTTGGATCTCATTGAAAGGCACATTCCCGTCAAGAAGCACTTTTGAGATATTGACGATCCGTTTGCATTCATCGGCATGATCCTGGCATTTAATGAGAATTGGCTTGGGTCCCCGCCGTATAGCCTGACTCGGATCCACCGGCACAATCGAGATGGAATCCTCGTTGTTCTTCACATTTTTTGCAGTGAAGTGTGCAGCAAGCCTGAGGATCTCCTTTGTATTCCGATAATTCCGGTCAAGATCAAATGCCTGGTGAATAGTCCTGCCCACTGCTTTGATACCCAGCGATTTCCAGCTTAATGAAGCGATGAGTCGTATTCCCTGATTGCCGTCACAGACTATCAGCAGATCGCCGTCAAGGGGATCAGTGAGTGCTTCCAGAATACATGAGAACCATATTGGTGGAAAATCCTGTGCTTCATCTACCAGAATCGCGTCATACTTCCGAGAATCCCCGGAATGATTTCGGAGATGGTCCAGCAACCGGCTCCCCAGACTCGCATCATCCTCAAGATTCCCGGTCGAAGGATCTGTTTTTCGGGAATGAATTCCGTTATGTTTCGCCCACCCGTCGAAATGAAACACTTTGGTTCGGGGATAGTCTTTGAGAACATGTTTCAGGTACGCGCTGAGCGAAACGTTGTAGCAGAGAAGCAGGATCTTTGCATTAGGATCCCGCTCGTGCAGCCATTTTGCCCGTGCGATAAGAAGAACGGTTTTTCCGGAACCGGCCACTCCATAAATTATCCGATGACCTTCACCAATTTTCCGGGCATTGTTTTCCTGACGGCGGTCAAGCACCACCAGATCAAAACATTTCTCGGCTTCAGCTTCGGTCAGGGATTTCGATGGCAGGTAACTTAGAATAATTTCCGGATGAATGATAGAACGGAGAACATCCACCTGTTCCGGAGTGAACGGTTTAATTTCCCAATGAGGATCAAAAAACCGCATAAGAGTATCCCGGATCTCTTCGGAAGTTGCATTTTCGAGTGCTACCAGTTCATCCCGGAATAGGGTATTATCCATCTTGAAAATTTCCGCAACGTTCTGATCCTTGCGCCGTAAAATATTGTCCCGGGTAATATTGGATAACACAACAAAATGACAGAACGGGAAAAAGAACTTATTTTTCTTTGGACCATCCTGATGGAGAAGCAGAGAGCGGCTAGGACTCTTCTCACATGCCCCGACCAGCCTCCACATGTAATTCCGGGCCTGTTCAAGAGGATGAATCTCCTGCCGCTCGCGATTATCAGTGTTGACCGTTATTTCTGAATGATTTCCTTCGACTATATCGTCAAGGTACCAGCCTTTCACTTCGACCACAATTACCCCAAGATCCGGAGCAATTACAATAAAGTCGGGATGCCTATTGTCGATGTTGGGTTCGTAATAGATGAGATAGTCATCAGGCAGTTTCTTTAAAAGGGCGAACGTTCGTTCTTCTCCCCGACTCGCCTTTGAAGAAAGACGATCAGGTATGCATTCTGCCATAATTTACAATCCACATAATCTTTTTACCTGAGTACCAATATTCTATAAATTTAATTTTAAAGCGTGCATTTTATTTTTAGTATCGTTTATATATTTAAACATATTTATTAATTTAGAGTGAATTTAGACAGATTTAGCTAAATCAAAAATCATTTCTTACAAATTTATTGAAAATCATATGTCTTTATTCCCAAATTGGATCCTCCCAAAAACCCACCCCCATAGCGGTGTTCTGTTCCCTAACCAGTAGTTCTGGTCGATCCCACCAGCGATCTGCCTTCCAAAAGCGTCTGTTAGCGTACATTTTAAAGCGATAATCTGCCGTATTTTCTTGAAATAACCGCATTATGCTCGTATTTTCAAAACATGTGCCGGAATTCGCCATTTTTTGCACCTGATCGGGCCCGATGAGATCCAAAAAGTGGTGTCCTTCGGGGAGAGTGTGGGGAGCTATCTTCTCACCCCCATTACCCTCCCTGCAGCATCCCAAAACCAGTTCCCAGAAAACCCCCACCCCCAATAGCGGTGTTCTATTCCATTTCCCCCTACTCCAGCCCATCTCACCTGAGTTTCGCCTTCCAATAGGTGCTATTAGCGGTGATTTTCCGCTGCGAAAACGCCCCCGATAGCCAAACCGGCTTTGAACCGGGGATATCCCAAAACAATAGTGCTGTTTTTTCACGAATTCGTGCTATTTTGGGGGTCGGGAACCATTCATGGGTAGATGGTCTCCGACGGAGAAGTGGTGCAGGGAAAAGAGTAGGTTTTTGTACCGGTTTTGTGGAGAATTCCAGCTCCCCAAAACAGGCCTTTTTCCCACTTTTCCCCTACTTCAGCCCATCTGAACAACGATCTGCCAGCCAATAGGGAATAATAAGACCGGTTTTCCTC
>Ga0315293_10001761_pt1 | contig 21011 bp, 18 predicted proteins | sample YL17G13_20_MG_FD_203071 | JGI IMG/M metagenome (GOLD analysis project Ga0315293, IMG submission 203071) | Sediment microbial communities from Yellowstone Lake, YNP, Wyoming, USA - YL17G13_20 | ecosystem: Environmental > Aquatic > Freshwater > Lake > Sediment | place: USA: Wyoming | collected... | reverse complement strand
GCTCGTCGGCGACCACGGCACAGGAGACGCACGACCCGGTGCGCGCCCGCCCCTCCGCGAGCGCCGCGACGCGCCGCTCGATCCAGGGCGGGAGGTGCCCGAAGGCGTAGATCTGGCCGTGCGGGTGCGAGAGCGTGGCGCCGACCTCGCCGCCGCGATTCTCGAAGGGGAGGACGCAGGCGAGCCGCTCGTCCGACCAGAGCTCCGCGGTCCGGTCGCGCCAGACGGCGACGACGCGGGCGGTCTCCTCCGGCGTTAGCGTCGCGAAGTTGCCCTCGTGGCGCTCGGTGAACATGACGACCTCGCAGGTACCCAGCGAGGGCGCGAACCGCGGGTCTTCCGGGTCCGGGACGTCCGGGGGATCGAGCGTGAACGTCGGGTAGCGGTTTCCGAAGACTGCGGCCTCGTAGCCGAAGGCGAGCTCCGGGCCGCCCGGGCAGAGCGGACAGCGGAACCGCTCCGCCGGGCTGCCGGGCACCGTCCCGCTGCCGCTCGGCGCGGAGCTGTGGGGGCGCACGTTCCGGGCCGGCGAGACCGCGACCCACGACGCGGACAGCTCGTCGCGGCGCACGTGGATCGCGGTCGGCTCGGAGCGCGGCGCGTTCGCCGGGGGCGTCCCGCGGACCTCGCCATACACGTGGATCCGCCGCCCGTCCGGTTGGACGAAGGTGGTGCGCGGGAGTGGGAGCGGCGCGGAGCCGAGGGCCGGAGCCGAGCCGTGATCGATCATGGTGGCGCGATGGTACGGTCTGCTGTCGCGCGCCGTCGCGCTTCCGGAATGTTCTCCGTCCTGATCCTGCCGCTTACCTTCGTGGCCAGCGCCTGGGGGATGAACGTCAAGGTGCCCTTCGGCGACGCGGAGTTCGGCTTCGAGATCCTCATGGCGATCATGGTCGCGGTGCTCGTCGTCACCCTGCTGGCATTCCGCCGCCGCGGCCTGCTGTAGGCGTCCGACTCAGGGCGTCGCCAGGCCCAGCTCCGTCGCCAGGGCTCGCCCCGCCTCCCAGTCCGGGCCGAACGAGCCGGCCAGCCGTTGGCGCTCGCGGTGACACCACGCGGCGAACGCCGGGTGGGACGCGCACAGCTCCTCCGATGCCCCGAAGCGGGCCTGCATCGAGGCGTGGAACGCCGCGTAGACGGCCATCGGGGGGGACTCCGCGATCCGCGTCTCGGCTCCCGGCGTGAAGTCGATCGGGATCATCATCCGGGCGAAGAACGCCCCGACCTCGCCGGTCGAGAGGTCCACCCCCTGGCTGTGGCCGGTGGAGCGGAGGATGGGCGCGTGGGAGGAGAGGACGACGAGGGTCGTCGCCGGATCCCGGGCCACCGCGCGCACGGTCCCCCCGAAGGTGAGGAACGAGTTGAAGACCTCCAGTCGGTCCACGACCCGGATCGTGCCCCACGAGAAGGGCCGCTCCAGGGGCACCGCCGTCGTCCGGGTGACCTCCGCGGGCCGCCCGCGACCTCCCGCGGCGACCCAGTGCTCCACGCGCTCGGGGTCGAAGTGGGTCAGGGTGGGGCGCTCGCGCAGGGCGACGACGAGGTTCGCGCCGCCCGGCGCCTGGGGGGACGTGCCGTTCACGTCGAGGAACCCGAGGTGCTCCACGTGACGTGCGGCCTCGTCGAACGAGATGCCGAGCCGGGGCGGTCGCCCGGGGACCGTCGCGTCGAGTGTCATGCCGCCACCTCCGGGAGCGATCCATTGTCGTACGCTCCCGGGCCTCCCGGCATCCGCCGGTGCACCCCGCCCGTGCGGGCCGAACGGCCCCTCCCTCCCGGCTGGTAGCCTGTTCCGCCGTGACCCTCCGCGCCCGCCTGGTCGAGCTCCTCGTCGGCGACCCGCCGGCTTCGCCCGCGGCCGCCCGCGATCGGGCCGAGCTGAACCTGCTCGGGCTGCGGGTGCCCGCGCTGGCAACCGCGTTTCTCCTCCTGGCCTGCGCGCTCCTCATGCTGGACCGCAACTACGACGTGCTGCCCCGATTCGGCCCGATCGATCCCAGGAGCCTTCGCAACCAGGGGATCGAGCGGCTCATCCTTTTCGGGCTCCTGCCGCTGGGGATCCTCCTCGCCCTGCGCGAGGATCCGCGGCGGTACGGTCTCGGACGAGGCGACGTCCGTCGGGCCGTTCTCCTTGGCGGGTTCGCCACCCTCGTCACGGTGCCCGTCATCGCGCTGATCGCGGCCGTCCCGGCCATGCGGGACTGGTACGGCCCGTCGATGACGACCGTGCCCGGCGTCCTCCTGACGAACGTCCTCGACCTGGTCCCAACTGAGTTCCTCCTGCGCGGCTTCCTCATGTTCGCGCTCCTCCGCGCGATTGGGCCGTTCGGGGTGGTCGTGGCCGTCGTCCCCTTCGTGATGGTCCACATCGGGAAGCCCGACCTGGAGGCCCTCTCGACGCTCGGCGGCGGCCTCATCTTCGGCTGGCTCAACTGGCGGACGGGCGCGATCTGGGCGTCCGCGGCCTATCACGTCGCCATCCAGACTGCGGTCATCGTTGCGGCGGCGGCCTGGGCGGCAACGCCCGGCTGATACCACGCCCGGAGCACGGGCGTGGCCAACCCCCACGGCAGGCTCAGTTGCCCCGCGCGGCGGCCACGAGCCGCTCGGCAGCCTCGACCACCAGCTCCGGGCGGTCCCACTGGACGAAGTGCCCCGCGCCCTCGGCCAGGGTGACCCGCGTGCGGGCGGAGAACGTCGCGTTTCCCTCGCGCCAGGCCGCCTCCAGGCGGGCCCGGTCGCCGTCCGGGATGTGCGGATCAACGGCGAACGGCTGGGGCACCACGACCACCTCGACCGGCATGTCGCCGAGGTCGACCGCCTTGAGCTCCGCCTCCGAGGCAGCCCAGGCGAGTCGATCGATCGCCTCGACCGAGCGGATGTTCGCGTCGAGGTTCGCCTGCCAGCGATCCGCCAGGTCCGGCGGCGCAAGGGCGATCAGGCGGCGGAAGCGGTCCGGCGCGAACCCGTCGACGAGGACGAGGCCAGCGACGTCGGCACGGTTGCGCCCGGCGAAGACCCGGACGAAGGCTTCGCCCAGGGAGTGGCCGACGAGCACGTACGGCGGTCGCTCGGCGGCGGCCGCCAGGGCGGCGCGCAGGTCGGCGGCCGCCTCGGCCAGCGTGTGCGGCCCGCGGGGGTCGCTGCCCCAGCGATTCGCCCGGCTGTAGGCGCACGTTCGCGTCGTGCCCGCGAGCGCCGGGAAGACGGACCCCCACGACCTGGCGTCCGCCCCCATCCCGGCCTCGAGGACGACGGTCGGGGAGCCGGCGCCCCGGCAGTCGAGGTAGAGGTGGCGCCCCTCCAGCGCGGGGACCGCCCGTCCCAGGTCGGCGTACCCGGGGACGATCCCGTGGCGCGCGAGCCAGCGTTCCCAGCCTCCGGACTGGACGACGCTGATGGAGAACCCGAGGGCCACACCGGCGGCGACCGCGCCCGCCACGAGGAGGAGCCGTCGGCGCATCCGTCGCGCTCCGCTCAGGCGTAGCCTTGCGAGCCGTCGCGGCCGACGAGGCCCGGCGTCCGGTCGGCGGCGGCCCGGGCGATGCTCTCGAGGGCGTCCACGGGGCGACGGTACCACGGGGACGATCGGATCCCGTCGGCCCGTAAAACGGCGCGCCGAATCCCTCTTCCCATGTTGCGGGCGATCGGCTACTGTGGATCGGTACATCCCCGCACGGTGCGGGGTCATACGCTCGGCACAACACGATCGCTCCCCAACTCACGGGCTCCCGCGAGGATCAACGGTCAAGGGTCGCGGACGCCGGCGAGAGCAAGGAGCGGTTCTTCTTTGTATTCGGACAAGGTCCTTACCTGCGCCGACTGCGGCCAGGAGTTCGTCTTCAGCGCGCGGGAGCAGGAGTTCTACGCCACCCGGCAATTCACCGAGCCGCGGCGCTGCGGCTCGTGTCGCGCCAGTCGCAAGGCGTCCCGTGGTGACTCCGGCGGTTCCGGCTACGGCAACCGCGGCGGCGACAGCAGCTACGGCGGCGGCAGCTACGGCGGCGGCAGCAGCAGCTACGGCGGCGACGGTGGCTACGGCAACCGCGGCCCCCGCGAGATGTTCACCGCGACGTGCTCGTCCTGCGGCAAGGACGCCCAGGTGCCCTTCCGCCCGACGAGCGGCAAACCCGTCTACTGCAGCGACTGCTTCGCCCTCCGGCGCGCCTAGCACGCCGGCGCGAACGCGCCGCCATCGTCACGGCCCCGGGATACCCCGGGGCCGTTTCCTTGTACGCCCGGACCGTCCCGGTCATCACCGCCGCCCGCGTGCCCGCGGGCGCCCGCCGGTTTGCGGCGGCGCCTCGGCTAGACTCCGCTGCACCATGTCCCCTTCGTTCCCGCTCTTTCCCGACGAGCGCAGCACGACGGTCCGCGACATCCTGGTGGTGCGGGCGGGCACCGCGGAGCGGCACCCCGATCGGTTGGCCGGCGAGGAGCCGATGGCGATCCGCGTCGCGGGGCCTGGGCAGGTGCCGGTGGACGTGGCGGTCACGATGCGGACACCGGGCTGCGACGCCGAGCTGGCAGTCGGCTTCCTCGTCAGCGAGGGGCTCCTCGGACCGCCGGACCTCGTCGGGCTGACCGTGGAGGTCGGCGACCCGGCCGGCGTTGCCACCCCGGAGAACGAGCTGGTCGTCCGGATCGCCCGTGCCTTCGACCCCGCCGACGTGCCGGCGCGCGCGTTCGTCGCCTCGGCCAGCTGCGGGATCTGCGGCAAAGCGTCGCTCGACGACGTCGCGGTCCGCTGCGCCCCGCTGCCGCCCGGGCCGCGCGTGGACGCCGCCGTCGTCGCCGCGCTGCCCGATCGCCTGCGAACAGGCCAGGCGGTGTTCGAGCAGACCGGCGGGCTCCACGCCGCGGGGCTGTTCGACCCCGCCGGGGCGCTCCTGGCCGTCCGCGAGGACGTCGGCCGCCACAACGCCCTCGACAAGCTGATCGGCGCGGCCGCCCTCGCCGGAGACCTGCCCCTCCACGGCCGGCTGCTCGCGGTATCCGGCCGCGTGAGCTTCGAGATCGTCCAGAAGGCGGCGGTGGCGGGGATCCCGATCGTGGCCGCCGTCTCGGCACCGACCGATCTTGCCGTCTCGGCGGCGGAGCGGTTGGGCCTGACCCTGATCGGCTTCGTCCGGGGCGGCGGCTTCAACGTGTACGCTGGCGAGGAGCGGATCGCGATCAACTGACCCCGGGTGAGCGCGCGGGCGGGCGTGTCGGCGCGGGCGCGGTCAGTTCGCCGGGGCGACCTCGAACCCTTCGGCGCCGAAGTCAGGGTCGAAGGTGAAGGCGCGTCGGACGCCGTGCCGGCGCATGACGAGGAAGCTCGTCCAGTCGACCAGGGAGACGTTCAGCCGCCCCGCGGCCAGGAGCGCCTCGCGGGCCTCGCCGTGGAGGGTCTCGTCGATCCAGGCGACCTCCACGAGCGGGAGGAGGTCGTCGACGAACCGGCGCAGCGCCTCGAGGCCGAGCCGGCGCTGGATGAGGGCCGTGGACTCCGCGACGACATACTCGTGGGTGGCCAGAGCGGCGTCCCCCGCCAGGAGGCCGGCGAGCGTCGAACGGGCGCGAACGTGGTTGGGATCGCGGTCATCGACGAGTGCGTAGAACGCGGACGTGTCCACGAAGACGGTCACGAGCGGTAGATCTCGTCGAGATACTCGTCGTGGTTCTCCGACACGTTCGAGCCGTCGCCGTGCCCGCACCCGACCGCGGACAGTGCCCGCTCCACGAGCTGGGCGCGCGTCGGCACGAAAGCGGTGCCGTACGTCCGGTCGACGGCCTCGCGGATGAGGTGGGCCATCGAGACGCCGCGGTCGCGGGCGATCCGGCGCAGTCGCTCGGCCTGCTCGGGCTCGAGGGAGATTTGGGTTCGCTCCATGGTGGGATGATATCACACGACTGGAGTGATGTAGCAACCGGGCTGACTGCCCGCAACCTCAGGGGCGCGGTCGCTCCTGCACGAACTGGAACCCGAAGCGGCCCTTGATGCAGAGGTGACCCTCGGCGACCGAGGAGTGCATCGGCGAGGCCACCTTCACCACCGCGTTGTCCTGGACGTAGAGGGTCAGGGTGCAGCCGACGCCGCAGTACGGGCAGATCGTGTCGGTCGCGACCTGGGCCGCCTCGTCCCAGATGCCGGCCGCCCGCATCTCGTGCTCCGAGCGGAACATCAGGGCACCCGTCGGGCAGACCCCGATGCAGTTGCCGCAGTAGACGCAGGCCGACGAGGTGAGCGGCGCGTCGTACTCCGTCGAGATGCGGGCGTCGAAGCCGCGCCCGGCGACGGCGATGGCGAACGTGTTCTGGGCATCGGTGCCGCAGGCCTCGACGCACTTGTAGCAGAGGATGCAGCGGGAGTAGTCGCGAACGTAGAGGTTGTTGTCCACCGTGACCGGCTGGGCGACGGTCTGTGCGGCCGCGCCGGTCGGCGCGTCGTGGCGCCCCGGCTCGTGGAGGTCGCGCACGACCGCGGAGGCGGCCTCCGCCGGCGGCCCGAAGCGCGCGGGATCGGCGCCGTACGCGGCGGTCATCTCGGCCACGCCGGGCGCAAGCGACAGGTCAACGGAGGACCCCAGCAGCTCCAGGACGAGCTTCCGGCTATGGCGGACCCGCTCCGAACTGGTCTGCACCTCCATCCCGGCCTCGACTCGGCGCGAGCAGGCCGGCACGAGCACGCGCGAGCCGGTCACCTCCACGACGCAGAGGCGGCAGACGTTGACCGGCGTGAGGCTCTCCAGGAAGCAGAGGGTCGGGACGTCGATCCCCTCGGCCCGGCAGGCGTCGAGGATCGTCGAGCCGGCGGGGACGGCAACCACCCGGCCGTCCAGGGTGATCTCGAGGGCGGGCGGGGCGACGGCGGCCGGCGTGACCGGGATGGCGGTCGGCCGGGCGGGCGGCTCGTAGAAGATGCGCTCGATCTCGGCGCTCACACGGCGCCTCCTGGCGTCGCGAAGTCGACGAGCCCGGCGCGGAGCGCCGACTCGATCGCGGTCGAGGCCGTCTGGCCGAGGCCGCAGATACTCGCGTCGCGCATCGCCCGGCCCAGGTCGGCCAGGAGGGCCAGCTCGTCGGCCGGCGACCCATTCGGCCGCCCGGCGGCCAGGCGCGCCAACAGCTCCTCCTGGCGGAGCGTCCCGATCCGGCAGGGGACGCATTGCCCACAGGACTCGTCGCGGAAGAAGGCGGCAATCCGGACGAGCGCGCCGGCAAGGTCGGCGGTTTCGTCGAAGACCATGACGACGCCCGAGCCGAGCGTCGCACCGGCGGCCCGCGTCCCCTCGAAGGTGAGCGGGAGGTCGAGGGCGTCGGGGCCGACGAAGACGCCGGCTGCGCCGCCCAGCAGGACCGCCTTCAGCACGCGTCCGCCGGTTGCCGCGCCGGCGAGGGCCAGCAGCTCGCCGAGCGTCGCCCCGAAGGGGAGCTCGTAGACGCCGGGCCGCTCGACGGCACCGGAAAGGCAGAAGAGCTTCGTGCCCGTGCTCCCCTCCGTGCCGATCGCCGCGAAGGCGGCCCCGCCGTCGGCGACGATCGCCGGGACGTTCACGAGCGTCTCGATGTTGTTGACGGCCGTCGGCTTGCCGAAGAGGCCGACCTCCACCGGGAACGGCGGCTTGTTGCGCGGCTCACCGCGCTTCCCCTCGATGGAGTTGAAAAGGGCCGTCTCCTCGCCGCAGATGTAGGCGCCGGCGCCGCGCCGGACCTCGATGTCGAACGAGAAGCCCGAGCCGAGGATGTCGTTGCCCAGGTAGCCAGCCGTACGGGCGGTCGCGAGGGCGTGGGCCATGCGGGCGGCGGAGAGCGGGTACTCGGCCCGCAGGTAGAGGAAGCCGCGTGCGCTGCCGGTGGCGTACCCCTCGATCGTCATCGCCTCGACGATCGCGTACGGGTCCTCCTCCATGAGCACGCGGTCCTTGAAGGTCCCGGGCTCCGACTCGTCCGCGTTGCAGACGGTGTAGTGGGGAGCGGCCCCCTGGGCGGCGGCGGCGGCCCACTTGCGGCCGGTGGGGAAGGCGGCGCCGCCCCGGCCCACCAGGCGGGACGCCGTGATCTCCTCGATCACGCCGGCCGGTCCGATCACGAAGGCGTGTCGAAGCCCGCGGTAGCCGCCCGTCGCCAGGTAGTCGTCGAGGTTGCGCGGGTCGGTGACGCCGGCTCGGGCCAGGAGGCGGAGCCCGGGCTCGCCGGCCTGCGGGATCGAGCGGCGGACGTCCTCGAGGCGCGCCTCGTCGGGCTCCGTTTCCGTGCGCGGCGGGACGAGCCGGGATCCCGCGACCGAGCGCTCCAGCTGGCCGACGACCGCCGCCGCGTCCACCGGGGCCGCGGCGATCGTCTCCGGCACCAGCCCGGCGACCGTGAAGAGGGCCGTCGGCCCGCGCTCGCAGCGGCCGAGACAGGGCGCGCGGAGCCACGTCGCCTCTCCGCCCAGCGCCGGCTCGCCGGCCGGCCCGAGGGCGCGCTCGAGATCGGCGCAGACCTCCTCCGCCCCGTTCAGCCGGCAGGCCAGGTCCTCGCAGACGTGGGCGACCACCGGCGGCCGTGGGACCGTCGAGAACATCTGGTAGAAGGCGGCGACACCGTAGGCCTCGGCCGGCGGGACGGTGAGGCGCCGGCAGGCGTACTCGAGGGCGGGCTGGCTGATCCACCCGACACGGGCCTGGATCGCATCGAAGACCGGCAGCAGCAGGTGGCGCCGCTCGCGCGCCGCGTGCCCGCCGCGGGCGAACCGGTCGTCCCCCGGGACGTCGCGGTCACCCCCCTCCCAGCGCGTGGTCGCGAGGCCCAGGACGCCGTCGACAGCCGCCCGTTCCTCGGCGGACGCGCGCGGGGCGAGGGTGACAAGGTCCATCGGCGGAGTCTAGGGCTCGCGGCGGCCGGCCGGGGCGGGCGGCCGCCTGCGCCGCGGGCGTGGCGTCCGCGCGCGCAGCTTCTCGACCCGGATCGCGGTGGCCTTGAACTCGGCCGTGCCGGATTTCGGGTCGGTGGCGTCGATCGTCAGCAGGTTCGTCGCGACCTCGTCCTGGAAGTGGAAGGTCATGAAGGCGAGGCCGGGGCGCAGGCCCTCGTCCACGTGAACCGGCGCCTCCACGGCGCCCCGGCGGGAGACAACGCGGACTCGCTCGCCCTCGGCCACCCGCAGGCGGGCGGCGTCCTCCGGGGACAGGTCGAGCGTCTCGCCGCGCCGGAGCGGGGAGCGGTAGCCGGCGGTCTGGACGCCCGTGTTGTACGACTCCAGGCGGCGACCGGTGGTCAGGCGGATCGGGAAGTCGGCGTCGAGGCGGTCGACAGGCGGGTCGTGGTCGACGGGGACAAAGGGCGCGCGCGTCCCCGGCACCGGATCCTCCCAGAGGCGGGAGTGGAGGAAGAGCTCGCCGGGGTGGGTCTCGTCGTAGCAGGGCCACTGGAGCCCGTCCCCGGCCTCCAGGCGGGCGTAGCTCATCCCCGCGTGGACCGGGGAGAGCGTCCGGAGCTCGTTCCAGACCGCCTCGGCGGAGGGCTCGCCCCAGGCGGCGCCGAGACGCTTCGCCAGGTCGAAGATGATCGCGAGGTCGTCGCGCGCCTCGCCCGGCGGCTCGAGCGCCTTGCGCACGCGCTGGACGCGCCGCTCGGAGTTGGTGACGGTCCCCTCGGTCTCGGCCCAGGCGGCGGCCGCCGGGAGGACCACGTCGGCGAGCTGCGCCGTCCTCGTCAGGAAGATGTCCTGGACGACGAGGTGCTCGAGGCCCGAGAGGGCCGCGATCGCCTTCGCCTGGTCGGCCTCGGACTGGACGGGGTTCTCCCCGATGACGTAGAGGGCGGTCAGCTCGCCGCGCTCCATGGCGTGGAACATCCCGGTCAGGTTCCAGCCGCGCTTCGGCGGGACGGTCACGCCCCAGGCCGCGTCGAAGCGCGCCCGCAGCGGGTCGTTCTCCACGTGCTGGAAGCCGGGGAGGCGGTCGGGGAGGGCGCCCATGTCGCCGCCGCCCTGGACGTTGTTCTGGCCGCGGAGCGGGTTCAGGCCGCTCCCGTAGCGGCCCACGTGCCCGGTCAGCAGCGCCAGCGAGATCAGGGAGATGACGTTGTCGACCGCGTTGTGGTGCTCCGTGATCCCCAGGGTCCAGCAGATCATCGCCCGGGGCGCGGTCGCGTAGGCGTGGGCGAGCTCGCGGATGAGCGCAGCCGGGACCCCCGTCTCGCGCTCGGCGTACTCGAGGGTGTAGGAGTCGACCCGGGCCCGGTACTCCTCGAAGCCGGTCGTCGCCCGGCGGATGAACTCGTCGTTGGTCAGGCCGGCGGCGATGATCTCCCGCCCGACGGCGTTGGCGAGGGCGATGTCGCTGCCGACGTCGAGCCCCAGCCAGGCGTCGGCCCACTGGGCGGAACTGGTCCGGCGCGGGTCGACGGCGTAGAGGCGGGCGCCGTTGTGGACCCCGCGCAGGACATGGTGGAAGAAGATCGGGTGGGTCTCGCGCGCGTTCGAGCCCCACAGGACGATGAGGTCCGTCTCCTCCGCCTCGCGGTAGGAGCTGGTGCTGCCCCCGGCACCGAAGATGGTCGCCAGACCGGCGACCGACGGAGCGTGTCAGGTCCTGTTGCAGCTGTCGATGTTGTTGCTGCCGACGATCGCCCGGGCCAGCTTCTGGGCCGCGAAGTTGACCTCGTTGGTCGCCTTCGAGCAGGAGAAGCAGCCGTAGGCCGTGGGGCCGTGGCGGTGGACGGCGTCGCGGATCCCCGCGGCGGCCCGGTCCAGGGCCTCGTCCCAGGTCGCCGGGCGGAGGACGCCGGTCGCGCGGTCGCCGTCCCGGACGAGCGGCTGCGTGAGCCGGACGTAGCCCTTCGACATGCGTTGAGCCTCCGATCCAGGGCGGGTCACGTTCCCGCCTCCGTGGTGCGGAGTGTAGTCCGCGCGCTGCCCGGCGGGGAGAGGGACCGGGCCGGCGGCGATCCCCGGCCCGCGGTAGCAGCGCATCCTCTCAGACTCAGATGCTCGCCCCGCGAACCGTAGGCTGGGTGGTCGGCGCCCGGCGCCGCCGCGGAGCCCTCCAGGGCCCCGTCCAGTCGATCATCGCCACGGCTGGGCGTGCATTCGCGAGGATCGACCCACCGCGTTTTCGGGCCGCCCCGCATCGTTTGCCGACGTGAAGGTGGCGTACAGCTCGCCAGCCGAGCATCTGACGAAGTAGCGACCGGACCGAGGCGGTCCGTCACGGTCCGGTCGGGTCGCCTTACCCTCCCCTGACGTTCGCCGTGATGGGGCACGTGGCACCGGGGTAGTCGTTGCCCGACGCTGACCATGGCGCCGCCGGGTGGCGGCCTGCAGCGGGTGACGGGACACGATGCGCCGACGCGGCTGGACACGATGGCTGGGGGCGGTGGCCCTCCTGGCGGCCCTCATAGCGATCGCCGCCTGTGGGGGCCGATCCGGACCGGCACGGGATGCGGCGGCCGGGGGCGGCGCCGCCGTGGCGACGCCGGCCGACCCGAGCCTGGCCCCGTCGGCCCAGTCGGCCCCGTCGGCGCCGTCGCCGAGCCGGACCCCGTCGCCGTCGCCCAGCCCGACCCCGTTCGCATTGGCACGGGTGCCATCGCCGGCCCCGGCCACGTCGACCGCGCCCGCCTCGACCGCGGCAGGGACAAGCGCGCCACCTGCTGCAACCCCGAGCGCTCGGCCGGTGCCGACGCCGGACCTCTCCGAGCTCGAGCACCTGCTCGACCAGCTGACCGACGCGCTCGCGAACGACGCGACCGCTCCAGATGACGAAGGGAGTCCTCGATGAACCGTACCCTCCAGCGCCTCCTCGCCACCGCCGCGACCGGGATCGTCCTCGCCGGCACGCTGGGCGCCGGCACGGCCCTGGCGGCGCGGGCCACGGTCCCCCGGGTTTCCGATCCCGCCGCGGCCCGGGCCGGTGTCGGCCGCTGCGAACCGCTCAGGATCACCGCCCGCGCCGAGCCCACGGTCGCGAACCTGCAGGCCGTGGGACGCTGCGAGATCGACCGGCGGCTCGAGACGCTGACGAAGCTCCAGTCGGTCGTGGACGCTTCGACCGCCCTCACCGATGCCCACGAGGCGGCGCTCGACAACATCCTCTCCTCGACGAGCGCCGGCCTGCGGGCGCTGCGGACCGAGATCGAGGGCGACACCACGGTCGATGCCCTGCGCGAGGACATCCGCCGGATCTTCGAGGACTTCCGCGTCTACGCCCTCGTCGGCCGCCAGGTCTGGCTCGTGAAGGCGACCGACACGGTCGTCGTCACGGCCGCCCGCTTCGCCACGACCGCCGAGCGGCTCGAGGCGGCCATCGCCCGGGCCGAGGCCAACAAGAAGGACGTCGCCGACGCGCGCAAGCACCTCGCCGCCATGATCGCCTCGGTGGACAAGGCCAAGGCGGAAGTCGAGGGCGTCGCATCCCCGGTGCTCAGTCTCACCCCGGCCGCCTGGAACGCCGGCGACGCCGCGCCGGTCCTCCGGGCGGCGCGGGAGTCGGTGCGCGACGCGCGTGTCGCGCTGCGCGAGGCGATGAAGGCCGCGCGCGCCGTGCTCGCCGACCTGCGCTGAGGCCGCCACGGCGCGGGGAGCTCGAGACACAGCGCTACACTCGCCGACGATGAAGACCGTCCTCGTCGTCGACGACGCGCCGAACATCGTCGAGCTCCTCCGCCTCTACCTGGAGCAGGCCGGCTACGCGACGATCGCGGCCAGCGACGGGCCAACGGCGCTCGAGCTCCATCGACGCCATCGGCCCGACTTGGTCGTGCTCGACGTCATGCTGCCCGGCCTCGACGGATTCGAGGTCTGCCGGGCGATCCGGCGCGAGGCGGACACGCCGATCCTGATGCTGACGGCGCGCTCCGACGACGTCGACGCCATCGTCGGGCTCGAGCTCGGCGCCGACGACTACGTCACGAAACCCTTCAACCCGCGGGCCCTCGTCGCCCGGGTCAAGGCCATCCTGCGGCGCACGGACGGCACCGTCCGGCTGGGGCGTCCGATCGAGGTCGGCCCGCTGCGGATCGACCCGCGCCGCCGCGAGGCGCAGCTCGGTGGCCGGGCGCTCGAGCTCCGCGCTCGCGAGTTCGATCTCCTGACGGCGCTCGCCCGCGAGCCCGGCGCCGTGCTGGGGCGCGAGGCGCTGCTCGAGGACGTCTGGGGGACCGACTTCCCGGGCGAGACCCGGACAGTCGATGTCCACGTGTCGGAGCTCCGCAAGAAGCTCGGGCCCGACGGTCCGGCCATCGAGGCGGTTCGCGGGGTCGGCTACCGGCTGGTGCCGCCCCCGGAGCCGCCCGGGGTCGATGACCCGGGCGGCTCGGCCTGATGCTCGACCGCGTCTCGGTCCGGATCGGCCTCGCGTTCGCCGTCGTCGGGCTGGCGGCGATGCTCGCCGTGGGCGCAGGGCTCTTCGTGACGCTGCGCGAGCTGCATCGCGATGCCACGCGCGCCGCCATGGCCGACATCGCCCAGCCGCTCGTCGCCCGGATCCGCCTCGCCACCGCCCCTGCCGACCTGCGGGGCCGCCTGGCCGAGCTGCGCGCCGACCTCCCGGATGACATCCAGGTCGTCGTCCTGACGGCGAACGGGCGGGTGCTCGGCGAAACCGACCCCCAACTCGACGTCGCGAGGATCGAGATCGACCCCGCCCTCGCCCCCGGCGAGGTGGTTGCCGGCAGCCTGCCCGATGCCGCGGGCACCGACTTCCTCTATGCGGCGACGGTGCTGTCTCGCGGAGGCCCGGCGACGGGGTCGCGCGCGATCGTCCTGGCGACCCCGGACCGGTCGGCCGCGGCGGCGTGGCGCGACGTCATCCGCGTGCTGCCGGTCGTCATCCTGCTCGCGCTCCTCCTCGGCGCGCCGATCGCGTGGCTGCTGTCGCGCTCGATCACGCGACCGCTCCGGCGCCTCGCCGCCGCGACGGCGGACGTGCCGTCGCAGGGCGCACCGCCGCTCCCGCTGGAGGGGCCGCTCGAGGTGCGTGAGCTCACCGCGCGCTTCAATGCGATGACGGCCGAGCTCGATGCAACCAGGCGTGAGGAGGCCGAGCTGCTCGCGAACATCCGGCACGACCTGCGGACGCCGCTGACCGTCATCGGCGGATTTGCCCTGGCGCTGGAGGACGGCACGGCCGCGGGCGGCGATGCGCTCCGGGCCGCGCGGGCCATCGCCGAGGAAACCGGCCGGATCGAGCGGCTCGTGGACGGGATCGGGACCATCGAGGAGGTCCGCACGGGGCGCCTGGAACTGCGACCCGAGCCGCTCGACGCCGGGGCGCTCGTTGCGGCCACGGTCGAGCGGTTCGCCCCTGCCGCGGCCGCCGCCGGGATCGAGCTCCGCGATGAGCACCGGCGCAGCGACCGCGGAACTGCGTCCGGCGAGGCCGACGAGCCGCCCGTCCTCTGGCTGACCGCGGACCGGGCGGCGGTCGAGCGGATCCTCGCCAACCTCGTCGAGAATGCCCTGGTCGCGGTGCCCAGGGCGGGCGGGCACGTCCTCGTCGATGCGCACCGGGTGCGCGATGACGCGGGCCGGGCGGCCGTGGCGCTGCGGGTCAACGACGACGGCCGCGGGTTTCCGCCGGGCTCGCTCGACCGCGTCTTCGACCGCTTCTACCGGGCCGACCTGGCGCGCTCCGCGCCGGGATCCGGCCTGGGCCTGGCGATCGTGCGCGCGCTCGCGCGGGCCCACGGCGGAGACGCGACCGCCGAGAACCTCGCCCCCACCGGCGCGCGGGTGACGGTCACCCTGCCGGTCGTCCCGCCGCCGGCTCCTGCGGTCGAGCCGCCACGTGACGCGTCCGCCGGCGGGCACCGCTAGGCCAGGAGCAGCCCCGGAACGCTCGCCGCCTCCACCCGCCCGACGATCGCGGGCTCGAGCCCGGCAGCGCGCAGGTCGGCCAGGACGAGCGCCAGCGAGGCCTCGGCCACGGCGGCCAGCAGCCCGCCCGAGGTCTGGGGGTCGAAGGCGAGCGCGACCACGGCCGGATCGACATCGGGGCCCAGCTCCAACAGGGGAGCCACGGCGCGCCGGTTGTGCGCGGCGCCGCCCGTCTCGATTCCCGCCCGGGCCACCGCAAGGGCGCCGGGCAGCGCCGGCAGCGACCGCGCGTCGATGACGAACCGGGTGCCCGATGCGCGGGCCATCTCGGCGGCGTGCCCCAGGAGCCCGAACCCGGTGACGTCGGTCGCGCCCCGGACGCCGGCCGCGACGAGGACCTCCGACGCGGCGCGGTTGAGCCGGCGCATCGAGGCGATCGCTGTCTCGAGGTCGGCGGGCGCCGCCCGCCCCTGGCGCGCACCCGAGACCAGCAGGCCCGTGCCGAGGGGCTTCGTGAGGACCAGGACGTCCCCCGGCCGGGCGCCGCCCTTGCGCAGGAGCCGATCCGGGTGCGCGACGCCCACCACCGCCAGCCCGAACTTCGGCTCGCGGTCGCGGATCGTGTGGCCGCCGGCCAGCGTCCCGCCGGCCTCGCGGACGACCTCCGCGGCACCGCCGACGATCGCCGCCATTACGTCGGTTGGCAGCTCCTCGGGGAAGGCGGCCACCGACAGCGCGAAGAGCACCCGGCCGCCCATGGCGAAGACGTCCGAGCAGGCGTTTGCGGCGGCGATGGCCCCGAACGTCACCGGGTCGTCGACCAGCGGCGGGAAGAAGTCGACCGTCCCGATGACCGCGAGGTCGTCGGAGAGGCGGTAGACGGCCGCGTCGTCGGGCGGTGCCAGGCCGGCGATCAGGTCGGCAGGTGCCGGGCCGGCGATGGCGCCCAACCCGGCCAGCACGTCCGCGAGGATGTCGGCGCCGAGCTTCGCCGCGCAGCCGCCACACTCCGTCAAGTCGGTCAGGCGGACGGCCGGAAAAGCGGGCCCGGTGCTGGCGGCGATCATCCGCGTTCGGCGGGCACGACCGGGCCGGGGGTCGCGGGGCTCGTCGCCGGGGTGGTCGCCCCACCGGCCTCCGCGGCGTCCAGCCAGGCGAGCCAGAGGCCGGCGCCCATCCGCTCGAAGAGCCCCCGGCTCTCGGCAACCGCGGCGCGAACCTGGGCGTCGCCGGGGCCGAGCAGGGTCGCCATCACGAGCCCGGTGAGCGCCTGCTTCCGGGCGGCGCGGAGGTCCCGGAGCTCGCCATACGCCGCGAGGAGCCCGGTCCGCGCCGCTCCTGCCTGCCCATCGAGGGCCGCGATCCCGGCCCCGCCGACACGCGCCATGAGCCGGGCGATCGCCGCATGCGAGCCGGTCGCGCGGAGCGCCTCCAGGCTCGCCTCGGCGCGCCCGCGGTCGCGGACGATGAGCGCCAGGAGCACCGCTTCGGAGAACGAGGCGACGGCGTTGTAGGGGTCCAGACGGCCGCCCTCGAGGTAGTTTGACGAGGCCGCCGCCAGGTCGCCCCGCTGCAGGGCCCGAGCAGAACGCACGCCGCTCACGCTCGACGCCAGGTATGGCTCCTCCTCGACGTGCGCCGTCAGCCAGCGCTCGACCTCATCGACCTCGACGTCGGCGGTCGCGCCTCCCTCGATCAGGAGTGGGGCCAGGAACAACAGGAGGGTGATCCGCTCCTCGTCGCTCACGGCTTGGTCGAGCCCCGCGGCGATCTCGGTGCGGGCAAAGTCCCATTCGCCGCTCTCGACGGCCGCGGAGCTGGCATTGACGATGAGCATCGAGACGCCCAGCCGGTGACCGAACCGCCGGGCAAGCTCCAGCCCGACGCGCGAGACGTCGAACGCGGCGCGCGGGTCCCGGTCGGTGAGGGGACCACCCAGGTTCGTCCGGGCGCGGATCTCGGTGCCCAGCAGGCCGTGGCGCTCGGCGAGGCGGAGGCCGGTCTCCAGGCAGCCGATCCCTTCGTACGCACGCCCCATGCTGGTCAGGGCCACGCCCCGGGTCACGAGCACGTCCGCCACGAGGTCCACGCGGTCGAGGCGTTCCGCGATCGCGAGGGCGCGGTCGGCGGTGGCCACCGCGGCCGCGAAGCCGACCTGCCGGAGCATCTGGAAGCGGGCCAGCTGGCCCAGCAGCGAGGCGTACCCGGGGTCCTCGCCGAGGTTCTCGAACTCACCGGCGGCAGACTCGACGAGGACAAGCGCGGCGTCCAGCCGGTAGCGCCCGAACATCGCGTCGGCGAGGCGCCCGCTGACGCGTGCCGCGCCACTTCGATCGGCCGCGGCCCGGAGCAACTCGATCGTGGCCTCCAGGAGCCGCTCGGCCTCCTCGTGGAATGCCGCGGCGGATGCCGCGACGCCGGCCCGCTCGAGCAGGGCCGCCCGATCGAGTGGTTCGGTCGTCACTTCGAGCGCGTCGCGGAAGAACCCCAGCGCCTGTCCCTGGGCGCCCAGGGCGACCGCCCGATCGCCGGCGCCCCGGAGCGCGATCCGCGCCTGCGCCGCGAGAGCGTCGGCCTCCGGGCCCTCGGCTGCGTTGCGGTAGGCGGCCAGGTAGTGGGCCGCCAGCGCCCCCGCGAGCTCCTGGTCCGCCAGCGTCTCGAAATGACGTGCGGCGGCGAGATGGCGAGCCTTGCGGTCGCGCCGGGAGAGAGTCGAGTACGCAACCTCGCGGACCATCGACTGGACGAACGCGAACTGGCCGCGCTCGGCGGAGCGTGGGTCCACGTTGCGGACGACCAGCTCCCGGCGGACGAGCGCCAGGAGTCGCCGCTCCACGTCGCCGGCGTCCAGCGCGCCGACGGCGGCGAGGCCGTCCACGGTGAACGCGTGGCCGAGCACCGAGGCTGCCTGCAGGAGCGCGCGATCGGCCGGGTCGAGGCCGTCGAGGCGCGCCGCGATGAGGGAATGCAGGGTTTCGGGCACGGCCAGGTCGGCGAGGTCGCGCACGGGCCGATAGGCGCCGTCCGCAGCCTCCAGCGAACCCTGCGCCACGAGCATCCGGACGATCTCCACGGCGTACAGGGGGACTCCGTCGGCCCGCGCGATGATCCGCGCGGCTGCGTCGGCGGAGAGACCCGGGACGAGGCCCGCGAGGAGCGCTCGCATCGCCTCGGGGGAGAGTGGCTCGAGAGCGAGGCTCGTGAAGTTGCGCTTTCCGGCGCCCCAGTCCGGTCGCGTCTCCAGGAGCTCGGGGCGGGCCAGCGCGACCACGTAGATCGGGACGCCGCGGCTCCAGTCCACCAGGTGGTCGATGAAGGCCAGGAGACCGCTGTCCGCCCACTGGAGGTCCTCGAAGACCATCACGACGGGATCCTCGGCCGCGATCCGCTCGAAGAAGGTCCGCCACGCGGAGAAGAGCCGGTCCTGCCCGCCGGCCGGCGGGTCAGCCACGCCGAGCAGGGCCAGGAGCGCCGCCTCCACCCAGCGCCGCTCCTGCTCGTCCGGGATCCAGCGGCCGACGGATTCCGCGATCCGAGTGCGGGTCGTCGCCTCGTCGTCGGCCTCGGCGAGCCCGGTCCGCCCGCGGACCATCTCGCCGAGTGCCCAGAACGTGATCCCGCTGCCATAGGACGGCGAGCGCCCGTGGTGCCAGTACTGCGTCTCGACCAGACCGTCGATGTACTTGAGGAACTCCCAGGCCAGCCGGCTCTTGCCGATGCCGCCCTGGCCGGTGACCGAGACCAGCCGGACGCGCCGGTCACGTGCGGTGGTGTGATACAGGTCCTTGAGCAGCCGCAGCTCGTCGTCGCGCCCGACGAATGGCGCCTCGACCGTCTCGGAGCGTCCGCGTCCGCCCCGCTCGGCGACGACGCGAAGGGCGCGCCATGCCGGCACCGGCGCCGCCTTCCCCTTGAGGAGCTGGCCCCCGGCCGCCTCGAAGGCGATCGCCCGGGAGGCCGCGTGCATGGTGGCCTCGCCGACAAGCACGGCGTCGGGCGGGGCCGCGCCCTGCAGCCGGCTCGCGGTGTTGACCATGTCGCCGGCGACCATGCCCTCGCCGATCGCGCCGATCGTCACGACGGCCTCGCCCGTCACCACTCCCACCCGAGCGTGAGCCGCAGGGCCCAGCCCCCGAACGCCGCCGACCATCTCAAGGGCGGCGCGCACGGCGCGTTCGGCATCGTCCTCGTGGCTCGTCGGGGCGCCCCAGACGGCCATCACGGCGTCGCCGATGAACTTCTCGATCGTGCCGCCATGGCGCTCGACCGCCGCGCGTGCGAGGTCGAAATAGCGGGAGAGGAGGTCGCGGACCTCTTCGGCATCCCGGTTTTCGGCGAGCGACGTGAAGCCCACCAGGTCGGCGAAGAGGACGGAGACGAGGCGCCGCTCGGCGACCGCGGGCGCGGGCGTCGGCGCCGGGTGAGCGGGGGCCGCAGCGCCGGCCAGGCGCCCGCCGCACTCCCCGCAGAACCGCGCGGCGGGCGGGTTCGGCGTGCCGCATGCCGGGCACCCGATCGCCAGCGATGCCCCGCAGTCGAGACAGAACTTGCGGCCCGCATCGTTGTCCGCGCCGCAGCTGGCACAGATCACCGGCATCTCCCTCGCACACCCAGGAGAGCGAACAGTAGACCACCGGGGCAACAGGAGCCTCCGGCGTCCCGGGACTGCCTGCGGCGCTACTATCCGGCACACGGGAGCGGTTGGGTCCCGGTGGGCTCCCCGGTCTTCAAAACCGGTGCGGTCGCGCCTGACGCGGCCGGGTGGGTTCGACTCCCATGCGCTCCCGCCATCCCTGCGATCATCCGGGCATGAGCGCCGCGATTCCGCCCCGCCCGCCCAGCGTCGAGCGGCTCCTCGCCGCCGCGCGCCCGCGCGCGGGAGAGCGGGAGCGCGGAGCGCTCGTCGCGGCCGCACGCGAGACGGTCGCGGACGAGCGGGCCCGCCTGGCGGCGGGTGCGCAGCCCCGGTCGATCGAGGCGCTGGCCGGCGCCGTCCTCTCCCGCCTCGACGCCCATGTGCGCGGCGTGCTCCCGGCCCGTGTCATCAACGCGAGCGGGGTGATCGTCCACACCAACCTGGGGCGGGCGCCGTGGCCGGAGGCTGCGATCCGGGCTGCCGAGGCGGCCGCCCGGGAGCCGCTCTTCCTGGAGCTGGACCGCGAGACCGGCCGCCGCGGCCGGCGCTACCGGGCCGCCGAGGATCACCTCGTCGCCCTGACCGGCGCCGACGACGCCCTCGTCGTCAACAACTGCGCCGCCGCGCTCGTCCTCGCCGTGGGGCTGGCCGGCCGGAAGGGTGTCCTCGTCGGGCGCGGCGAGCTCGTCGAGATCGGGGGCGGCGTCCGGATCCCGGAGATCGTCCGGCGGGCCGGCGCGCGCCTGGTGGAGGTCGGAACGACGAACCGCACCCGCGTCGAGGACTACGAGGCGCCGCTCCGCGAAGGCCGCGCCGCGATGGTTCTCCGCGTCCACCCCAGCAACTTCGCCATGTCCGGCTTCACGGAGTCCCCCGATCCGGCCGAGCTGGCCGCCCTCGCCCACGCCCACGGCGCGCTCGTCGTCGACGACCTGGGCAGCGGCGCCCTCCTCGACACGGCGGCCTTCGGCCTGGCCCACGAGCCCACCCCGACCGAGCGCCTGGCCGCCGGCGCCGACCTTGTCGTCTTCTCCGGCGACAAGCTCGTCGGCGGGCCGCAGGCGGGCCTCATCGTGGGCTGCGCCGACCTCGTCGGCCGCCTCCGGAAGGATCCGCTCGCCCGGGCGATGCGCCCCGACAAGTCGACCCTCGCCGGCGTTGCGGCGACGCTCGGCCTCTACCGCGCCGGGCTGGCGACGAGCGAGATCCCGGTGTGGCAGATGATCGCGACCCCGCCGGCGGCGCTGCGGGCGCGGGCGGACGCCCTGGCGGTCCGCGTGCCGGGGGCCGCGACCGTGGCCCTCGCCGCGACGATCGGCGGGGGATCCCTGCCGGGCGAAACGCTGCCGTCCTACGGGCTCGCCGTCGCGGCACGGTCGGCCGAGCGGCTGCTCACCGCCCTCCGCCGCGGCGACCCCGCCGTCATCGGGCGGATCGAGGACGGGCGGCTGCTCCTCGACCTCCGGACGGTCGACCCGCGGGCGGACGACGAGCTGGCGGGGGCGCTGGGGGCCGCGCTCGCGGCGACCGGGGACGCCGGATGACCGTCGTGGTCGGGACCGCCGGTCACATCGACCACGGCAAGACGAC
>Ga0315293_10001760_pt1 | contig 21017 bp, 26 predicted proteins | sample YL17G13_20_MG_FD_203071 | JGI IMG/M metagenome (GOLD analysis project Ga0315293, IMG submission 203071) | Sediment microbial communities from Yellowstone Lake, YNP, Wyoming, USA - YL17G13_20 | ecosystem: Environmental > Aquatic > Freshwater > Lake > Sediment | place: USA: Wyoming | collected... | reverse complement strand
ATAATCAGCATCTCTTTTACTATCTTCTGGCTTTCTGAAATATTCAATTTTGCTTGCAACATTTCCTCTTATCAGGATTGCTTCAGGATTCCCTTTTGCAACAACCTGCAGATAATGATGCGCCTGTTCCTCAACAACCCTTGCTGCCAAGAAATTAACATCCATCTGCTTTAGACTTGAATCAAATGCATTCACAAGCCCATCCAGGCTTGGATTGGGATTTTTTTCTACAAACTTGCTTGCCAGCAAAACTGCAACCCTGCCCTCATTCTTTCTTTCTCTTGCTTCTGCAATTATTGAGAATTCCCCCTGGTTTAGCAATGCCTGCTCTGCTGATTTTGAAGCTAATCCTGTGCTTACGTTCATTCATTATTTGAGCACCTTTCAAGTATATAAATTTTTCTGAAAATTCATTACTTTATAGTGATATTAAGAATAGCCCCGGGCGGATTCGAACCACCGTCACAAGGTCCAGAGCCTTGTATGCTTAGCCTTTCTTTAATTTTATTAAAGAAATTTGACCACTACACCACGGGGCTGCGTTTAATGTGTTTCGGATTGTGGAATTTTACCTCATTTATATATCTTTTTATATTTTCTTTTCTCGAAATAAATATCTGCTCACCTTGAATTATCTTGGATGGCGAAAAATTCAGCAATAGTAAACCTTCTCTCACATCATCAAGTAATTTTCTTGCTTTATTCTTGAAACTTATTCTGTAAAGATTGGAATCTCTTTTGGACATTTTGAAGATAGAGCCGTCCGTGTCTATGAGCCCCCTTATGCAGCTCTTTAGAAGATTCTTATCTTGTTTAATCCAGACAGGTATACCTATATTATTGATTTTCTTGTTTCCCCTCTTAAGCCCAAGTTCCTCCAGCCTAAGTATGATTTCCTTGCTGTAAACAGAAATAAATATTTCATTTTTTCTTATCTCTTTTTTGGGGTCTATATGGAATGTTTTCTCTATCAAAGACTTAACAAAATCCATATATTTCTGCTCATTTTTTCCATCTCCTGCGATTTTCAATGCATAGACCCCTTTTTCTGAGTTGCAATATAAACTTCCATCGCCAAGAATTATTCCTATTAGTTCTGCCAATTCCTCATTTTTCACAGGTTCCGCTACTCTTTTTGTTGAGCCGCTTGAGTTTTTCCCACCCAAACTTCTCCCCCAGTTATCATCAAGTTTTTTGATTATGCTGTAGGTCATATCTTGGTTTACCATGTTGCACAGAGTATTGAAAATTTCTGAGCTCAGAAGCCTTTTTTCATTGCACAAATCTATTCTTAGATACTCTCCACTCATCCCTAAAATATTGCCCAGCTGAGCCCAGGTTTTGCCCTGCTTTGCGGACATTATTAATGTTCTTTGATCGCCTTTTTTCAGTTTAATCCGCATATTATAATATAAGATTTCCTTATTTATAAACTTTTCCTTGACCACTAGACTACGGGGCTGTAATGTCCTGAAAAAATGGCCTATATTTTTAAAGCTTGCTTTCTTTCAGCAGGCCATGAATAAAATAGCACAGGGAGCAGAAGCAGTAATTTACAAGGATAAGGATTTGGTAGTTAAAAACAGGTTGAAAAAGGAATACAGGCACCCTGAACTGGACAAAAACCTGCGAAAATACAGGACAAGAAGGGAAGCAAAAATCCTGAAAAAATTAGAAGAGCTGAATTTCCCTGCAACAAGGCTGATTGAAGTTGATGAGGACAAGGGAATTTTGAAAATAACTTTCGTAAAAGGCGAGCCTGTAAAGAATGTACTTGACAAAAATCACAAAAAACTGAGCAGGGAAATCGGAAAAAAGATTGCAGAGCTTCACAGGCATAATATCATCCACGGAGATTTGACAACATCAAACATGATTCTTGGCAAGGAAATCGTTTTCATAGACTTCGGGCTGGGCTTCAGTTCTGAGAGGGAAGAAGACAAGGCAGTTGACCTGCATCTTGTGAGGCAGGCGCTTGAGTCAAAGCACCATAAAATCTGGAAGGAATGCTTTGATGAAGTGATAAAGGGATACAGGGAAAACTATCCTGAGCACAAAAAGATTCTTAAAAGATTTGAAATAGTTGAATCAAGGGGAAGGAATAAGCACTAGATTCTATATTTTGAGCCATACAAAACAATATAAACAAGTTTTGTAGAACTAATCTCGAGGGATTGATTTGGGAGGAATTTTCGGAGTTGTATCGCAAAAAAACTGCGTAGAAGATCTGTATAAGGGAACCTTTTACCTTCAGCACCGTGCGCAAAAATATTCAGGGCTTGCTATTTCTGACGGAGAAAAAATATACCCTGACACTCACAGGGGCTACTTGAAAGAGAATTTTCCAAAGAGTCTTAGAGACCAATTCAAAGGGGATGCAGGCGTAGGGGCAGTTGCCTCAGACAGGCAGCCTGTGTCTGAGCTTTCAAGAAGCGGAGGGCTTGTTACAGGCTTCGATGGAAACATAATAAATCATCCCGATTTGAAAAATGAGCTTCTGAAAGGAAGAATAACTTTCTCAGGACATCATAACCCTGAAGATGTCAGCGATACTTCAATAATATCAAAAATAGTTTCAAGAGAGGTAAATTTTGAAAAAGGAATAGAAGCGCTTGTTGAAATAATGAGAGGCGACTTTGCAGTAATATCTTTAGCAAAAGAGGGAATCTACGCTGCAAGGGGATGGGGAAGAAAGCCATTGATACTTGGGCAGAAGGAAGGAAGCTATGCTGTTGCTTCTGAGAGCAACGCATTTGTAAACACAAAATTTCAGATTTACCGAGATGTTGAACCAGGAGAAATAGTCCTTTTGAATCACGAAGGCATACACACAATTAAAAAATTAAACCTGAGTCCGATAAAATATGGAACATTTGAATGGATTTACACCGCTTACCCAGCATCTGTGATTGATGGCAGAAGTGTTTCTGAGGTAAGAAAAGCTATTGGAAGATTGTTGGCAAAAAGATATCCTGTTGAGGCGGATATTGTTTCGCCATACCCCAATTCTGGGAGATGGCATGCGATAGGATATGCCCAGGAATCAGGGATACCTTATGAAGAAGCATTCATCAGATATGATTATTCTGACAGAAGTTTCACACAGGAAGACCAGGCTTCGCAATATGGGGAAGCAGAAGAAAAATTGATAATTGTAAGTTCAAGCGTAAAGGGAAAAAGAATAGTAATGGTGGATGACAGCATAGTCAGGGGAACCCAGACACTATCGAAGACAAAAGAGCTAAGGGAGAATGGTGCAAAAGAGATTCATGAAAGAATTGCATGCATGGCTCTGATGCGGGCATGCCTATATGGAAAAACAACCAAAAAGGATGAAGATTGCATAGCAAGGAGAATGCCTGTTGAAGAGATACGGCAACTGCTAAATGTTAACAGTTTGGGCTACGCAACTGTAGAGGATCTTGAAGCTGCAATTGGTCTGTCAAAAGACAAGCTTTGCCTGGAATGCTGGGGCTATTAACTTCTTGTTAGAACTATTGGCTCATCATCCACATAAACCGAATGTTCTGCCTGGGCAACTGGCTTTTTCGCCCTCTCGACGAGAATGGGATAAAGCTTTATTGCCCCTACCTGGTCCATTTCCCTTAAAGCCAAATCAATCTTGAACTTTGGGAAATTGAAATATCTTGTTGCAACAGGAAGCGTCTTATAGGGCTCCATTTTTTTCAGGATATCTCTTGCTGTCTGGTTTCTGACAGGCTTTTTTTCTATGAGGCTGAAAATCTCTGCCCTGCTTCCCTCAACGACTTTTCCTTCCCCTGTTGTCGCAAAGGGCTCGATTGCGATGTAATCTCCCTTCTGCAAAACCCTTTCATCGCCGTTTTCAACATTTGGTATTGAGAATTTTGTGTGGATTTCATACTCGTCCAGCCCATGGCCTGAAAGATTCTGTATCGGAACAAATCCGTATTTTTTTATTGTCTCTTCAATAACGGCGCCTATTTTTTTCAGCTGGACTCCTGGCTTTATTATTTTAATTGCATTGTCAAGAGACTCCTCAACTGCCTTAATCATTTCAGCATATTTCCCTGTCAGGTCAACTGTTGCTGCTGTGTCCCCGATTGCGCCGTTATAGCAAACTCCGACATCAATTTTAACCAAATCATCAGCAAAAACAGACTTGTCATTTGGCTCAGGAGTGTAATGGGCAGCGATTTCATTCAGAGAAATATTTACAGGAAATGCCGGAATTGCGCCTTTTTCCCTTATTTTTGCCTCAATCTTGTCAGCAACATCCTTCAGCAAAACCCCTTTTTTCACAAGGGTTTTCCCATATGCAAGAACTTCTCCTGCTATCTTGCCGGCTTTCTTCCAGTCTTCAAGGGTTGCCATGCTTTTCAAAATATGCCAATCTTTTATAAAGATTTAGAAAATCAGGATTTCTCTGCTTCAAAGTCTTCAATGAAAGGTCTGTAAATCATTTTTGGGAAAATTGCAGGGAATATCTGTCCAAATTGGTTTCGCTTGTATTCTTCATGCCTGGCATTTGGATTATCTTTTCTTTCCTCGTCTTCAGCCAAAGTCAGAATCTGGACTTCAACAGGAGGCTTTGTGTATATTTGCGCTCCCAGGTCAGAACTAAATTGTGTTATGCTGTCTACCCGGCATGGCGGGCGAAGAGTGAATTTCACAAACCCAAAATCACTGCTTGAGTGCCTGTTTTCCTTGCTTTTTCCTCGTTCATATCTTGTAAAATTCTCAAGCTGCCCTGTAAGGCTCGTATGAGTTTGAAAATAGTTGATAAGCTTTTTTCTGTCTGAGCCATTTCCAACTATAAACTCAACGCCAACCCTGTCGGTTATTTCATTTGGGTACATGCATTTAAGCAGCATTTTCATAAGGATTGAACTGTATTTGATTTTGTCTGTATCCGGTTCAAGAATCTTGATTCTTGACCTAATTGGCTTGCCTTTGCCGTAAATTTTTACCCCTGCTGCAGTTTCCCAGACTCCTTCTGAATCAGGATTGAATTTTAGCCCTTCATCAAACCATTTCAAAATTAGCTCATATCTCTTAAGTGAATCCAAAATCTCCGGGGATTGCTCAACATTTTTTATTATTCTGCCAAGCCCGAAAGCCCTGACATTGCTGTATGCTGAAAGCAGTTTGCTGTAATCGCGAGGATGCTTGCTGTTGTGAACCTTCCCGCTTTTGCAGTCTTCATATGCGGATTGCAGCATCTCGAAAAAATCCACATCCCCAGGAACTTCATCAATCCTGAAAAAGCTGCCGCATTCCGGCATGTGCATTTCAAGAAGGCTGTTAACAGCCGCAATTCCTTTATTAATTGCAGTGGTGAATTCTTTTTGGACGAATTCATCATCCTGTCCAGGGAAAAAAGCTCCCTGCAGCATGCCGATGAAAAATTTTCTCTCATTGTTGCCGAGTGCATCTTCAACAAATTTCTGCCTAAGCCAGTGCATTCTGGGGTTGAATAGAACAAAAGTATGCCAGATTCTCTGCAGGTACTTGTCGTCTTTCGGATAAAGTTTTTCGATGAGTGTCATTTTCAAACTCCATCATTTAATAAAATAGCTTTCAGGAATCTCTATGCAGGATTTGCATCTTTCGCAGAAATAGCCGGGATACATTCTGCCCAAACCATCATCCATTCCAGCATCAAATTTTTTATCTTCTCCAAGCAGCATGAAGCCTTCCTCTGGCTTCGGGGCCCTGATATCAACTACTTCATACATAACGCACCTGTTGTCGTCGCAATGAGGCCCCAGCTCAAGCCTATGCCCTGTTTTTGCATTAACCCATTCTGCTGGCTTGAAATGTTTTCCTTTGACTGCACTGTGTCCTACCTCATGTATTGAAAGAGACTCCAGTCTGCTAAAGTAAAGCACTTCAGGAATCTCAATTTTATCACTTGGCTGGTTATCACTTCTCTTCAAGCGGGCTGTTGAACTAACTGTTATATTTCCTCGGCAGTACCCTAAAATCCAGTCATCTTCCTTGCTTTTATCTTGCGCATATATGTCTTTTGAAGTTATAATCTGGATATTTTTTTTCCTTTGAAGAAGAGGAATCTCGATAGAGTTAGTTAAATAGTAAAAGAAACCATTGAATTTTGGAAGAGGAATAAACCAGTTGTCCATGTTTCTGCTTTCCAGTTCTACCGGAAAGCCGTAAACTTTTTTTAATGCTTCGGCAACTTTTTCTGCTTCTCTTGGCAAATTCTCATGAAGTATTAGCATTAGTAAATTATCCCAATCAGAACACCGTTGATTTTATCAAATCTTACTTTCCCGGGGTCCTGCTCTGCATTGTTGTCTCCTTTTACAATTGCATACCAGCCGGTTTCATCATAGCCTGTGCTGATAACCCTGTGAATAACAAGCCCTGTTGTGAAATCTGAACTATAGGAAATCACATCTCCGACTGTTATGTCTGAAGAAGATTTCGGCTTTATTTCAATTCCATGGGACTGGTCGCTTATCAAAGGCTCCATAGAATGTGTTGGAGTGAAGCTTGCCCATGAGGCATTCTTTACATCAAGAATAATCCTGTCATCGTAAACATGAATCTGGCTTTCAGAAATCCTGTTTTCTGGTGCTGCAACTGTTCCATTACCTCCGAAAGGCTTCTGGGCATTTGCATTTTCAGCTACTGCGTACATGCTGCTGCTTATCCATCCTAATCCAAACACAGCGAGTACAAAAATAGTTATCAAAGTTCTTTGCATTTTTACCACCAAACAATAACAACATTAAGAAGAGCCTATATATAAATCTTTCTATTTTTTAGCTACTAAATAGTGGTTAAAAACCCTAAAGGATGCCTTTATCCGGCTTTTACTTAAAACCTCTAAAACAGCGTAATTGCCATCATAAAAGGGTCCTGGCGATATTATATGCATTGACGAACTTTCCATCTCTATTTTTTCAGGATTAAACTGGTACGAAGTAATGCCATCTTTAACGCAGCCATGGAATGCAAAATGGTCATGCCCCCTTATCATAAGGTTTTCCCCGTTTGCTTTCATAATGCTGAAATTACCCATTAAATTTGGAAGGATAAACGGCGGCTCCTCAATTATCCTGTACCATAAATTAAAATAAGGTTCTCTTAGTTCAATCGGCGCTGTTTGAAAGCTGCCGTAGTAAGCGCCATGCACAACAACTGCCCTAAAATCTCCGATTTGAAATTTTTTGACAAGGTTCTCCGGTTTCAGAAGACCGGCGAAATACTCCCGTACTGCCTCATTTTTCATAAGTTCTTCATGCACATCTTTTATTGTCCAGGTTTTCCCTGTCCTTTTTGTAACATCTTCCAGGACGGGAGCTTCTATTTCTATATTATTGAAGATGGCGTGGTCATGGTTTCCTGCAACTTCAATCCTTTCCTTGACTCTTCCCCTTATTCTCAAAAAATCCTCTGCCTGGCCAACCCAGTCAAAATCCCCGAGAGAAATCAAAATATCAGGAGCTTCTTTTTCAATGACAGACTCCAGACCGAGCGGCTGAAAAATATGGTAGTCCCCTGTAATGAGATATTTCATCAGTTTTTATAGGACAGAAAGATTAAAATATTTAACTAATCTTACGCTTTTAGGTTTAACCTTAAGATTGACCTGCCAGTTTTCAACGTATAAAACTAATTCAAACGAGCAAAACTTTAAATAGCCCCCTCATTCTCCGATACGCCAAGAGGGGCGGAGATAAAACTCCGGGCGTGTTCTTGGAGAATTAAAAACAAAAGGTGGTAATTATGAATAAACAAGAAGCAATAGAAAAATTCATACAAAGGTGGCCAAATGCCACAAAACTTAGGAGAGAATTCGCTACACTGGTTGATTTTTTGCAGGGAGAGTTTGAAAAAGAAGAGTTTAATTTTTATCCATCTGAAACTGAAAGTGAAGGGGCAGTTATAAGCAGGCCTCTGGAACAGGGACTGGCTAAAAACCCGACTGTTGGCATAATCTTTCCAGGCAAATATAGCTTTGAAATAGGGAATTTTGGTAGACCTGATGTAGAGAGTTATAATGAAATGCTTACTGTTCTTGATGGTGAATTAACTGCAGAAATATGTGCTCTGCACCTTCCAGGCCATCCTACATCAAAATTGCAGAAATATGGAAGCATAATTTCGCCGGTCTATACTACCTTGATATTGGCAACACCTGAAGAAGCAGCCTATCTGTGCCAGTATATTCCTAAAACGAGATGATTATGTATACACCACCAAACAGCGAATTGATACGGATTGTTGCGCAAAAAAATCCTGATTTCATAGTGGACCATACAATCAGGGTAGTTTCAATTGCAGAACAATTAAGAAATCAACTGGGTGGTGACCAGAGAATCTTGTTCCCTGCAGCATTTCTCCATGACATCGAATTTTATAGGGGAGTTAAAGGCCACGGAAAAAGAGGGGCAGATTTATTTAGGAAAATATTTGATGGAAGGTATTCTCCAGAAGCAATTGAGCAGATAGCGCACTGTATAGAGGCTCATCCAGTAAAATATGCTCCTTTTCCAGAAACCATTGAGGCAAAATGTCTGAGGGATGGAGACAGAATTGATTCCATTGCATCCTTTGTTCCTCAAAGATACCTTGCATCTTTTAAGAAATTTGGAGACGAAGAGCTTGCATGGCAAGACTGCATGAAAAGAATAAAAGGATGGTATAACAGCATGGTGACTGATATCGGCAAAGAAAGATTCTTGGCTATAGCCAAAGATATGCAAAATATATTCCCTCAATTAACAGATTTAGAATTGTAATTTTACCTAAACATTCCAACAACCTGCTCAACACTGACAAGTTTTTCTTCGCCTTTTTCCATGTCCCTCAATTTGACTTTCTTCTGCTCAATCTCTTTCTGCCCAAGGAATATGACAAACCTTATGCCATAGGAGTTTGCGAAATTCAGGTTCTTTGTTACCCCCCTGCCCAGTAAATCCATGTCCGCGTTCACTCCTTCCTTCCTGAGCGCTTGGACGAGTGAGATTGCTTTTTCCATAACATCTCCAATTGGAACAACATAAACATCAACGATTGATTTTCTTGATTTTGCTCCTGTAAGTTTAATCGCGTCTGCAATCACATCAATCCCGAAGCTTATTCCGACAGCGGGAATTTCCTCATTTTTTTCTGACAAAAGCCCAATCATTTTATCATATCTCCCGCCGGCAGCAACAGAAGATTTTATCTCGCTGTCCTTAAGATAGACCTCATAGACAGTTCCGGTGTAATAGGACAATCCCCTTGCAAGCGTAGGATTGATTTTTATCTCAACTCCAAAGCTTTTTGTTAGTTTCAATAATTCTCTAAGCTCATCAATCCCTTCGCATTTTCCAGTTAGTTTTTCAATTTCATCAAGAGACTTAACAGAAACAATTTTCATAATCTTATCAATTACTTTTTTATCAATTTTTTTGCTCTCAAGCTCTTTTGCAACTTCCTTCTGGCCTATTTTCTCAATCTTGTCAAGGGAAAGAATTATTTCATCGGTTTTTTCTGCATTTGCTCCTGAAAATTCAATTATTTTATTCAAAAGCTTCCTGTTGTTGGCTTCAATGATTACATTCAGCTTTAGTCTTTCAAAGGCAACTTTCGTGAGAGACAGGATTTCAGCCTCTGCAATCATTGATTTTGCGCCGACAGTATCCACATCTGCCTGCCAGAATTCCCTGTATCTTCCGAGCTTTATTGGCCCGTCTCTCCAGACCCTGTCAATTTGGTATCTCTTGAAAGGCATTTTTAGATTTGGGTTCATTGCAATTACCCTCGCAAGAGGGACTGTCAGGTCATATCGCAATCCAAGCTCCCTTCCGCCCTGGTCTTTTAATTTGAAAATCTCCTTTGTAATTTCCTCCCCTCCTGCATATTTTGAAACAAGAACATCAATTCTTTCAAGGGCAGGTGTTTCCAAAGGATTGAATCCGTACAATTCAAATGAGGTTTTAATTGCAGAAATAATCCTGTTGATTATTATTTTCTCTTCAGGCAAAAAGTCCCTGACTCCTTTTGGCGTCATTTCTGTCATTTTACCACCTGATAAATTTCCCTAAATGCAAAAAGGGCGATAGGGGAGAATCGAACCCCCGTCACAGGATTTCTGCAGCTTGCTGCAGAGCCAGCAAAAAGCTCTGCTTTTTGCGCTGCCACAGTCCCGTATTCTACCACTGAACTACTATCGCCATATTGAGTGTTATAATTACTAGAAACAGAATTCACTTCAATGAATAAAACCAACTCGTTTCATTGTAGGATTAAAGCTTCAATCGCACTATTTAAAGGTTTTGGTTTATTTAACGCCAAACATTCCGATTGTCGAGAGAATCAGCACAAGCCCGCAAAGCAATGTCATTGCAGGGAAAAATATCAGCAGTATTTCATTTGAAATTTCATAGGGTATTGATATTATTCCATAAACTTTCAGGAAATAAAGCAAACCTGAAATAAAAGCAAGCAGGCCCAAAATTAATGAAATTGGCTCAAATGCACTTCTGCCCGGCTGTGCCAGAAAGGTCATAATGGCTTCTAATCTATTTTCTTTTATAAATTTTGCCTATTTGAACAGGCTTGCAAAGAATTTCCATATCTGCTGCCAGATGTTAAGGTGCTCTTCCGTTGACTGCACAACCACAGGAGCAGGGCTTTCATTTGTTGCATTTGCCTCAATGGGTGAAACAACAACTGCCTGAGCTGTCTGGTTTTCAGCAGGAGTTGCATTGGGAGTTTCAACAACAGCTTCAGGGTTTATCATGCTTCCTGCGATGAAAACCTTGCAGTAATCCGTGTCCTCCAATTGCGAATGAACATGATATGCCTCAAACACCTTAATGTAAACTCCATTTATTGTCTTGTCATCCTTTACATTAATCCAGGTTGTGTAGCCGTCAACATTGAATCCGCAGGCATCCCCATCATCTGTAACATCAATGAGCATTATTTTATGCACCTTCTTGTCAATGTTTGAAAGAACAGTCCACTGTTGCTTTGAGTTGATTTGGCTGAGCCCTGTTGAATTTGTCTGCGCATTTGCAATAGCTGCAAATAGAACAATGAATGCCAAAAACATGACTATTTTTCTCATGTAATAATCTATGCTTTTAGGATTTATAAGTTTTTTGTTTAGGAGTATTTGCCTTCAATTCTTCTGAAATATTTTACTGCGAAGAATTCGCTTAAGAAAGGCAGCCTGTTTGCAATACTTGCCGCCTTGTAGGCATCCTTCATGGCATCTTCAATGCAGTCTTTTCTGCTTATCCTGAAATGTCCTATTATGGCGCTTTGGCAGGTCCTGCCTGGGGTGTTGTTTTCATTTCCTGCGAGAATCAAGTCAGAGTATCTGCCATCTGAGCGAACCAATACTATTTGCAGAGGCATTACTCTTGGTTCCAGCTGAAAAACCAGCCCGCTTATCTCATCTTCTTTCTCACCAAAAACAGTTCCGCAGTATCTGAATATTTTGAAAAATTCACCAATCTGGAGAGGCATTTTTGAAGGGTCAATCCCTGAATACGATGTTTCGTTGATTTTCTTTACAAGAGCAACTTCATCAGAACTTTCAGCCAATAATGTCAAGTACCCCCTGTCAAATTTCTTCTTCATGGCTTTTGCTATTTTAGAGTAAATATATAAACATTTTGCTTATACTGTTTATTTCTTTTTTGGCTTCTTAGAAATCTTTTTCTTCGCTGGCTTGTGTTTTTCTTTGTTCAATTCAGAAATCATTTTTTCAATCTGCCTATCATCCATTCCATGGCTCCTGCAGCCCATCTCAATGGTTTCCCACATTGAAACATGGCATCCGATGCAGTGCAAGCCATATCTGAACATTATTTCAGGAGCATCAGGATTTAATCCAACAGCATCAGCAATTATTGTGTCTTTTGTTATTTTTTGTTTCATGCCATTAAAATTATCCAGTTCTTTTTTAAATATTGTGAATATGAATCTTTAAATATCACCTCTTTCTTCCTACTCCAAAATGGTTAAGGTGGTGGAAAAATGATAGATAAATTGGAAAAATTAGCAGTGTATCGCGCTTCTTTCGAGAGAGAGTCGGGAGTTGGTACTTTTGTATGGATGGAAACTCCCCTGGGCAATGTTGAAGCCAGGCTGGTTCGCAGCACCAACCAAAGGTGGGGAAGGCAATCAAACGCGATTATGGATATGGTTGTTAAGAGGGGCAGATCAGCAGGAGATTTTAATGTTAGAATTATAGGTGTCCCTAACGATTTTTGCGGGCACTATGTTGTCATAGGTTTTTCAATAGGCCCTGAAAAAAGAATGTCACAATTTGAGATGACTGCTAGAGAGGCTGCAAGTGTTTTAATGAGCCCGTTAGTCTGCTATGCCAGGGTGCTTTTCAACGGTGGGGGAAATGGAGCTCTTGTGGTCAGAGCCTATGAATTTGAAAATTCCGGTTATCCTACAAAAAGACTTGGGGCCCTGCAGGTTCCTGACATAAGAATAGAGCCGTGGGAACAGGCAGAAGCAGTGATTGCTTCTGAAATCATTTGGGGAACTGATAGAAACAGTATCCACAGAATAAGTCCCCTAAATCTCGGAGATTATCTTATGGTAAGGGGAGTTACAGGTTCTTCAGGAAAAAAAGTTTTTCAGCCAGTTGTTAATTTAAGAAAGGAAGATGAGGCAATGAGTCCGGAAGGAGATACCCTTGAAACTAGGGTTACCAGCCATGCCCAAGGAGGGATGATATTGGACTTGCCAATAATTGCTGTAACCAACGACCTGATTAATGGAGGCCTTATTGGATTAGGATATGTGCCAAGGCAGAAAGAAGAGAACTCTAGTTTTTTCTACAAGCCTGTTCTCGTCCTGAATGAAACTGATAGGGGAAAATATATCAAGAGAGCCAAAATAATTTCAAAGCCCGGATCAAAAGTAATTCTGGCCACAAGAATAAATTAATTATTTTCCCATTATTTTTAGAATCTTTTCAATATGCTTAATGTAATCAGGACTCATTTCTGCAGGAGTCCTGCACTTGAAGCCTGATTCAGAATCGCTTTCAACGTATGGCTGGTAAACGCTGTTGCCGAATATTTTAATTTCTTCATGGGAGCTGGAGTTTCCTGAAAAAGAGCAGCCATCCACAACTCCATCAAGAGAACGGTACATGTTTCCATCAATGAAAGTCATTTGCTTTGAAATCTTATTGTGAGGGCTCTCCTGCAAATCGCTTATAGTCAGCCTTATTTCTTTGTTTCCGGATGGATATTGCCTTGCTTCAATTGCATAGAGCTTGCCGTCTGAAGAAGCAGAAACTTTTCCATTGTTTTTCATAACTAAATCATAAAGCATTTCAGCTTTCTTTTTGTCAGAGATACTTGCCTCTTTCTCTTGGCTAGGAATGGCCTGTCTTACGGCCATTTCGATATTTCCTGCTCTGTGGGGTCCAATCAAAGAAGCGCAAGACGCTAGTCCAGCTCCTCCAAGAAGCCCAAGAATTTTCAATAATTCTCTTCTTGTTGTTTTTGGCATCCAGATATAAGCAATTACAGATATATAAATCTTTCGTTTTGTTACTACCAAAAAGTTACAAAGAACTATCTCAGCCTTATGGTTTCCAGATTCCTTGGGCAGACGGTCTCAACCCTGAACTGCCTGTGAAGCGAGCTTGCCAAATCAAGGCACCTTGAGCTTTCTCCATGGACAATTATTATCTTTCTTGGGTGAGGGTCGCATTTGTAGACAAAATTCATCAACTGCTTCCTGTCTGCGTGGTCTGTGATTTCCATCTTGTGGACATCCATTTTGACATGGATGACTTCTGTTTTCTTTCCCTCAACAAATGGGAATTCTTTTTCTCCTGCCTTTATCCTGTATGCAAGCGAGCCTTCCGGCTGGAAGCATGTAAATACAATGGTGTTCCTTGGGTCCTCTGCAAGGTTTTTGAAATATTCAACAGAAGGCCCTCCAACCATCATTCCTGATGTGGCGAGAATAACACAGCTTCCTGAACTTTCAATTACCTGCTGCCTTTCTTTTTTCGAGCCGACTCTTTTGAAAATATCAGACAAAAACGGGTTCTCATCCTTGTGGAAAATCCTGTTTCTCATGGTGCTGTTCAAAAACTCAGGATAGGCAGTGTGGATTGCCATTATGTCCCAGACCATTCCGTCGATGTAGACAGGCATTTTATCAATCTGCCCTGTCCTTATCATTTCCTCCAGAATAACAATCATGTCCTGGGCTCTTCCTGAACCAAGCACAGGCATCAAAATCTTTCCCCCGCGCTTTACTGTTTCTGCAACAACTTTCTTGAAGTCTTCTTCCTCCTCCTGTATCGGCGGCAGAATATTATCCTTTCCTCCATAAGTGCTCTCAATAATCAAAGTCTCAAGCCTTGGGAAAATGGTTATTGCGGGAGCAAATAGCTGGGTTTTTCCGAATTTCAGGTCTCCTGTGTAGAGGAAATTATGAAGCCCGTTTCCAATGTGAATATGCGCCATCGCGCTTCCCAGGATATGCCCTGAATTGTAAAGTGTCAATCTGAAATCAGGAGTTATGTCACTGACTTCCTCGTATTCGAGGCAGACAGTATGCTTAACCATTTCCTTTATGTCATCTGAATTGTAAATCGGCTCTTTTCCTTCTGATTGGGCAATTTTCACAAGGTCAAGCTGAAGCAGAGCCATCAAATCCCTTGTTGCTTCTGTGCAATACACAGGCCCCTTGAACCCAAATTTGAAAAGATATGGCAATAATCCTGAGTGGTCAAGATGGGCATGGGTGATTACAACAGCATCAAGCTCATCAAGTTTCAATTCAGGAACATCAAGATGAGGATACATGTTTTCTCCCTCTGCAGCAACATTGATTCCGCAGTCAAGCATAACCCTTGATTCAGGAGTCTGTACCAAAAGGCATGAACGTCCAACCTGCCTTGCTCCTCCCAAAAATGTGATTCTTACCCACTCGTTTTTCTTTCCCCTTACCCATCCGTCATAGATTCTGTGCCCGATTCCATCAAGGAATTTTCTCCTGAAGTCGGAATTCTGATACAAAACAGAACGTATGTTTTCAATTAATAGGGAACGGATTGCAGGAGTCCTTTTTATCAGGGGAACCCAGTGGGTTTTTGATTTTATGTCCCTTAGCAATTCCCCGCTTTTTCCGATTGCAACTCCAGGCTTTTCAACTTCAATTACCACCTGAGAACGCTGGGGATCAAAAATTACATTTCCAACTCCAGATTCAGCAGGAAGAATTTCTTTTATTACCTGCTCTGCCTTTTCCTGCTCCATGGCGCATGAAGGGTCAGGCCTCAGCTCTATCCTTTTTTTAATCTTGTCAACAATTGACTTTATGATTCCTCCATTATCTAGGAAAAAGTCAATGTCCTTTGTATACAGTACAATGTTTGCCCCCTCAAAAACAGCTGCGCTGATTTTATTCGAAGGCAAATCTGCCAATATTTCTTTTATAATGTCTGCCATTTTTCAGAATCTTTTTGAAATGTCAGAAATTGCTCTCGACGCAATCCCTGAGCATGCTCAAGAACCACATGCTTGTGGCTCTCTAAACACACCACCTGCTTTAGCAGGCGGTTCTTGACAAGAAAGAAGCCTAAGCTTCAACCTTTGTCTCTATTTGCTTTCCGACGACCTTCTGGATGCCGTCCTTTGTAATTTTTACTATATCAAAACCTGAACCCGATGCCGAATCCCTTTGTATTGCCGCATTCAGCGACTTTAAAACAAGCTTTATTCCCTCATCTATTGAACAGTTCTTGCTGTACAATGTTTCCAAAACACCATAGGCAAAAACGCTTCCTGAGCCTGAGCTTACATAATCATTTACCTCAGTTACAGAGCCGTCAGGGTATATGTCATAGATATGTATCCCTGCCTTGTCCTTTCCTCCAAGAAGGAAATGGGAAACTCCCGGAATTGTGCTGAATTTTCTTATGTTTTCATAGACCATTCCGGCAAGAAGGTTTCCAGTCTCCTTAACAGTCAGCTCCCTTGTGCTTCTTACTCTTTTTAGCCTTATTTGGGCTTTTATGAATTTAATAAGAAGCTGGACATCTGAAACTGTTCCTGCCATGGTCAAAGCCATGTCATCAGAAATATTGTGGATTTTTGTTGTATCCTTATTTACTATAAAGTCTCCTGCAGTAGCCCTTCTGTCTGCTCCAAGTACAATTCCGTCTTTGCAAACAATCGCTACTGTCGTTGTTCCTGTTTTAAGTTGTTCTGACATCTTAACATTCCTCAGAAGTCATCTATACGCTATTGGTGCGCTCTGATATTTAAAGGTTTCGGTTTAAATTAGGGCTTAGAAATAATTTATCCATGAATTTTAAGGAGCTCATTTAGCCTAGCGACAACTTTATCAAGAGTCATTCCATTAGTCTCAACATGCTCTAGTTTTGGTAAGTCATCTCTATGAACATATAAACCAATCGAGAGAGTTTCAGGATTAAAGGTTAGTCTACCTTTGTGTTCTAATATTGAAGGAGGTGGCCCAATCCGAACTCTAACACCTCTCAATCCTGCTGTGTCTAAAAATCTGTTTGCTGCAGAGTAATCAGTAGGTGATATGCCTGCTATATTTGTGCATACATAAGCTATATTTGTGCATACATAAGCTGAATTATCGTCCATTGTAATAATATGGGCATAACAACTAGTATATAAATCTTTGCTTAAATTAGCCGCTTGGTAGTGGTAACAAAAAAGCCCTTTTTTCTTTATTTCAGGGCTCTGCGCCTATTTCGCATCAGGCAGGTCTTTTATTGCAAAATTCAACCAGCCAATATATTGTGATATTACTGCAACTACTGCCCCAACATCCTGTACGCAGTGTATATTGTGCGAACGGTATCTTTGTTCTTCCACCCACAGGTCCAGCCCGCTTCTGAATGGCAAGGCAATGTGCTTCAGTCCATACTCTGGAGAAAATTCCAGACTCATTGGAACCTTTGACCATTCACTAATCATTTTTGTATATTCTTCCATAACCTCAACTATCTTGCCTTCAAGAAGTTTTCTCGCGCCTTCTTTCCATCTTGGATGAAAATTCTCAACAAGAATAACATCACTGCTTCCTTCGGAAGTTGGGTAAATTTTAATTTCAAAATGGGTCATAATTTTTATAATTGCTATAAATTTATAATTTTAACGCTCTCAGGCAATTTAATCTAAACTGCTGCAATTGCAAGAAAAAGTTGATGATAACACCGCTGACAAAAACCTTTATAAATCCTCACCTTTTCCTTTAGGTTCACCCGACAAAACTAGCGCCGAAAGGCAATAGAAGGGCTATAAAATGGACAAAAAAACTATATTAGAGGCTCTAAAAAAGCTCAGGGAAACAGGAAAGAAAAGAAACTTCTCACAGAGCGTAGATCTCATTGTAACTCTAAAAGATATTGATTTGAAAAAGCCTGAAGAGCAGGTTGATTTCTTTGCAACCCTTCATCATCCAACAGGAAAAAAGAGAAAAGTGTGCGCATTGGTAGGACCTGAGCTGATGGATGAAGCAAAGGCAAACTGCGACAAGGCAGTCATGGTTGATGAATTTGACAAATATTCAAAAGACAAGAAACTGATAAAAAAACTCGCCTCTGAATTTGATTTTTTCATTGCCCAGGCAAACATAATGCCGAAGGTTGCAGCAGCTTTCGGTAAGGTTCTCGGCTCAAGGGGAAAAATGCCTAATCCCAAGGCAGGATGCGTTGTTCCCCCAAAAACTTCTCTCAAGCCTCTCTATGAAAGGCTTCAGGGCACAATAAGGGTGCAGGCAAAATTGTCCCCCCTTGTCCAGATTTTCGCAGGAAAGGAAAGCCTGAAGGATGAGGAGCTGGCAGACAACGTGCTTGACATTTATTCGCAGCTTGAGGCAAAGCTTCCAAGAGGAAAAAACAACGTCAAGAATGTATTCATGAAGTTCACCATGAGCGCTTCGCAGAAGCTGATGTAAAATGGCAGAAAGAAAACCCCACATATCAACAGAAAAAAAGGAAAGCGTAGCAAAGGTAGCGAAGCTCCTGAAGGAATATCCTGTTGTGGGAATCATTGACATGTCAACACTGCCAGGAGCCCAGCTTCAGAAGATGAGGAAGTCTCTTGCAGCCAAGATGAAAATCTGCATGGCAAAGAAGAGGCTGATGAAAGTTGCCATGGAAAGCGTCAAGAAGGAAATTCCGGGCCTGGAAAAGCTTGAAGCTCACCTGACAGGAATTCCAGCGCTTCTGTTTACAAAAGAAAGCCCATTCAGAATATTCAACACAATAAAGAAAAGCAAGACATCTGCATTTGCAAAGCCAGGGCAGGTTGCGCCAATGGATTTGATACTTCCTGCAGGCCCAACGCCTTTCGGGCCAGGCCCTGTCATGGGAGAACTTGGAGCCCTTGGAATCAAGTGCGGCATTGAAGGCGGAAAAATAGCAATCAAGATAGATTTCGTTGCAGCAAGAAAAGGAGATGTCATAAAGGACAAGACAGCATCCCTGCTTTCAAAGTTCAACATAAAGCCGATGGAAGTCGGGCTGAATGTTACAGTAATTTTTGAGAAAGGAGAAATACTCGCTGCCGATGTGCTTGACATAGACGAGCAGAAATATGCAGACAACATTTCAAAGGCAGCGTCATGGGCATTCAGCCTTTCGGTTGAGATTGCCTATCCAACAAAGAGTAACATTAACACATTGATAGCAAAGGCTTTCCGCGGAGCAAAAGCCGTAGGAATTGAGGGCGGAGTGCTTGAGAAGGAAATTGTAGGCGATGTCCTTGCGAAAGTAAATGCCCAGGCATCGGTGTTAAAAAAAGAACTTAATATTTAAGATATATTTAGGAGGTAAAAATGGAATATGTATATGCAGCAATGTTGCTTCACAAAGCAGGAAAGAAAGTTGACGAGGCATCTGTCAAGAAGGTGCTGGAAGCAGCGGGCGTAAAGGCAGACGACGGAAGAGTAAAGGCTCTTGTCGCCGCACTTGAGGGAGTTGACATAGACAAGGCAATTGAGAAAGCTTCAGTTGCACCTGTGGCAGCAGCCCCGGCAGCAGCGCCTGCACAGGCAAAGGGTCCTGAGAAAAAGGCAGAAGTCAAAGAAAAAGTGTCTGAGGAGCAGGCCGCAGCAGGCCTTGGTTCACTTTTCGGATAAATGGAAATTGCGTTTTGCAATTTTCAATTTTTATTTTTGCTTTGTAAAGTGAAAAAGAATGGATGTAAAAGAACAGACGAGCGAAGTAGCGAAAGATTTGACTATTCTTAGGAATAAGCTTAATGAATCCGAGAAGGACAAGGAAAAAACTTTTTCTGAGCTCAAGGAATTAAGGGCAGCCATAAGAGACAAGATAGCTGAAGTAAGGAAGCTGAAGAGTGAGAGAAACTCATTAACTTCCGAAGTAAGAAAGATGAAGGAAGACAGGAAGGGGCTGAACGAAAACCTGAAGAATGTAATAGTAAAAATAAAAGAAGCAAACACAGAGAAGAAAAAAGCACTGGACGGGATGAAAGTAAAGGCAAACTTCTCATTTGTAAAACGGGAAATTGAAGCCATTGAGCACAAAATAGAAACTAATGTCATGTCCCATTCAAAGGAAAAGGAGCTGATGAAGCTGATAAAGGAAAAGAAAAAAATTCTAAGCGAGGCAGGAGAGGCAAGGGAAGCCATAGATAAGGCCCACGTCATATCCAGGGAAGCGGATGAGGCAAGGAAAAAGGCAGATGAAGTTCACATGGAAATCCAGAGAAAGGCAGAGGAAAGCCAGAAGAAGCACGAGCAGATAATTGCATTATCAAAGGAAATCGACGAATTGAGGGCAAAGGAAAACGAGCTTTTTTCTGCTGCAAAAGAGAAAAAGGAAGCAATAGAGGGAATAAACGAGCAGCTCGGGGAGAAACTTTCTGAGGTAAGCAGGATTTCAATGGAATCCGCAGGCAGGAAAAAGGAAAAGCGGGCAAGAAGGGATAGCAGCAGAAACCAGAGATACGAAAGCCAGCAGAAAATGCTGAGCGAAAAAAAGGCAATTGTTGAAGAGAAGCTGAGAAAGGGCGGGAAGCTGACAACCGAAGACATAATTCTAATGCAGGGACAGCTGTAATTCTTCCAAAACCTATTTAAATTTTTGTGCCATAAAATTCTGCATGCAGCAGTCAGTTCTTCCTGATTTCCTCTGCAACAAATTCCTTTGCACCGTTGTATTCCTGCACTGTGCCTGACATTTGGACCGAATCACCTTCTTTAAGGTTAATGTAGCCTTTTCCGATTATAACAGCATTCACAGGAGTATTCTGATATATGGTAACAAAAGTTATGTTTTCCCTTGCAGAAACTTTCGCAACCTTTCCGCTTATTGATGAATACTCCTGGTCATTCAACAGCTGGTAAGGCTTTTCCTGCTTGTCCATTCCCAATGATATCACAAACAAAACAGCAATCCCTGTTATGCTTGTTATCATTGCTATCTTCAGCAGGGTTTTTTCATCCATTTGGAAATGCAGGATGGCTGCGAATAAATAATGACGTAGTCATGGCCGCCACTTCTTAAATTTAAATACAGGCGTGCCAATCTATCTCCATGAAAAAAGCAATAATAACTGCATTGGCTGTTGCTGTTTTGGGAACAGGATATTTTGCTTCAAGGATGGACCTGAAGAGGATTCCTGACATCGCAAGGGTATTTGATTCTGTTGTGATTCACAGGCAGGATTTTGAGGAAACAATTCTAAATGAGCTTGCAAAAACCCAAAGCGAGGGCACTGCGAATAACATGATAGAACAGGGCTATGTTGCAAGGAAGAGGATAAACCAGTTCATCAGGCCTGCTCCTGAATTCGCAAGAAATCCCTATGATTTGAGAATTGTGATTGAGCACACCCTAAAAGGAGATGAAGCATATTTGTTTGACAAATCTGCAAACCAGAAGCTTCCTGTTGATGAAAACAACCAGGTAGGTGATTTGAAATACAGGGCAGTAGGAGTTTACCAGGATGCAGAGAAAAGCCTCGTGAATCTGCTTTATGATGCAAAGGACTACGCTGTCAAAACAATTGACAGCG
>Ga0315293_10001759_pt1 | contig 21028 bp, 19 predicted proteins | sample YL17G13_20_MG_FD_203071 | JGI IMG/M metagenome (GOLD analysis project Ga0315293, IMG submission 203071) | Sediment microbial communities from Yellowstone Lake, YNP, Wyoming, USA - YL17G13_20 | ecosystem: Environmental > Aquatic > Freshwater > Lake > Sediment | place: USA: Wyoming | collected... | reverse complement strand
CGCCGGCCCAGTGCTACGGCCCCACCGCCGAGCAGGCCGCCGGCGCGCCGGAAGACCCACCAGCGTAGGAGGAGAGGCCATGCCCTCGGAGTGCGAACGGTTCTGGGAACGCGACACGTATGCGGTGGTCGGTCATCAAGGGAGCAAGAAGCCCTTCCCCAAGATCGCCTACGGGGCGCTGAAGGAGCAGGGCAAGACGGTGTACGCCATCGACCCCGGCAGCGGCGAGATCGAGGGCGACAAGGCCTACCCGGACTTCGCCACCCTGCCGGCGCCGGTGCAGGCCGCCATCCTGGAGCTGCCCAAGGAAGAGACAGCCGCGTGGGTGGCCAAGGCCGCCGACGCCGGCGTCAAGGAGATCTGGATCCACCAGATGACCGATACGCCGGAGGCGCTGGCCGAGGCCGAAAAGCGCGGCCTCAAGGTCATCACCGGCCACTGCGCCGTGATGTACAACAAGCCCGGTTTCAGCATGCACGCGCCGCACCGCTGGATCTGGAAGCTGGTCGGCAAGTACTGACCTGTCGCCGCACGCCCTCTGACGCAAGGAGAGGCTAGGGCAGCATCTCCGGCGGCTCCTTCCGCTGCTTTGCGGGCAGCAGTGCCACCACGATGAGGATGATCACCGGGAAGAAGATGCAGAGGATGATCCACAGCGCCCGGTTGAGGTCCTTGCGGTCGACCATGCGCCAGACCAGCCACAGGCTGACCACCCAGACGATGAACCAGATGGTCCCGTACAGTACCCATGATTGCATGGTGTCTCCTCAAGGCGAGCGCGCGGTGTGTAGCCGGCTCAGAGCAGCCGGTCTGCGGAAAGGTTACTCGGCGGCGGCGAAAACCCTGCGGGGCGGCGTTGGCGCCGCTGCGCTAATCCGCGATCCCGTCGGCGGCTGGCACGTCTGAGGGCTGCGGTGGCACGGCGTCCTCGGGCAGGCCGCGGACGTGCTCGAGGGCTCGCTCGGCCGCGGCCGCCCCCTCGCGCAGGCAGTCGCCGATACCGATGCCGTGGTAGGCGCCTCCGGCGAGCTCCACGCCGGGCACCTTGGCCACGCCGGCCTCGATCTTGTCGACCAGGTCGACGTGCCCCACGCGATACTGCGGCATGCCGCGCGGCCAGCGAAAGATCTCGACGAACTCGGGCTCGGCGACGATGCCCATGACCTCGCGCAGCTCGGCGCGCACCACCTTGGTCATCTCGGCGTCGTCGAGCCGCGCGGCGGCCTCGATGCCGGCGCGGCCCAGGAAGCTGCGCAGCAGCACGTGGCCCTCGGGTGCGCGGCCGGGGAACTTGCTGGAGCTCCAGGTGGTGGCCATCACCGGGCGGTTCTCGGCGCGCGGCACGACGAAACCGAACCCCGTGAGGTCGTGCGCCACCTGGTCGCGACGAAAGGCCAGCGAGGCGGTCGCCGTGCTGACGTACTCGATAGACGAGAGGCCGGCGGCCGGGAGCGGCGCGACCGTGCGCAGCAGGTCGCCGCTCGCCCAGGCCGGCGTGGCCAGCACGACCGCGTCGGCGACCACGCGGCTCCCGTCGGCAAGCAGAAGAGCGTAGGCGCCGGACCCGGCGCCGGAGGTGCCGCCGCCGGCGCCGCACGGCGCCATCGTCCGCACGGCCGAGCCGCCGTGCAGGCGCTCCGGCGGCAGCGAGGCGACGATGGCGTCGCTCAGCTCTTGCAGGCCGCCCTTGAAGGAGTAGAAGTAGGAGCGCGGCCCGCCCTCGGGGCGCGGCCGGGCAGCGGCCCCGGCCGCCGCCTTCTGCCGGGCCTTGCGCCGCTTGAGCATCGCGAGGATGAGGCTGCGGTGCTTCTGCTCCATCTCGAGGAACATCGGGAAGGTGGCGCGCACGCTCATCTGCTCGGGGTCGCCGGCGTGGATGCCGGCGACGATGGGCTCGGCGATGCGCGCCAGCGCCTCGCGCCCGAGGCGCCGCCGCACGAAATCGCCGAGGCTCTCGTCGCCGTTCGCGCCGGCGATGCGCGCAGCTCCGCCTCGCGGCAGCACCAGGTCCATGCCCATGCGCACCTTGCCGGGCCAGCTCATCAGGCTGCTGAGGGCGAACGGCACCATGCGCGTCGGCACCATGAGGATGATGCCCTCGGGCAGCTCGTGCAGGCGCCCGCGCGTGAAAACGAAGCTCTTGCGGATGCCCTCGTTGGAGTCCTCGAAGCGGTCGCCGATGCCGAGCCGGCGGGCCATCGTGATCGGCCAGTGCTTCTCGATGATGGCCGAGTCGGGGCCGCCCTCGACGACGAAGCCGTCGCGGCACACGGTGTGGACCTTGCCGCCGAAACGCGGCTCGTCCTCGTAGAGGTGCCAGTCCACGGCCGGGTCGGCGGCGCGCGCGTCTTCGAGGACGCGCGCCGCTCCCAGCCCGGCCATGCCGCCGCCGACGATGGCGATGCGGAGCGGCCGGGCGGTGCCGCCCTGCGGCCGGGCCCGGCCCTCAGCCGACGGGGAAGCCTCGCGCACGCCCGTCACCCGTGCGTGTGTGGGCCGTCGGGCTGGTGCGGCTGGTGCTCCCCCGGCCGGCGCGCCAGGTAGTCGATCACGAGGTCGGCGAGCGCCTCGATGAACTGCGGCGAATCGTTGGGCGGCGCCGAACGCCGGTACTCCATGCCCAGGGACTCGATCTGCTCGCGCAGCAGGATGTCCAGGTCGTAGAGCGTCTCGACGTTGTCGCTGACGAAGCCCACGGGCACCACGAGCACTTTCTTCCAGCCTTCCTCGGCCAGGGTGCGCACCACATCGTCGACCTCGGGCTCCATCCACTCGCCCCCGCCGCGGCCCTTGCTCTGGAAGGCAAAGCGCCAGTCGCCCGGCACCAATGCGGGCACCAGCTGCGCGATGGTTTGCTGCAGCTGCTCCACGTAGGGGTCGCCCTCCATGATCGTCTCGAGCGGCACGTTGTGGGCCGTGAAGAGCACCGCCCACTCGTTGACGTCGCAGCCGTCGAGCGCCGCCGCGGCATGCCTGCTGATGGCCTTCACGAAGCCGCGGTCGGCGTACCAGCCTTCGAGCAGCGGGATCTTCTCACCGGCGGCGGCGTCGAGCGCCTCCCGGTACTTGCCGGTCGTGAGGCGCGAGGCGAACGGGCTGAGCGGCAGCGCCACCACCTCGTGGCCGTCCAGCTCGGCAAGGCAGTCGGCGACGGTCGGCTGCGTGTACAGGAAGCCGTGCCGCACACGGATGGGGAGGGCCAGCTCCTCCACGAGCCGCGCCTGCAGAGCGAGCGCCTGGCGCGCCGTGATGTCGGGCAAGGGAGAGGCGCCGCCGATGAGCTCGTAGCGCGTCTCCACGACCTTGAGGGTCTCCGGGTTCGCAGGCCGCCCGGTCATGCGCTGCAGGAATGCGGGGATCTGCGCGGCCTCCTGCGGCCCGCCGTAGGCGAGCAGGGCGACGTCGACGAAGCTCTCGGTCATGGCTGTCGCCCGCCTTTCAGACAGGCGGCGCGGACAGGCGGTGCACCGCGTCGACCAGGTACTTGACGTTGTCGGGCGGGGTCTGCGGGATGAGGCCGTGACCCACGTTGAAGATGTGGCCGGGGCGACCGCCGGCGCGGCCGATGATGTCGGCGACGCGCTCTTCGATGGCCTGGGGCGGGCCGAGCAGCGTGAGCGGGTCCAGGTTGCCCTGGATGGCCACCCCGTCCAGCTGCTCCCAGGCGCGGTCGAGCTCGATGCGCCAATCCACACCGATGACCTCGCTGCCGGCCTTGGCCACGTGGTGGAGCATGGCGGAGGCGCCGTTGCCGAAGTAGATCACCGGCGCCCCGTGCCCCTTGACCTTGTCGATCACGGAGCGCACGTGCGGCAGCACCAGCAGCTCGTAGTCGTAGGGGCCGAGCCAACCCACCCACGAGTCGAACAGCTGCACCACCTGGGCGCCGGCGGCGATCTGCGCGAGGAGGTAGTCCACGACGACCTCCGAGATGAGGCTCATGAGGCGCCCGAACCCGACCGGGTCTTCGTACATGAACTTCTTGACGTGCGCGTAGTTGCGCGAGTGGCCACCCTCGACGATGTAGCTGGCCAGGGTGAAGGGCGCCCCGGAGAAGCCGATGAGCGGGATGCGGCCGTCGAGCTCGTGGCGCACCAGGCGGATGGCGTCCATCACGTACTGCAGGTCGGCGGCCGCGTCGATGCCGTGGACGCCCTCGAGGTCTTTGGCGCCGCGGATGGGCTTCTCGATCACGGGCCCGTCCTCGGGCGTGAAGTGGAAGCCGATGCCCATGGGCTCGAGCGGCAGCAGGATGTCGGCGAAGATGATGGCGGCGTCCAGTTCGAAGCGGCGCAGGGGCTGCAGAGTGACCTCGGCGGCGATGTCGGGGCGCATGCACATCTCCACGAACGAGAGCTTCTCGCGGATGGCGCGGTATTCGGGCAGGTAGCGACCCGCCTGGCGCATGAGCCACACGGGCGTCGCGTCGACGGGAACGCAGGAACAGGCATCGAGAAGGCGCATGGTCATCCCTTGGTCGTGCGGGCGGGCCGCGTCGTCGAGCGTGTCATTGTAGCAAACGGGAGCCCATGGGCTCCCGTCGGCGGCGAGAAGCTGGGCTGGTGACGTTTCACTGCGCCGGCCTGTACCCCTCGCCGAGCGCCGCCTTGTGGCAGGTGTGGCAGACGGTGAGCGTGGCGTCGCACGACTGCGGAGAGACGACGTGGTGCCGCAACGCGCGCGCGCTCAACTTGGCTCCGCACAAACCGCACTGGGCGCTGTCGATGGATCGGACGGTACCGGCCTGCTGGACCGGCGGCACGTCGGTGGACGGTGTCTGCGGCAGTGGGTGGACTTGGCCCATCGGTCCTCCCTATGACGAGGCGGCTGCGGCTCCCGGGGCGGGGGTCGCGGGGCCGTAAGGTTCTATCCATGTACTGCCCCTCGGAGAGCGGTTCGTAACCTCCGCGCCACACTCGAGCTTCTTCGCCCCGCGGCCGAGTCGGGGCCGTTCAGGCTCGATCTTAGCGCCCTCTTATCCTCGGCTTGTTACCTATAAGCATTGCGAATTTGCAGGAACAGCTTTCCTTATAGATAATACCGAGGTCGTCAGCTAACGCGAGGGTGTCCATGGCCAAGAACTTCACAAAGACCCCCGACGTGCCGCGCACCGAGAAGGGCGTCACGCTGTTCCGCAGCTGCCTGGTCTCGGCTGAGTACCCCGGCGTCGAGTCTTCCACCAAGTGGCTCTTCGAGCGTTTCGGCATCGAGTACACGGTCAACCCCGACCAGACCTGCTGCACCGGCCTCGGCTACTACTCCGACCTCATGCCGATCCAGACCACAGTCGGCATCGCGGCCCGCAACGCCTGCGTCGTGGTCGACGACGAGCACCCGGTGATGAGCTATCTGTGCTCCACCTGCTACGCCATCAACAAGAAGGCCCGCAACATCCTCGACGTGCCCGAGTACCGTGACGCGACCAACGCGGTGCTCGGCAAGATCGGCCGCGAGTACGACGACCGCGTGGCCGGCACGGTGCAGCACAAGCACACCCTCGAGATCCTCTGGGGCGCCCACGACAGCGTCCCCAGGCTCATCCGTCGCCGTCTCGACGGCATCAAGGTCGCGACGCACCCGGCCTGCCACTATTGCAAGGTCTTTCCCGACGAGACGCTCGGCAACAACGAGAACTTCATGGTCCCGGAGGAGCTGCTGATCCCCGCCGGGGTGGTCTGCACCGGCGCCTACAACGAGAAGCAGACGCACTGCGGGGCCGGCTTTCGCAACCGCTTCGTCAACCCGTCGATCTCGATGGCGGTGACGCACAAGAAGCTGCACCGGCTGGCCGAGGAGAGGATCGACGTCCTCGTGCACATGTGCCCCAACTGCCACATCCAGTTCGACCGCTACAGCGACATCATCTCAGCGAGCGCCGGCGAAGAGTACCCGTTCGTGCACCTGCACGTGCAGCAGCTCCTGGCGCTGGCGCTGGGCGCCGACCCCGAGAAGGTGGTCGGCATCCAGTCGCACTCCCAGGATGTCGAGCCGTTCCTCGAGCGCATCGGCGCGCGGCGGACGGCCGCCGCGACCGCGGGGGGTGCGCGATGAGGGCCGGGGTCTTTCTCTGCGAATGCGGCGGCAACATCAGCGGGGTCGTCGACCTCGAGCCGTTGGCCGAGCACGTGCGCTCTCTCGACGGCGTCGTCGAGGTGGAGATCAACCAGTTCATGTGCGGCACCGAAGGCCGCGCGCTGATCGAGAAGGCCGTCGAAGAGCGCGGCCTCGACCACTTCGTGATCGCCTCGTGCTCGCCGCGCTTCCAGGGCCCCACCTTCGAGCGCATCGCCCGCGAGCTGCGCCTCGGCGAGAACGCCGTCGCCTTCGGCAACATCCGCGAGGGCTGCTCCTATGTGCACGGGCACGAGCCCGAACGCGCCCAAGAGAAGGCCAAGAAGATCGTCGAGGGCGCCGTCGCCCGCCTGCACCACATGAGCGACCTCCCGCGCCGGCGCACCTTCCTCAACCGCTCCGTGCTCGTCGTCGGCGGCGGCATCGCGGGCATCTCCGCCGCCGAAGAGCTCGCCGCCGCCGGCATCGAGGTCCACCTCGTGGAGCGTCAGCAGAGCATCGGCGGCTACATGGCCCGGCTCAGCAAGACGTTCCCCACCGAAGACTGCGCCATGTGCTCGCTGGCGCCGCGTCTCACCGGCACTGCCATCAACAGCCGCATCCACCTGCACGCGCTCTCGGACGTGACCGCGATCACGGGTCCGCCCGGCGAGTTCAACGTGACCGTGCGGCACCGGCCGCGCTACGTGAACGAGAAGTGCGTCGGCTGCGGCGAGTGCGCCGCCGTGTGCCCCGTGACGTACCCGAACGACTTCGACTTCGGCGTCAGCGAGCGGACCGCCGTCTACCGGCCGTTCGCCAACGCCGTGCCGGCGACGTTCGCCATCGACCGCAAGGGCTGGAGCCCCTGCAAGACGGCCTGCCCGGTGCACACCTCGGCGCACGGCTACGTGGCGCTCGTCGCCAAGGGCCGCTACGAGGAGGCCTGGCGGGTCGCCAGCGAGCCGAACCCGTTCCCCAGCGTCTGTGGCCGCATCTGCACCCACGTCTGCGAGACCGAGTGCACGCGCGGCAACGTGGAGGACCCCATCGCCATCGCCGGCATCAAGCGTTTCGTCGCCGATCACGGCGCGCCGGCGGAGCGGCCCGCGCCGCTGCCCGTCTTCTACGACGAGCCCATCGCCATCGTCGGCGGCGGCCCCGCAGGCCTCACCGCCGCCCGCGAGCTCGCGCAGTTTGGCTACAAGGCCACGGTGTTCGAAGCCTTGCCGGTGGCCGGCGGCATGCTGCGCGTCGGCATCCCCGAGTACCGCCTGCCGCGCGACGTCCTGCAGAGCGAGGTCGACCGCATCACCGCCCTCGGCGTCGAGCTCAAGACCGGCATGCGCTGCGGCACCGACTTCACCGTCGAGTCGCTGTTCGCCGACGGCTACAAGGCCGTCTTCCTTGCCACCGGTCTGCACCAGAGCAAGGACCTGCCGATCCCGGGTCTTGACCAGGAGGGCGTCCTGCGCGCCGTCGAGTTCCTGCGCGCCCAGGCGCTGGGCGACAGCCCCACTACCGGCAAGCGCGTGGTGGTGGTCGGCGGCGGCGACGTGGCCTACGACGCCGGCCGCACCGCCTTCCGTTGCGGCGCCGACGAGGTCACCCTCGCCTGCATCGAGGACGAGCGCACGGCGCCGGCCTCGTCCGAGGAGATCGAAGAAGGCAAGGAGGAGCAGGTCCGGGTCGAGTACTCGCTGGTCCCCGTCGAGATCCTCGGCAGCGGCGGCCTCGCCAGCGGCGTCAGGTTCCAGCGCTGCACCCTGGGCGAGCCCAACGAGCGCGGCTGGCGCCCGCCGGTGCCGGTCGAGGGCGAGTACGTGGAGCTCAGCGGCGACACCGTCATCTTCGCCGTGGGCCAGGCGATCGTCGACGACTTCACGGCCGGCGCCGACGGCGTCGCCGTGGAGCGCGGCCAGATCGGCGTCGACCCCGACACAATGATGACCGGCCGCAGCGGCGTCTTCGCCGGCGGCGACGCCGCCGCGATGGGCCCCTGGACGGCGATCGAAGCCATCGCCGCCGGCCGTCGCGGCGCCCGCGCCGTCCACAACTTCCTGCGCGGCGAGCAGCTCGTGCCGGTGTGGGATGCCGAGTCCGACAAGGTCAAGATCCAGCATACAGAGCTCGAGCCCTTCGAGCCGCAGGCCAGGCGCATCATGAAGACCCTCGACGGCGTCGCCCGCCGCACCACCTGGGAGGAGGTTCGCCTCGGCTTCAGCGAGGAGGACGCGCGCGAGGAGGCCGAGCGCTGCCTCGACTGCGCCGTGTGCTCCGACTGCAAGTCGTGCGTCACGGCGTGCCCGGCCGACGCCATCGACTTCGACCAGAAAGCCTGGGACGAGGAGATCACTGTCGGCGCCGTGATCCTCGCCACCGGCCACCAGGAGTTCGACGCGACGCGCAAGCTGCCGCTCGGCTACGGACGCTTCCAGAACGTGCTCACGCAGAGCCAGCTCGCCCGGCTGTTGTCGGCCTCGGGGCCGACCGCGGGCGAGCTCAAACGACCGTCCGACGGCGAGGTGCCGAAGCGCATCTTCATGCTCCAGTGCGTGGGCTCGCGCGACTGCACCAGCAGCGGCAACGAGCACTGCTCGGCGATCTGCTGCCTCTTCGCCACGCTGCACAGCTCGCTGATCAAGCAGCACTACCCCGACGCCGACATCACCATCGGCTACACCGACCTGCGCGCCCCCGGCAAGGCGCACGAGGAGTACTACCGCCTCGTCCAAGAGCGCGGCGTGCACTTCGTGCGCGGCCGCGTCGGCGAGATCCTCGAGGAGAAGGACGGCAGCCTCACGGTGCGCATGGAGAACACCATGACCGGCAGGAAGAGCGAGGAGCTCTACGACCTCGTCGTGCTCTCCGCCGGGCTCGAGGGCTCCAAGGGCACCCAGGACATCGCCCGTGTGGCCGGCGTGCAGACGGCCGCCGCCGGCTTCATCCGCGAGCTCCACCCCAAGCTGCACCCGGTCGACACGCAGCGCACCGGCATGTTCCTGTGCGGCACGGCCCAGGGCCCCAAGAACATCCCCGACTCGATCGCCCAGGCCAAGGCCGCCGCGGCGCGCGCGATCAGCATGCTCAGCACCGGCTTCGCGATGACGCCCGCCCAGGTGGCGGCCAGCGACATCGAGGTGTGCATCGGCTGCGGCGTCTGTGAGGCGTCCTGCCCGCAGACGGCGATCGCCCTCACGCTGGGCGCCGACGCCCACTCCGTGGTCGACCCCAACATCTGCCGCGGCTGCGGCATCTGCGCCGCCGAGTGCCCCACGGGGGCGATCCAGCTCGGCGGCTTCAGCGACGACGAGGTACTGGCGGAGGCGACGGTCTGATGGCGGCCGACCGCAATATCGTCGCCTTCTGCTGCCGCGAGTGCGCCTACGCGGCGGCCGACGCGAGCGCCAACGCGCGCACTCCGCTGCCGCCGACCGTGCGCCTCGTGCTCATGCCCTGCACCGGGCGCGTCAGCCCGCTGCACCTGCTGAGCGCACTGGCCGGAGGCGCCGACGGTGTCATGGTCGCCGGCTGCCTGCTCGGCCAGTGCCACTACGGCGAGGGCAACTTCAACGCCGTCGACCGCGTCGCGTTCGTGCAGCGGCTGCTGAGGAGCGTCGGCGTCGAGCCCGAGCGCTGCCAGATGTTCACGATGAGCGCCGGCGAGCCGCCCAAGTTCGTCGCCGCCGTGCGCGAGATGGACCGCGTGATCGGCGGCCTGCCGCCGCTACCGCGGTCGGAGGCCGACGGGACCCTTGAGGCCCCGCTCGCCGTCGGCGCCCCGCTCGCCGTCGCGAGGGGGGGTGCCTGATGCCGCTCACCCATCGCGGCCGCGAGATCCTGAGCCGCGTGCCCGGCGGCACGCTGCAGAGCACTGTCGGCGTGGGCTGCGAGATCATCCGCCACGAGGAGCTCTGCGTGGGCTGCGGCAAGTGCGCCACCAACTGCCCGTCCGGCGCCTCCGAGCGCGGCGCCTTCTTCGACGTGAACCAGCTGCTGGACGCGCCGGCGGACAGCCGCCGAGGAGCCCTCGGCGGCGCGCTCCGGCGCCTCATGCGGCACGAGCCCGACGGCCCCGTGGAGGTGCCGGAGCGGGTCACCGTGTACCGCACCATCTTCTACGACGACGAGAAGTGCCTGGGCTGCGGCACCTGCGTCCGCGGCTGCCCGGCCGAGGCCATCGAGGCGCGCCCGCCGAAGGCGGACGCCGCGTCGGAGCCGTCTCCCGTGGAGGTGCGCGCATGACCTCCCCGAACGGCCACGGCCCCGAACTCCCGCTCGTCCTCCTCTGCGAGTGCGCAGGAACGCTCAAGAACATCGACTTCGACCGGCTCGAGCAGCACGCCGGCCTGCACGCCGACGTCAGGCGCGGCGACCACTGGTGCAGCCGCGTCGGACAGGCGCGGATGCTCGAGCTGATGGAGGCCGGCGACGGGCGCCAGCTCGTCTTCGCCGGCTGCTCGCCCGACTTCGCCGCGCGGCGCTTCCAGAAGCTCATGGCACGCGGCCTGCAGCTCGAGATCGCCGACATCCGCGAGGGCTGCAGCTGGGTGCACGGCGACGACTTCGCCGCCGTCACCGACAAGGCGGCGCGCATCATCGATTCGTCGATCGCCTACCCCGACGCGCCCGCCGACGCGGTGAGCTACGCCGAGCGCCACGACACCGTCGTCGTGATCGGCGGCGGCGTGGCCGGTACGCAGGCCGCCGCCGAGCTCGCCCAGATGGGCCATCACGTCGAGCTCGTCGAGCGGCGGGCCTTCCTCGGCGGCCGCGCCGCCCGCATCGGCACGGTGTTCCCCACCAACGACTGCGGCCAGTGCCTGCCGACCACCGACGCACAAGCGGGCACGCGCAAGTGCTTCCACCGCAACGTCGCCATCGACCACCCGGACCTCACGATCCGCCGCCGCTCCACCGTCGAGGCCGTGAGCGGCCACCCCGGCGACTTCCAGGTGAGCGTCCGCACCCTGCCGAACATGGTCACCGATGCCTGCGTCAACTGCGGCACCTGCGAGACGGTCTGCGAGGTCGAATCTTCGGAGCTGGGCAAGAAGGCGATCTTTACCGAGTTCTACGACGGCCGCGTCGTGCGCACCATCGACCTCGAGACCTGCACCTTCTGCGGCAAGTGCGCCGAGGAGTGCCCCGTCGAAGCCATCGACTTCAGCCAGTCGCCGCGGCGGACGACCGTGCACGCCGGCGCTATCCTCGCCGCGACCGGCTGCGAGCCGGCGCCGGAGAAGCTCTTCTCCGACCTCGGCTACGGGCACGACGGCGTCGTCACCCAGGTGGAGCTCGCCGAGATGCTCGACGACTGGGCCGCCCAGGCCTCGCTCGGCCGCATGCCGGTGAAGGAGCTCGTGATGGTGCAGTGCGCCGGCTCGCGCGACAAGCGCCATCTGCCGTACTGCTCGCGCCTCTGTTGCATGATCGCTCTCAAGCACGCCCTGCGTCTCAAGACGCTGTTCCCCGAGATGAAGGTCACTATCTGCTACCTGGAGATGAGGACGGCCGGCGTGGGCTACGAGAACTGGTTCCTGGCCGCGCGCCAGGCTGGAGTGGAGTTCCTGCGTGGCACGCCGCCCGAGGTGCAGGTCGACGGCGACGGCCGGCCGGTCATCGAGGTAGAAGACGTCACGGCGGCGCGCAAGCGCGTGCTGCGCCCCGATCTCGTCGTACTCAGCACCGGCATGGTGCCGGCCGACGAGACCGAGCGCATCGCCCAGACGCTGGGCATCGAGCGCGATACAGACGGCTTCATCGAGATCCTCGACCGCAAGAACCGGGCCACAGAGACCAGTGGAGAGGGCATCTTCGTGTGCGGCTCTGCCGCCGGTCCCAAGGCCCTCATCGAAGTGAACACCGAGGCCTCAGCGGTGGCCAGCGAGATCCACAACTTCCTCACGTCGGCGGGGCGGCGCGGCGCGCCCGCTTCGCGGGTCGACGCCGCCCAGTGCGTGGGCTGCGACACCTGCATGACCATGTGCCCCTTCGGCGCCATCACGCTCGTGGATCGGCCGGAAGGGGCACCGCGGCCGGCCGCGGTCAAGGACGACGGCAAGCTGGCCGTGATCGACCCCGACACCTGCCGGGCCTGCGGCATCTGCGCCGCCAACTGCCCCGAGGTCGCCATCGCCCACAACCTGAGCGACGACGCCCTGTTCGGGCGCGTCGCCCTGATGACCCAGGGCGTCGAGAAGCCCGTCATCGGCTTCTACTGCAAGGAGTGCGCCGGCGCCGCCATCGGCCTCAGCGGCCAGCACCGCGACCACTACCCCGAGTCGGTGCGGCTTATCGAGCTGCCCTGCCTGGGGCGGGTGAGCGCCCTGCACATCGTGGAGGCGGCCCGTCTGGGCGCCGCCGGCGTCTTTCTCGCCGGCTGCGCCGAAGGCCGCTGCCAGTACCGCAGCGGCGACACCAGCGCGCTCGAGCAGATGACCATCGCCGAGGAGGTACTCGCCGCCAGCGGCACGCCGCTGCCGCTTGAGCTGTGGCACCTCTGCGCCGTCGACCGGCTGAGCGTGGGGCGGCGCATCCGCATGTTCCACGCCAGGGCCGTAGGCGACGAGCTCTCGGCCGAGCTCGTCGAGCACGAGATGGAGCTGATCGGCGCCGGAGCCGGCGCCCTTGCGAGCGCCTCGACCGGCGCCGCCTGCGGAGGAGGTGAGGTCCGTGGCTGTGGCCGCTGATACGAGCGCCTACCCGCAAGCCGTCGTCGACGAGTTCAAGCGCCTGGCCGCGGAGTGCAGCATCTGCTACCAATGCGGCACCTGCACCTCGAGCTGCCCGAGCGGCCGCGAGCTGTACCGCGGGCCGCGGCGTCTGGTGCGCCTGATCCTCGCCGGCGAGATCGAGGCGGTACTGAAGAGCGACGACCTCTGGCGCTGCACCGAGTGCGGCACCTGCACCGAGGTGTGCCGCATGGAGATCGACGTCGCGTCGGTCCTGAACCGTCTGCGTCAGCTCGAGCGCGAGCACGGCGGCGCGATCCGCTGCCCCGAGCGCACGGCGGCGGACGTCGCCGCCGTGCGTCTGCGCAAGCAGCCCCGCATCGACAACATGCAGTTCGGCGTCGCGATGATGGCCAAAGGCCACTTCCCCAAAGACAAGGTGGGCGCCGCCGAGAGCGGCCTCAAGATCGCGAAGCAGATGCTGCCCCTGGGCAGGAAGCGGCCGGCGGGCCCAGCCGGCCCGGCCGCCGAGGGTACGACTACCCTGCCGTTCTACGCCGGTTGCGCCCTGCCTCAGGACCACGAACTGCACGGCCTGGTGCATGCGGTGGCCGCAGGATTCGGCGTCCGCCTCGACGAGGCGGCGGACGCCGGCTGCTGCGGCCACCCCAGCCGCGGCGCCGTCGACAGCCTCTACAGGAGCACGGAGCGCGTCTACACGGCGTGCCCGGCTTGCGACGCCAGCCTCGAGCAGACCGGCGTCGAGGCCGTGCCGCTCTGGGACGCGCTCACCGAGCGCGCCGGCCGCAGCTCCAGTATCGACTTGCGCGCCGCGGGCGACGTCTTCGTCCCCTACGTCGGCTGCCTCGCCGACCGCGACACTGCCCTCGCCGCGCTGGGCGACGCCGCCGAGCAGGCCGGCGTCACCATGGAGGCCGACTACCCGACCCTGCACAACGGCTGCTGCGGGGCGCTCGGCGGGATGTACCGCGGCGCCACCAAGGCCAGCGCGCGGCTCCTGGCGTTCGCCGCGGAGAAGCACTCACCGGTGGTCACCACCTGCGTGCTCTGCCGCGACAACCTCCGCTCGGCCGCGCGCGAGCTCAAGCTCGATGTCCCCGTCCACTTCTGGCCCGAGTACTTCCGGGCCGAGGAGCACGCCCCCGAGGAGCGCACTGATGACTGATGCGAAGGACAACCCGTATGCGCACATCGCCGACGACACGTTCGCGGCGACCCCGCAGCGCGACCCCGAGCTCGTGAAGCGCATCCTCGAAGACCCGCGCATGCACGACCACAAGGACGGCTTTCAGAGCTGCATCCAATGCGGCGTCTGCACGTCGGGCTGCCCGGCGGCGCGCTTCACAGAGTACTCGCCACGCGAGGTGGCCCGCCGCGCCCTCGACGGCGACGTCACCCTGCTCGAGGACGACACGCTCTGGTACTGCTACTACTGCTACACCTGCCAGAGCCGCTGCCCGCGCCACAACAGCGTCGCCGTGATCAACCAGGTGGTGCGCGGGATGCAGGTCGAGAGCGGACGCGGCCGCCCGCACGTCGAGATGTTCGCCGAGTGGTGCGGCGCCTTCTACGACAAGGGCATGGGCGGCGACCCGCACCTCATGTTCCCTGCCATCGGTGAGGCCTGGGGCGAGAAGTGGACCGACTACATGGCACACCTGCTCGAGATCCGCGAGCAGCTCGGCCTCGGCGACCTCTACCCGCCCGACGACGTGGTGAAGGAAGTCCAGACCATCTTCGAGGAGACCGGCTTCAAGGAGAGGCTGGCCGCGGTGCGCGGTGGCGCGGTCGAAGAGGTCGAGGCGGAATCGAAGTAGCACGTCTGACTACGGCCTGCCGACGTTGTAATCGGTGTCGTCGCGGACGGCCTCGAAGTCGTCGCGGTCGAGCCAGTGGCACCACAGGCGGCGACCCTTGGGAACGAGTCGTCGATGGCTCTGCCCCGGCTCGCGCCAGCCGGCCAGCTCAAAGCGAGCGTAGGGTCTGCCCGCGAAGATGGCGGCGGCCTCGAGCGCCGGCAGCAAGTCGGTGTCTGTCGACATCACGACGGCGACATCGAACCTCTCCGTGGCAGCCATCGCGACGAGATCGGCTGCCAATGACACGTCGATGCCCTTCTCCTCCGCAGGCAGGCGCGGCCATTCCTTCGGGTAGCGGAGCGGCCGCGAGATGACCGTCACCACTCCGCCGCCGCGGTTCTCCTCAGCCCGGCTCTGTCTCATGTTGGCCGCGTACGCCCTCGGGTCGCGCTGTGGATCGGGGCGCCCGCGGTAGACCCGCACCTCGTGGAGCCGGGTGGGATCGGGGTGCCGAGCGACGATGAGCTGCCCAAGCGCAAGAGGGTCGACTTGGCCGAATCGGCTGGGCGTACGGCGAGACCCAAACGTCTCGCGAGCACCCATGTAGACGTTCTGGTAGTCGAGAAACACGACGACCCGGGAATCGCAGCTCGGCTGCCGGGAAAGAAATACCCCGCCAATTCGGGCCAAAGCCAGAATGACGGGGAACAGTACGCACATCATACCCTCCGGCGGCGCGACGAGCAACAAGTGCCGCGACGCGCAGACCCGACGGGCAGATGGAGTCTAGCCGTGGCACAAGAGCTCGCCAAGGCTGACGAACGCGCCGGCGGGTGACGTTGCGCGTGACGTCTCCGGACCCCGCCGCCGTCCTCCATCCCGTATACTCGACGACCACTCTCAGAACCGATCCCCGGGGTGCCTCCATGCCCGAGCTGAACGAGCTCCAGCAAGAACTTCGGCGTCTCGCCGCCGCGCGCGACGTCGTGATCCTCGCCCACAACTACCAGCGCCCCGAGGTGCAGGACGCCGCCGACCATACCGGCGACTCCCTCGAGCTGTCGCGCATCGCCCAGAAGGACGCGCACAGCGTGATCCTGTTCTGCGGCGTGCACTTCATGGCCGAGACGGCCTACATCCTCTCGCCGCAGAAGACGGTGCTGATGCCCGACAAGCGCGCCGGCTGCCCCATGGCCGACATGGTCACCGTGGCGGGGCTGCGCAAGCTCAAGGCCGAGCACCCCGACGCCGTGGTGGTCGCCTACGTCAACACCTCGGCCGACATCAAGGCCGAGACCGACGTCTGCTGCACCAGCGCCAACGCCGTGCAGATCGTCGAGCGTTTCCCCAAGGACCAGACGATCATCTTCGTCCCCGACAGAAACCTCGGCGACTACGTGGCCCGCCAGACAAGCCGTGAGGAGACGATGATCATGTGGCGGGGCTGGTGCCACGTGCACGACGACTTCCGCGCCGCGGAGATCGAGCAGATCCGCGCCGCCAACCCCGGCAGCGTCCTCATGGCGCACCCGGAGAGCCGCCGCGAGGTGCTCGACATCGCCGATGTGGTCACGAGCACCTCGGGCATGCTGCGCTATCCGGCCGGGAGTGACGCGACGACGTTCATCGTCGCGACGGAGACCGGTCTCCTCTACCGGCTCGGCCTGCTCTACCCCGACAAGAAGTTCATCCCGGCGTCGAGCCGCGCCATCTGCCCGAACATGAAGCTCACGACGCTCGAGAAGTGCATCGCCACGCTCGACGACGAGTGGGACGATGTGCTCGAGCACGAAGTGACCGTGCCCGAGCACATCCGCGTCAAGGCGCTGCGGGCCGTGACGCGGATGATCGCCTGACGGCAGCCGGCGAGGACCATGCACCGAAGGGGCTTCGTGGGAGGACCGCCATGACCCGTCACCTTCACGAACGGAGCGACAACGTGCCCAATGTCCAGGTGGCTCTTCCCGCGGCCCTCACCTCCCCGGAGCCTGCGGTCACCCTCGACTGCGAGGCCGGCACGGTGGCCGAGGCGCTGCGGGACGCCGCGGCGCAGGCGCCACGCTACGCGCAGCGCATCTTCTTCAAAGACCGGCTGCTGGTCAGCATCATTCTCAACGGTCGGCACTTGGCGCCCGCGTCCGCGCGGGACACGCCGCTCGCGGCCGGCGACCGGCTCGAGGCGATGCCCCCGGTCGCCGGCGGCTGAGGCTTCGCGTGAGGTGAGCCCCGCCCGGGTACGTTGCCATTCAGGGAACGGCGACGAAAGGCACGGCATGAGCCTCTGGAGCACCCGCGAGAGCCGCAGCGAGCTGCTGCTCGCCTGCCTGCGCATCATGATGGGGGCGATCTTCCTCGCGGTGTGGTCGGACAACCTCATCAAGGGCTTCTATTCGGCGCACGGCTGGGCCCACTTCGTGCAGCACTACGCGGACACCACGAAGGTCGCGCCGTACGCCTGGGTTCTGAACCACGTCCTCATCCCGCACGCGGCGCTCGTCGCGCCGGGGCAGTTCGCCATGGAGTTCGTCGTCTTCGGCCTGTTCCTGGTCCTCGGAATCTTCACGCCGGTCGCGGGTCTCCTGGCCGCCGGTTTCCAGCTCAACCTGCTGATCGCCACGTCGGGCACGACGGACTGGCCGGGCACGTACATCATCATGTTCGTGCTGCTGGTCGCGATCGCCCTCGGGCAGTCCGGACGGACGCTCGGGGTGGATGCGCGCTTCGCGAAGCGGCGGCCGCATCCGCGGCTGCCCGTCTACTGACGCGGGCGGAAGCCGAACAAGCGCAGGCGCAACAGGCACCAGAAGATGTCGCGCAGCGCGCCGAGCGTTCCCCGCCACGTTCCCGCGATCTTGGAGCGGCCGGCGCGCGGCCGGTAGCGGGTGTCGCGGACGGCGATACACGCGCCGACGAGGCGCCCCTTCACGACCATCTCGGTGGGGAAGGCGTAGGCGCGCTCCTCAAGGCGCAGGCGCTCCAGAAGGTCGAGGCGCACGGCGCGGAACGGGCCGTCGTCGCTCAAGCGCAGGCCGAAGAAGACGAGAAGATTGAAGGCCAGCCAGTCGTTGCCCAGACGCTGGTGCAACGGCATGTGGCCGGCGGCCGCTCCGTGCACAGCCTGACGGCGCGAGCCGACGACCAGGTCGGCCTCGCCCGCGAGGACAGGACCAACGAGGTGGCGCACCTGCGCCGGATCGTCGGTCCCGTCCGCCTCCATGAACACGACGGCGCGGGCGCCACGGGCTGCGGCGGCGCGGGCGCCGGCGAGGCAGGGGTATCCATAGCCTCGCCGCGGCTCGCGCAGCAGTGTGGCGCCGGCCGCGGCGATCAGGCCGGGGCTGCCGTCGGACGAGCCGTTGTCCACGAAGAGCGTGCGGCCCAGCAGATCGAGGCCGCGAAGCTCGGCCAGCAAAGCTGGCAAGGCCGCGGCCTCGTCGAGCACCGGCACGACGATGAAGTAGTCTGGGCCCTGTGATGAAGCGTCCACGCCTGCGCGCCTGCCTCGGTCTCGGCCTGCTGGCCGCGGGCCTGTGCGGTCTCGCGCTCTCGGGCGACCTGATCCTTCATATCGAGCGCTTCGTCGCATTCTACGGCCTCTCGCTGGCCGGGTTCGCCTTGCTGGCGACGGCGGCGGCGACCCTGCCGCTGCGCGGCGTCCTCGTCGCCGCCGTCGTGCTGCGCGTGATCTTCCTGCCGGGGACGCCGAGCCTCACCGACGACTTCTACCGATACCAGTGGGACGGTCGGGTGCAGCAGGCGGGCATCAGCCCGTACCTCTATGCGCCGGGCGATCCGCGGCTCGACCGGGTGGGCTACGCCGACCGGGCGCTGGTCAACCATCCGCGGCTCAGGACCGTCTATCCGCCGCTCGCGGAGGCGACCTTCTTCGGGGTCGCGGCGACCGGCGGGGGCGTTCTCGCTTTCAAGCTCCTCTTCGGTGCCTTCGACCTCCTCACCGCGGCCGCGGTCTGGTGGCTGGCCGACGCCAAGCGCAGGAGACAGGCGACCGTGCTGTACCTGCTCTGCCCTGCCGTCATCGTGCAGACTTGGGGAGCGGCGCATCTGGAGATCGTGGCCGTGAGCCTCGTCGTGCTCGCGGCGGCGGCGCTGCTGCGCGGCCGCGACTGGCAGGCCGGCGCGTTGCTGGGGCTGGCCGCCGCCTTCAGGGTGACGCCGGTCGCACTGCTCGTGCCGGCGTTGCTCGGCGGGCGGGCGAAGCCCGCCCGCTTCCTCGCCGGATTCATCCCGGCGCTGGTCATTCCCTACATGCCGTATCTGCTGAGCGGCGACGCCTTCGGCTCGCTCTTCGAGAGCGGTACCGGCTGGACCGGCGGGGCATTGCTTTTCGCCCTGCTCGCCAAGATCGTCGATCCCGAGGTCGCCAGGCTCCTCTGTCTGGCGGTCTTCCTGTGCGGCGCCGTGTGGATCGCCCGGTCCCTGCGGGGCCGGGCGCGCACGGCGCCGGCCTTCGCCTGGACGCTGACCCTGCTGGTCGTCTGCCTGCCCGTGGTGCACGCCTGGTACTGGCTCATGCCGCTGACGCTCGGCCTTGCCGCCGGCATCTGGCTGCCGGTCGTGCTCGGGTTGGTCGCGCCCTTCCCTGAGGCGCTCGTCGGGCGCTGGCCGGCGCGAGCGCCGCTGTGGCAGCAGCTCGGCGCGGCCGCGGTATGGCGCCGGAGGCTCCAGCGCCGCGCGGACGCGGAAGTGGCCGCCAGCGGCGCGGTACACCATACTGGGCACAGGATGGGACGGAAGGAACGCAGATGACGTCCGGCCTCGAGCCGCGACTGCAGCAAGGCTCGAACGTCCTGGCCGTGATGGCCAAGCCGCTCGTGCGCGGCAGGGTCAAGACGCGGCTCGCCGCGCAGCTCGGTGACGACGAGGCTTTGGCCGTCTACGAACGGCTGTTGCTGGGCACGCTCGCGCAGGCCGAGCTCCTGCAGGGCGCCTCTCTGGTGCTGACCGAGGCGAGCGCGGACGGCGGCGGGGTGGGCCGGGCCGCAGGCCCGGCCCAAGACCCGCCGCCCGACCTCGTGGCACCGCCATCCGACCTGCTTGCCGGCCGCTCGGCGCGCTGGCGTCGCCTCGCGCAGCGCGGCGACACGCTCGGGGCGCGCCTTGCCGGCGTGTTCGCCGATCTCTTCGCCGACGGCGCCGCGTGCGTCGTCGCCGTCAACAGCGACAGCCCGGCCATCCCCGTCACGTACCTCGAACAAGCGTTGGCGCGCCTGGCGGCCGCTCCGTCTCCCGGTCGCCTCGTCCTTGGTCCGGCGGCCGACGGCGGGTACTACCTCATCGGGCTCGACGCCGCGACCTGGAAGGCCCACGGGGAGGCCTTCACCGCCCTTCTCACCTCATCACCGATGAGCACCGCGTCGCTCCTGACCTACACGTTGCGCGCCGCCCAGGCGCGCGGTCTCGAGGCGGTGCAGCTGCCGCTCTGGATGGATATCGACGAGCCCGCCGACCTCGCCGTGCTCGCCCGCCTCGAGGGTCACGCGCCGCTGCGCGGCGAGCCGTTCGCCGGCCTCCGCGAGATCTACCTGCACGTCACGCACCGCTGCGGCCGCGACTGCCGCCACTGCTACAACAAGGACGCCGCCTGGGACCCCGGGGAGCTCACGACCGCCGAGTGGAAGGACGCGATCGACCAATGCGTCGCGCTGGGCGCCTCGAGCTTCGTGTTCATCGGCGGCGACCCTCTGCTTCGCGACGACTTCATCGACCTGCTCGACCACATCACCGGGACGCATCAGGCCCACGTGCGCTTCTTCTTCAACAGCTACGTGGACGAAGCCACGGCGGCCGAGCTGAGCCGGGCCGGGCGCGGCCTTCTGCGGCCGCTGGCCAGCATCGACGGGCCGCGCGCCATCAACGACGAGTTGCGCGGCCGCGGCAGCTACGACGACGTCATGGCCTCGATGACCAACCTGCTGGCCGTCGGTCTCGAGCCGGTGGCCAACACGGTGCTCGTGCGGCCGGCGCTGCCCGGACTGGCGCAGCTCGCCCGCGAGCTGCGCGCCGCCGGGCTCAGCCGGCTTCACCTCATCCTGCCGCACCAGCAGGGCTGCGGGCCGGACGATCTCGATCTCGTGCCGTCCTGCGAGGAGCTGCTGGCGGCGCTGCGCGCGCTGCTGGCGACCGCCGCGGAGATCGGCCTGGAGGTGGACAACATCGCCAGCTGGCGCCGCCGCATCGGCAGCCGCAACGACCTGTGCGCCGCCGGCTGCCGCGACCTCGCCGTCGACCCCTACGGGCAGGTGCACGCCTGCGTGATCACCGCCGGCGACCCGGCCTTCGTCGCCGGCTCTCTGCGCGAGGAACGTCTCGAGACGATCTGGCGCGCGTCCAGCAGCCTGCGGCTGCTGCGCGCCGCGCGCGCCCGCGACCGGGCGGAGTGCCTCGTCTGCCCGGTCGTCGACGCCTGCGGCGGCGAGTGCTGGGTACAGGCGCACTACGCGGCCCGTGCCCACGAGCGGCCGG
>Ga0315293_10001758_pt1 | contig 21032 bp, 33 predicted proteins | sample YL17G13_20_MG_FD_203071 | JGI IMG/M metagenome (GOLD analysis project Ga0315293, IMG submission 203071) | Sediment microbial communities from Yellowstone Lake, YNP, Wyoming, USA - YL17G13_20 | ecosystem: Environmental > Aquatic > Freshwater > Lake > Sediment | place: USA: Wyoming | collected... | reverse complement strand
GCTGAGTTCGCCATCACCAACGTCATCTCTTGCCAGCCGCCAGAGAACAGGCAGCCAATCCTTCCAGAGATGAAGGCCTGCTGGGAGCGGCTCTTCAACATCATCTACATCGTGGACCCGCTCCTCATCATTGCCTGTGGAGGCACAGCACTCATGGCGGTGACCCGGAAGCTCTCTGCCCAGATCACCAAGTCGCGCGGGCAGGTCTTCAGCGCCACCTACTACGGCAAGTCTCACGAGATCCAGTACCCCGTGATGCCGATCCTCCACCCCAGTTACCTGGGAAGAGTAGCTGACTTCAGCGACCCGGAAGGCCTGTACATGAAGACAAGGAAGGACATTCGCACAGCAATGAGAATGGTCGACTTCCTGAGGCATCAATACTACGGCACGCCGATCCCTCGGCGCAGAGGTGGACGATGACAGAAGCGGCGAAGTCGCCCGTGGAGTTGGCCGTTGAGGCCTTCAACACGGCAGACCACAAGTACACGGAGCTCGAGGAAGCCTGGCTGGAGGGAAGGTTCTTCGACGACTTCTCGGACTACACTGTTGAGGAGCAGCGTCGAGAGTACCTGGCCCTCGTGTCCCAAGTGAAGAAGGCCCTCGAGGAGCGCAACGTTGCGTTGCGGACGACGCAGGACGCGCTCCGCCAGCAGGTGACGCTGAACATCACCAAGCAGAGAGGCCCAGAGGGAGCGGCCACGTTGCTGAACGTGGGCCCCTTCAAGACGTCCTCCGTCACCTTCCGTTCCTTCAACGAGCAGGACCTGGAGAGGATGTGCAGGGAGAACGGAATCTACGAGCGCCTTCTCGACCTGGAGATGATGAACAAGGATGGGAAGAGCGAGAAGCTCGTCAAGCAGGTCATGGAGATCAACTTCCCCGGTGTCTACGCCTGGCTCAAGGGCAATGGCTTCCAGAAGGTCATCGACGTCGCCTACGACGAGAAGGAGGGAACGCCTCAGGTCAAGGGACCCAAGGTCCTCGCCTTCATCGGAGACAAGAAGGCGGAGAAGTAGATGGACGCCGACCTCATCATCAACATCTTGGTCGGCCCGGACAAGTTCTCTCCGGCCAAGATCAAGGAAGCCAAGGAGTTCGCCAGGCAGGTCGTGGCTGCCGCCAAGCTCGCAGAGAAGCGACTGGAGCGGGAGCCGGACTTCGACATCAGCAAGGAGGACATGCAGCACAGCCTGCTGCGCTTCATGTTCGACCACGAGCAGATGGGCTTCAGCGATGCGAAGGACCTCACGTACCTCAGCAGCTTGGCCAGCATCAAGCCTGCCCAGTTCGTGAACGAGTTCATCAGCTGGTGGCGTTCCTGCTCCGGCAGAGATACCTGCGGCCGCGGCCTGCCCAGGCGGTTCGCCAAGGACTGGAAGATCGTGGTCTGCGGCGACGTGAGCTATGGCGACTCCCCCGACGGCTACGGTTACAGCACCGTCCGTACCGCAGAGTGGCTCAACGTCATCAACATCCTGGGAATCATCTAACGTCATGAAGAAGTACCCGTGCCCCTATTGCGAAGAGCCTGCCCCGAACCTGCTCAAGCACATCGCCGAGACGTGCAAAGCAACCAAGCACGTCCGCCTGACGAAGCAGAAGGTGCACATCCACAAGCCGCCGCAGGACAGGAAGAAGCCATGACCGAGGTCTTCAGACCAGACGTCAAGATTGTTGGCTCCCGAGAGGCAGTCAACAAAGACCACAACACCCACGAAGCGGCCACCTTTCAGGTCGAGCCGCACGAGATCCCGAGGAGCATCATGGACGAGATCGCAAAGGTCGCAGGAGACGGCAAGGCGAAGGTGACGGTGAGCACCGACTTCGGCATCAAGGAGTTCGGAACCGGCACCTCCGCCATGTGCAGCGTGTCGATCACCTGCAACCAGGACGAGGCCAGCATCGACAAGGCCATCGGCATCGCCGGCGAACTGGCACGCAGCTACGCCCTCGAGCAGAGGGCTCAGTCCGAGAAGGCCTTCAACGACCTCATGCAGCAGAAGGCCGCAGGCACCTACAGGTAGGAGTGACTTTGTACAGGGTCTGATGTACAGACAGTGTGTCACCGAACAAGGAGGTGACCACGTGTCCCAGACCATCGTCATCGAGAGGTTCATCGAGAAGAGGGATGTGGATGCTGCCCTGTACCTCCTGGGTCGCATGCTCTCCCTCGATGCCCGCCTGCTGCCCGAGAAGAAGAGCCAGCTCCTCAACCTGAAGAGCTCCCTCGAGCGCACGCACCACATCACGCCCATGATTCGCAAGGCCGTCATTGCGAACTACCGGGAGGTCATCGGGTGATCACGGTAGCAGAGAAGTGCCGCATCGACTCCATCGAGATCGGGGAGTTGCAGGTCAACACCATCTCAGCCCCGTCGTCGGCCTCCGGGCCGATGATGACGGTGAAGTACGCCCTAGCGAATGCCTCCGAAGGCGTCCGCTTCGGAGCCGGGCACATGAACAGCGACTGGAGCGAGCGGACCATGCGCCTGCTTGGCGAACTCTTGCAGAGCGCAGAGCAGGACATCGCGAAGTCCGTCTTCTCTGGGATGCCTACCACAGGCGGTACCGACACGGTCCTTGAGCCCCTAGTGCATGGGGTGACCAGCCTGTAGTTGAAACCGTAGGCGAAGGTGGCATAAGGGGGCTGATCTCAGTACGAGGTCAGCCCCCGATGCTTTGCTTGGTCCTCAGGAGGGACCGTGAACGAGAACATCGAATACGCATTGCTGTCCAAGGTCATCGAGACGCAAGAGTTTCGACTGCTGGAGAAAGCGAAGGTCGACGATTCGTACTTCTTCAGCCAGGAATCCAAGGAGGTCTACCGCTTCATCAGAGACATCTACCACGCCAACGCAACTGCCGGCAGCGTCCCAAGTCGCGAGCTCGTCTCCCAGTACTACCCCGCCTTCCCGTTCTTCAACTCGAACGATAACGTAGCTGTCCTCACTGAGCAGCTACGACGAGGAAAGGTCGCCGCAGAGGTTCAGATTCTCGCTGAGCGTTTGATCCTGACGGTCGGTTCTGACCCGATGGAAGCGCTTTCAGACCTACGAGCAACAACTCCTGGCCTCTCCGCGCTGGCGGACCGAAGCGAGGACTTCTCCATGGCGGCGGCCTACAACATGCTGAAGGCTCGCTACGACATGGTGCAGGGGTCGAAGGGGGTCATCGGCATCCCTTACCCCTGGGATCCCCTCAACGAAGCCACGCAGGGGATGAAGAAGCAGAACTTCATCGTGGTCTACGGCCGCCCCAAGTCGATGAAGACATGGTGGTCGCTCAAGATTGCGGTGTCGGCCTACGTCGACGCCAGGCGTAGGGTGCTCTTCTACTCCCGAGAGATGTCACACGACGAGATCCTTGGCCGCGCTGCATGCATCCTGGCCAAGGTCGACTACCACGAGTACCTCAACGGTCGGCTCCAGCCACACATCAGAGACCACCTCTTCCAGGTTCTTGCAGAACTGGTCGAGGACGAGAAGTCCGCCGGCTCCAACAATGGGGGACGCAATCCGTTCTTCATCGTTACCACCGACCGCGATTCTGAGGACGGTGGTGGTGTCTCATGGCTCCAGGCGAAGATCGAAGAGACTGAGCCGGACATCGCTTTCGTCGACGGCATGTACCTGATGAAGGATGACCGCACGAAGTCTCGCAGCATCGACTGGAAGAACATCTCCCACATCTCGCAGGACCTGAAGCTCACCGCTCGCCGGTTCGACATCCCCATCGTGGGCATCACCCAAGCGAAGCGGTCCGCAGAGCAGTCTCATGGCGAGGACCTCACCGAACTCGCCTTCGCCGACTCCATCGGCATGGATGCTGACTGCGTCTTCCGCGTCTCGAAGAAGTTCCACATCGACCCAGTGCTGAAGAAGAAGGTCGTCGATCTTCTCATCACCGCACCGGGAGTCCGAGAGTCTGGCGTGTTCGAGGGAATGGTTATCCGGGCAGACCCGGGACATACCTTCGAGCTTCGCAAGGTCCTCACCGGGCTCGACGCAGACGAGAGGGCAAACTACGGAGAGTCATCCTCGGCTTCACGGCCAGAGGGTGGAGTGGCCAGGCTCCGTACTAACGCCTTCCGTCGAGACGGGACCTTGAAGGACCCGAAGGTTCCGTTGTGAGTCACCAATGCGCGACAGGATCCTAGCGATCTTCCAGCGCCACCTTCCCAAGCTGAAGCCGTCAGGGAGGGACAACTACACAACGACCTGCCCCTTCCACAAGGGAGGACAGGAGAAGACCCCTTCGTTCTCAGTGAACGTAGACAAGGGGGTCTTCCACTGCTTCACCTGCCACGAAGCAGGGTCGTTGAAGAAGCTGCTGAAGAAGGTCGGCCTAACCCGACAACAGATCGATGCTGAGACGCAAGGTGTCGCTGACGTCCTCCAGAGGAATGTCGAGAACGCTGAGAGGAAGAAGAAGAACCTCTTCCGCATCAGTGACCCCTTCGAGACTAAACCGATCCTCGAAGAGTCCATCCTTGGCATCTTCGACAATGAGCCGTCCACGCTCCTCGCAGACGGGTTCGACCGAGGACTGCTGACGTCTCTCGACATCGGCTTCGATACGAAAGCACAGAGGATCACCTACCCTCTCCGTGACCTCTACGGGAACCTCGCCGGCGTCTCAGGCGGCACCATCAACAAGGGAGTACAGCCGAAGTACAAGGTCTACCAGGGTGGCAAGAATGTGAATGGCCGCTTCGTTACTGGGGACTTCGGAGAGGGGTTCGATGAGATGCACCCGGGATACGTTTGCGAGAACCACAACTACCTGTGGAACATCGACAACGTCTACCCGCGCACCCTGGCCTCGTCAGACCCACACGCTAGGGTGTTCATCGTTGAAGGGTTCAAGGCTTGCCTGTGGATGCAGATGGCAGGCTTCTGGAACACGGTGGCACTCATGGGCTCCTACATCTCCGAGATGCAGCAGCGCATGATCCACCGCTTCGGGTGCCCGATCGTTCTCTTTCTAGACAACGATGCCCCGGGGAGGGAGGCCACTCTCAATGTCGGAGAGCGACTCTGGCTTCCGATGCGCAGCAAGGTCAGAGTGATGCAGTACCCACAGACGGACGTTCTCGCCGCCATACAGGACGAGAGCCAGAAGACGCAGCCAGACGACTACGAGCTTGACGCCATCCGCACCTTTGCAGAGTCCACAATCTCGTATTCCGACTACTTCCACCAGACAAGGAGATCACCGCAATGCCGATGACCACGCCGTTCCGCCGCTCCCTCACGAACGACTCCAAGAGGGGCGGAGGCAAGGGCCGCAAGGGGAACTTCTACGAGCAGCTTCGGCTGCCGCAGGGCACCTCGACGCCCTTCATGCTGATCAAGGCCGAGTACGTCGACTCGAACCCCGCTCCCGAGGAGATCGAGATCGACCCCGCCACTGGGCGGCAGAAGGAAGTGAAGAAGGAGTACTATCGCTTCCTCGAGCACACCCGCAGCGTCATGAAGAACGGGACGGAGCGCTTCCCCAAGAGCATCTGCTCCGCTGGTACCAACCCCCACGCCCCTCAGCCCTGCGCTGGGTGCACTGCCATCGACCAGGGTGATCGGTCCGTCTCGCCGGCCTCGTACCAGACGGTCATGGGGATCGTGCACCTCGCGCTGTACCACAAGCACCCGCTGCTCGACCGCCGCACTGGCGGACTCGTCATGAAGCAAGCCTACGGCAACCGCCCGGCCGAGCCCATGATGGTCGACAACGAGTGCGAGGGCCGCACCTGCAACTTCTGCCGCGTGCAGAGGGGTGAGGCTCCCATCATCGACCCGCAGAACCCCTGGCCCAACTACCGGCCCCAGGACATCCAGACGTTCTTCGGCAAGCGTCGCTACCTGAAGATGGGGAAGAACCACCTCCAGGCACTCATCGGATGGGACGCCACCATCTCTTCGATGTGCGGCAACGACGGAGCTCAGCTCATCACCGACGGATTCAAGTGCCCGTCGTGCCAGTCGATGATCATCGACATGTCGAACGACACCCGCACCGACGACCAGATCAAGGAGGCGGTCAGCAAGCTGTACCCCTGCCTCCGGTGCAACCGGTCGGTCTTCCTCGAGGAGGTCGTGGCATGCGAGGTGTGCGAGGCAGCCAACCGGCAGCCGGCGCAGCACACGATGTTCAGCCGGGTGCTCTGGGGGATGCGTCAGGGCGAGCAGACCGCCAGCACGCTGGTCCTCCACCGTCACGAGTCCGTTCAGGAGTTCTTCGCCAGGGTCCCCGCTCCGCTGCTGGGAGGGAAGACCCCCGAAGCCCTCCTGGCCGATCTGGCGAAGCCGTACGACTTCGCTGCGCTCTTCGCCCCGAAGCCCCTCTCCGAGCAGATGAAGGAGCTGGATCTCACGGGCAACGGGCCGGCGCCGGCGCAGAACTACCCGGGACAGCCTGGCCAGTACCAGCAGGCCCCGATGGCACAGATGGGCCCACCGCCCGTCCAGCAGCCGTACCCACCGGTCGGGCCGCCAGCGGCGCCCGGGCCCGCGGCTCCCCAGCCGATGATGCAGCCGAACTTCGGTCGGCCGCCGGGGACGTAGCACCGAAGCAGTGAACCTGAAGGGGCGGCTCTCACGGGCCGCCCCTTCTTCTCTTCTGAGGACCCATGCCACACGCCTTCGACCTCACCATTCCAGAGCCACACTTCGTCGATTCCGAACATGAGGCTCGTCAGTGGATCGACCGCTACCTCCTCTCTCATCGTGAGAACGGAGGTCTTGGGCTCGATACCGAGACGTCCGGTCTCGACCGCATCCGCGACTCCGTCATCATCTGGTCGCTCTCCGATGGCAAGACGCGCATCTGCCTCGACCGAAAGTTCCTTCGGCTCTTCAAGGAACCCATCCTCGAGAACCCAGACGTCAACTTCGACCTCACCAATGCGAAGTTCGACATGCACATGCTCGCCAACTCGGGCATCGACATCGTCAAGGCTGGGCAGCTCCGGTGCACGATCACCCAGAGCTGGCTCTACAACGAGAACAACACCGGACGGCACGGCCTCAAGGAGTGCATGTTCGACCACTTCAACCGTCACGTGCCAACCTTCGAGGAGACCTTCGGCAAGATCCCAACAGCCAAGAAGGGGGAGACGCGCAAGACGGTAGGTCAGATGATCCGAGAGGTTGTCGAAGGCCAGAAGGGGATGGAAGCTTTCGACCGGGCCATCGACTACGCCAGCCTCGACGCCTACGACTCCACCATCCTGCGTCACCACTTCGACGAGCTCCTCAGTCGGACCAGCCTCCAGTGGGGATCTCTCAAGGACTACTACTACCGAATCGAGGTCCCCTTCACGAAGGTGCTCTACAAGATGGAGCGCCGCGGCATCACCGTAGACAAGGGCTACCTGCTCTCGCTGAAGGGGCCAATGAAGGAGCGGATGACGGCCATCGAGAGGGAGTTCAACCACCTCATGGGTGATGTCTTCAATCCGAAGTCCGTCAAGCAACTCCGTACCCTCTTCTTCGACATCCTCCAACTCCCCATCGTCTCGTACACGAAGGGAGGGAAGAGCGGGAACAAGCAGCCCTCCACTGACGCAGAGGCCCTCGAGGAGTGGGCTGGCCAAGGGAATGAGTGGGCCGAGAAGCTTTTGGTCTACCGAAGCATTGCCAAGATCTACGGCACCTACGTCGAGGGCCTCTCCAACTGGCTGGACCCGCACTGCCGCATCCACACCACACTGAACCAGAGTGGCACGGTCACCGGTCGCCTCTCTTCCTCTGAGCCCAACCTCCAGAACATCCCTCGCCCCGACGAGGACGAGTTCAAGATTCGCGAGGCCTTCATCCCGGGCGCCAACAAGAAGCTCCTGGTTGCCGACTACGAGCAGCTCGAGATGCGCTTGCTGGCGCACTTCAGCCAGTCGGACAAGATGATCAATGCCATCAACGACGGCTTGGACATCCACAGCCTCACCACTGCCGAGATCGAAGGCATCCCCTACGACGACGTGGTGCGCGCCAAGAAGGCTCCGAAGGACCAGCACACACCAGAGATCATCGAGCTGCTCCTCAAGCGCCAGAACAACAAGTCCACAGGCTTCGGCATCGTCTACGGCATCGGCGGTCCCAAGCTGGGACGCAAGCTCACCCGCGAGACCAAGAAGCTGGTGACGGACGATGAAGGCTGGGCACTCATCAAGAAGTGGCTGGCCGTCTACCCAGACGTGGGACTCCACATCGAACGGGTCAAGGGCTGGATGGCACAGACGGGGCAAGTGACTACCATCACGGGCCGCGCACGCCGCTTCGGCGATCTCAACAACATGAACCGTCGAGACCGGGCAGCCGCTGAGCGTCAAGGAGTCAACTCAGAGATTCAAGGAACCGCCGCCGAGGTTTGCAAGTACTCCATGATCGTGATCGAGGATGACGCAGAACTGAAGAGCCTGGGGGTCGAGATGCTCCTCCAGATCCACGACGAGCTCATCTTCGAGGTCCCCGATGATCCGGAGATCGAGAGGCGGGCACTCAAGAGGGTCAGTGAGATCATGTCGAACCCCTTCGGTGAGGCCCTGTCCGTCGGTCTGCCGGTGTCCGCACACTGCGGTTACTCGTGGGCCGAGGCCAAGTAGCTCGTCAAGCAACGAGTGTACACATGACCAGGTCAGAGCTGATTCAAGAAGTGGCACTCCACGCCGGAGTGTCAAGGAAGATCGCGGCGAGAGTCCTCAGTACGCTGCCTCGTTGTTTGGTTGACGCCGTGATGGCCGGGGAGTCTGTTACGTTCCCCGGCTTCGGCGTCTTCTATCTCATCGAGCTCAAGCCGAAAGAGCTATTTGGGGAGGGCAAGAAGTCAGTCCTTCGGCGTAAGATCCGCTTCCGTCAGAGCCGAACCCTGAGGTGACCCATGGATAAGTACGCGGTCGTTTTGGACAACGAGAAGACGAAGCAGGCATCGAACAGCAGGCACTGCCCTCTGTGCAACCGACTGATCGAGGAGGTCGAGGGCAAGCCCTGGTGTCCGACGCATGGGTTCGAGCCTTTCGAGAAGCAGCCGGAGAAGAAGCCGTAACCCCCAACCATAGGAGTAGGAATGCCCCCGAAGAAGAAGGGTGAGGAGAAGGCTGCGCCCAAGGCGAAGGTCCGGGCAACCAGACAGCAGGAGCCCACGGACAGCAGAGCCAGTCGTGCCGCGGCCCTCATGGAGTACGTGGACAAGAAGATGGATGGTCGCGCCGAGCTCTGTCTCGCCAGCGACTACTCGCTGCCGTACTACACGAAGAGGCTGCCGACCGGCATCCTCACCCTCGACATCGCACTGATGGGAGGCTGGCCCGCTGGGGCCATCTCCCAGATCATCGGCCCCAAGAATGCCGGCAAGGACTACCTCATCTGGCAGACCATTCGTCAGTTGCAGGGGATCCTCGGGAACAAGCTCCACGTCCTCCTCGCCCAGACCGAGATGCGAGCGGATAGAACGCAAGCCCAGAAGGTGGGCTGCGCCGTGGCGCTTTCCGACAAGGACATCGAGACGCTGGACCGAGCCAACGTCGCCAACGGTAGACCTGCGTTCACGAGAGAGTACCGGGCCTCTCTCAAGCACTCGATCGGAGAGATTCACGAGGCGCACGGCTATGCGGTGGAGGATCTCTACGACATCATCCTTCGTGGCGTAGAGAGCCGGGTGTACCACCTCATCGTCATCAACTCCTTCGGCTCCATCATGTCGGGTGCCGAGGCAGAGTCAGAGTCGCTGCGTGAGAAGACCTACGCTGGCACGGCAGGCCCCAACACCCAGTTCCTCCACAAGCTGAACGCGCTGCTCACCATGCGGACCAACGAGGGGGAGTCCCGAGATACCTGCGTTCTGGGCATCAACCAGATTCGGGATGACATCAAGAACCCCAACAAGTCCTACAAGTCTTCCGGTGGCAACGCTCTTGAGCACGCCAAGTTCGTGGACCTGTTCATCACCTCTGGACAGGCGCACGGCAAGGAGATGATGTTCCACAGCGCTCTCGGCCAGAAGCAGGCCAAGGACGTCTGGGGCAAGGACGTCAACTGGGAGATCAAGAAGGGGAAGGCGGGCATCCACGAGGGGCAGCGCGGCAACTACATCTACCAGTTCCACAAGGAACGGCAGTCCCCCACCGAGCCCATCATCCCCGTCAACAACGCCAACTTCTACCTCGACTACATCGCGGCGGGACGGACGTATGGCGTGGTGCAGATGGCTGGCTCCTGGGCTACTGTCGTCGGCCCGAACGGCGAGGAACTCCTCAAGGCGAACAGCAAGGAGAAGCTTGCTGGGATGTTGGAGGAGGATCACCTCGGCAAGGCAGAGCAGGGTGACACGAACACCTTCATGAACTACATCCGAAGCGTCTGCCTCCAAAAGGCAGACATCAACGTCAACTACGCAACCATGTACCAGGACGAGGACTAGAACTATGGCACTCATCATCGTCGAGACGCGCGTCAAGGAGTTCATCAAGGCCAAGGGTGGGGACGACATGCGCTGCGACGGCGGGCTCCTCGACGCCGTCAACGCAGCCGTCGAGGTGCTCCTGACACACGCCGTCGAGCGCGCCAAGGGCAACGACCGCAAGACGGTCAGGCCCACGGACCTCTAGGAGCTTGAGAAGGGCTGGGTGGGCGCACCGAGTTCACCGAGTCGGGGAAACCCAAGAGACACACGGCCCAGCTCTTCTCATTCACCATGGCACGCACTATCCATCAGCGGCGCAGTCAGACTCAGGAACGCCGCACCGCCGAGGACCTCGGCGGCAGAGTCCAGAAGGGCAGCGGGGCAACGGGATTCGCCAAGAGCGACGTCCGTGCCCCGCTTGACGTTCGTGCCGAGTGCAAGACCACCTCGGCCAAGTCGTACTCCTTGAAGCTCCACGAGTGGCGGAAGATCTGCCAAGAAGCGATTCAAGGGGGCGAGAGCCCCGTCATGCAGATCGAGTTCCAGGGAGCCCTCGGCTACAACACCAAGCTGGCCGTCCTCGGCTGGGACGACTACCTCCAGCTGAAGATGTTCCAGAGCGGGAGCAAGTCGTGACCCGTCCTGTCGTGCAGCTCCACACTATCGAGCAGTGGGTGCAGGTCAGTCCCGAGATCCGCTCCCTCATCGTGCAGAGCCTGAAGGTGAAGGACCGTCTCTACCGCTACCTCCAGAACAAGAAGAACCGCCCACCAGTCCCAGACGAGGGGACGTGGGTGCCCTGTAACAAGTGCGACAAGAAGGGATGGGTGCTGAAGACGCCCCGTCACGCGGGACTACACCCTTCGCAGATCATCAACTCCTGCCTCCTCAAGATCTACTGGCAGATGGAGGGCAAGGAAGAGCGGGAGAAGCACAACAACCGTCTGCTCCTCATCTTCGATCTGGGCCATGCCGTCCACGGCATGTTCCAGAACTACGGCATGGACGGGGCCTGGGGCGAGCAGTACGTCCCCGAAGTTCGGATGACGGAAGGTTCCCACCCGCTCGCAACTGAGCTCATGATCGAAGGGTCTGCCGACGCCGAGTGCATCATGATCGTCGACGACATCCCCAACGCGCCCATCTACGAGGTGGGGGTAGTTCATGAGTACAAGACGATGAACAGCAACAACTTCGCCAAGCTCACCCGGCCCAAGCCGGAGCACAAGCAGCAGGCGATGGTCTACTCGGCCGTCCTCAACAGGCCGGTCGTTGTCTTCCTCTACCTCTCCAAGAACGACTCGAACCTGGCAGACTTCCCTGTCGAGTTCGACCCCGTGGTCTGGGGAGGGATGGAGCAGAAGGCGAGGGTGCTCGTCGACCACTACCAGCGGGAGCAGGAGCCCCCGGCGACGACGGGCTACGGTTGCGAGGAGTGTGGCTTCGCCTTCAGCTGCGAAGCCTACAAGGCTTTCCAGGCGCAACGAACCAAGCGGAGGTGACATGCCAGGTATTCTAGGAAGACTCGATCTTCTTCCTCCTGAGTCCTTCGAGACCATCGACGACAGCCTGACTCGCGCTGTCGATGAGGGCCTCAAGGACGTCCACAAGAAGGGGATCGTCCACGCTGGAAGGCCCCAAGGGGTGAGTGGGGAGCTGCCCGCCGATCTGTCGTCGCTGGACGACACACAACTCGGCGACCTGCTGAACAACCTGTCTCGGTGGTGCGGGTACCTCGACACCGAGCTCACCCGGGCCGCGGCCTACAAGAAGCAAGCCGAGGTGCACCTGGCCAAGACGATGGCCCGTGTGCGGCTGACCTTGCGAGTCGACAGTGACGGGAAGAAGCTGACCGACTCCGACAAGAACGACCAGGTCGAGTGCGATCCTCGCGTGGTCGAAGCCAGTTACCAGGAGCTCTACCACTTTACGGTCTGGTCTGTGGTGAGGGGAGAGCGCGACAAGGCCCAGAAGGACTGGGACACCATCTCCAGACGTATCACGCAGCGCGGTCAGGAAGTGAACCGAACCCGGCGTGAGATCAACGTCGCCGGCACCCCTGTGCATGGACGTCAGTTCGTACGCAGGACGTAGGAGGAACCATGGGCGCTGTGAGCATGACGGGCCAGAACCTGATGTCGAAGATCATCGAGTGGGAGTTGGTGGGCGCTGACGAGCCCATCGACCCCCACCGCATCGTACGGGACCTCTCCGACTCCGACCTGGAGAGCCTCTGGGAGAACATCAAGGACGTCGCTCCCGAGATGAAGGTGCTCGTCTCCTACCAGGTGGTGGAGCTCGAGCGCATCTACCGCCAGGGCCTCATGCGAGGTGACTGGCTTTGCATACAGGAGGGAGCGCGCGTCAGGCTCTCCTACTACCCCCTCAACACCTACCCATCATGGGCCTCTTCGGGCCCGAGGATGACAGCTTGAGCGACAACAAGGGCCTCATCATCGGGCTGGCAGGACAGGCCCGAGTCGGGAAAGACACGTTCGCCGACCACATCGTCAAGCACTTCCGCTTCACTCGCATCGGGCTCGCGGATCCGATGAAGCGGTTCTGCAAGGAAGTCTTCAACTTCTCCGACGAGCAGCTTTACGGGGGCTACCGAGATGCTCCCGACCTGCGCTTCATTCGCAGGATGCGTCGAGAGGGATGTGAAGATACCGAAGTCATGGTTCCCGAGTACCTCACGCCACGCTACGCCCTTCAGACTCTGGGAACCGAGTGGGGGCGTGACTGCTACCAGAATGTCTGGATAGAGTACGGCGTCCGCATCGCCCAAGAACTCATCAAGGGGTACTCGACCTACAACGAGAAGGACGGTCTCAAGTTCACGGACAAGGACGTCGGAGAGATCGGCGGCGCTGTCTTCTCGGACCTCCGCTTCAAGAACGAGTTCGAGGCGGTGAGGAAGGCCGGGGGCATCCTCATCCGCATCAAGCGAGAGGGGTACGAGGGCGCAGTGGGCATCGCCGGCCACGCCTCGGAGGCAGAGCAGAAGGAAGTCCCCGATTCCTACTTCGACTACGTCATCAACAACCCTGCCGGCCTCCTCTACTACTACTCGGAGATCGACGCCCTCATGCGCAAGATCCGTCCCCACTGGCCGTGGGAGGCGGTAGAGTCTGTCGGATGAAACAGACCGTGTGGACACTTTCCGAGGACGGCAAAGAACTCACCCTCTACGAGGTCGACTCCCTGACCCGGCGGGCGCAACTTCTTCTTTCTCTTCAGCGAAGAGATGCCATGACTGAGGAGGATGCTCTTCAGTATGTTGAAGCCAACTGGCCGGACAAGGGAGCCGTAAGAGCGGCTGCCGAAACCCTCGGACTGGGGATCAAGAAATGAAGGCATGGCTGAAGAAGTACTACGGTGAGCAGTTCGTGCAGAAGCTCCGTCCCTCGCTTGTGCTGGAGGGACGGAAGCATGCCCTCGTGCGTCTGGCGAACCAAGGAGACGTGAACTACGTCTTCATCCAGATGCGCGGGCAGCACGGGGTCACCCCGACCAAGGTGGCGTACGAGGGTATCCCGAACCCGAAGGACCTCGAGAGACTGCGCCAGGAGCTCGCTACGCTCGATGCCTGACCCAATGAAGTGTGAAGCGGCTACGTGCCGCGACAAGAAGCCAGCAGTCATTCAGGTGAGCGGATCGGTGGAAGGCCCAGGAGGCATCAGGGCCACCAAGACCATCAACATCTGCGCCGACTGTGCGGGGCCTCTCCTGAAGACAGAGAAGCCAGCAAGCATGGGGACCAAGTGTCCAGCACCCTGAAGATCGTCTACCCAGGCCTTCCCCCGACATCGAACAAGATCTATTTCCGGGGAACGCAGCTCACTGCGAAGGCGCGGGAGTTCGCTGAGAGCTTCGCGATGTACTCGGCCCAGCACCACACGCATGAGATCACCAGGATGAACCGAGACGGCATCTACGCCGTCCACCTCCGCTTCTTCATGGAGCTGGTGAACCTGTCCTGGAACAACCCTGAAGTCGCCCCCTCAAGACGCGCGAAAGAGCGGTATAAGAGGATCGACCTGGACAACCGAATCAAGCTCTTGACTGACTGTGTGCGGGATGCCATCGACATTGATGACTCTCGCTTCTTCGCCGGCAGCCAAGAGAAACATCACGACCCCGACCCAACGCAGTCCCGAGTGGAGATCTACATCCAAGAGATCAACCCTCTCGACTTCGGCTTCTAGGAGAACCCCATGTGATCAACCCCGACTCGTTGCTGCCAGAGAGCGATGAGGAGGCGAAGGATCGTCAGGGAAGAACGGGGGTCCTGGGGAATGGCATCAACGTCTGGTGCCGCCCCGACCCCTACGACCCCACAATCGGGCAGGCGCAGCACAGGTCGGTCTGCCTCACGAGACCGTATCCTGCCTGCCCAACCTGCCTGCATGCGACGTTCACCTTAGTCTTCAAGTCGCAGCCGCTGGATCCGTATGAGTTGCTCGCGTGCCCGCGCTGGCGGGATGACACCGAGCGGATGACCGGAGCCTCCCCCGAAGCGTATGTCCCAGTGGAGAGAGCTCTGTGCTACCAGAAACCCTTCCCGTTCTGCCCCAGTTGCCCATCCTCCGAAGTCCTCATCGACATCGGTGCCGACAAGGTCAGTCCTGGATGGTATGGACGATGGCGTCGATTCACGAGAGGAGACGAAGAAGATGACGATGACTCCTGACCAGCTTCTCGCAGAAGACGCGGAGAAGATGAGCGTCTACAACGAGACTGAACTGCTGGCCATGATCAAGCGGGTTGGCATCGGAAGAGTTCGAAGAGGACTTCCTCGAGAGGTGCTCGAGGGTATCTTGGCAGGAAGGGTCCCTCTCACTGCCGACCACGTATCGAACACGACTGAGACGAGGCTCAAGCTCCAGAAGCACATCGAGGAGCACTGGGCCCGAGCCAGGAGTCAGCTGCCCGGGTGCGACGGGCACTGCACCACCTGGCCTTGCACCGAAGGACAGCACGCCGCCTGCTTTGGGGTGAACGAGGATCTCTTGTGAGGCAGGTAGGAGAGTGCCTCGCATGCAACAAGCTCGGTACGTGCCGTGAGGTCACAGTGGACCTTGCCCTCCAAGGGCACACCTGCATCCTGTTTCGCGTGGCACCAGAAGCAGTCTACCGAGCGAGGGTGTTCACGATGTCGCAGCACGGAGAGCGCGCCGCAGTCCGCGGCATGCTCGACTCCACCACACAACCAGAAGGAGATGAAGATGGCTGAGAACAACGAGCTCGCGCCCACCCCGGGCATGACGGCGAGCCAGAGGAAGCAGCAGCTCGACAACGCCCGCTTCGTGGCCGTCCGGAACCTGGCCTACATGGTCTACAAGGGCCCGAACGACCAGCCGCTGATGACGTACCAGCAGACCCTCGAGGACCGCGAGCTGGTGAAGACCACCATCATCGCCCACGAGGTCGCTCGGGGACTTCTCGTCGACGACCGCGGGGCTGCCCCGGCGCCGGCGCAGCAGATGGGCGCCCCGACGCCCCAGATGGGGCCGTCAAACGGAGTGCCCCAGGCCACGCCACAGCAGTTCGCCGCCCCGGCCGGGCCGCAGATGGCGCCCTACGCGGCTCCCCAGATGTCCCCCGCGGCGCCCGCCTCGGCCCAACAGGCGGCCCAGATGGGTGCTCCGCAGCAGCAGGAGGCCCCTGCTGGTACATCGACGGGTAGGAAGCGCCGAAGCGCCGCAGGCGGCGCTCCCGCTCCGGCGGCGCAGGCTCCGGCCGCCGAGCAGCAGATGGCCCTCCCCGCCGCGCCGGCGGCCACCCAGGCACCGCTGATGTCCGCGCCGGGCGCCTACACCCCCCCGGCGGCTCCGCTGCCCCCAGCGCCTCCTCTGGCGCCGCAGTACGCCCCCACGGGCGCCCCGCCCGCCGCCGGCGTGGACCCTGTCGCCCTCCAGCGCCTGGAGGGTCTCCTGCTAGAGCTGGGCCGAGGCCTCACCGTCATCTCGGCCGACCTCGAGAAGCTGACGCAGCGCGTCCAGGGCATGGAGCGCCAGGACATCATCACGGCGGGCCGGCTCACCGCCGCGCTCCACCACATGTACGGGGCGGTCCCCAGCCTGGCGCAGGTGCTGGGTGAGGCGAAGGTGGCCAACGTCGCTGACTTCACCCGCCACCTGGACCGGTACGCCGGAAACCCCCAGTAGGGGCGTCGACGGCCAGCAGCCCCCGGGAGGCAGAGGTCGAGGTAGTGCCTCTGCCTCCCATGGGTCGGCGCCCCAACACAGTCGCTCCGACCACGTTCGTGACCCTCACCGACGCTGACCTTGTTCAAATGTCGGAAGAGCAACTCATCGAGTTCGCGGATCGGGTACTCAGCATCGTCATCCCTCTTGGCACCAAGAAGTCGACCATCATCACAAGGATCGTCAACTCTTCGGTGACCGCCAGGGATGGACGATGAGAATCGCTGTCACGAAGCATGCGGTCGACCGCTTTCGTGAGAGGGTCGAAGGAGCGAAGGGCTTTCAAGAGGAGTCCATCCGTCGGCAAGTCCGCAAGATCGTCGAGGATGGGCTCCGTCTTGGAGTCGTGCAGGACCACCCGCTGGTAGCGAATCGGCGGGTGGTTCCCTTCAAGTCAGGCGAGACGGTTCTCTTCCTCTCCATCGGACCCAACACCACCGACTACGAGGCCGAGACGGCAGTCATCGGAGTCCTCTTCGAGAAAGAAGTCTCGGAGGGGAAGGTGGGAATGGGGATCAAGTTGGGAGACCTGTTCCCTGCACTTCAGGGCCTGCAAGTCGGAGAGAAGAAGCCTCGCTTCATCATGTTCGTCGGGCCCACGGCCACCACCGTGGAGAAGTACTACCTGTGGGACGAAAAGGAGCTCCGAGAGGTTCTCCGCACTCGAGCTCCCAAGCACGACGAGGTCAGCCTCTATGGCCTCATCGACTGAAGGCATCAAGAAGGCCTACTGGCGCCCAGGGGGGACAGGGGAGAAGTGCCACCTCTTCTTCAAACACTTCAAGTACCACCCGATGGGCATCCGGTTCTCTTCGCTCTGCATGCAGGAGTGGACGAGCACCATCTGGTACGACAAACCGAAGCCTTACCCACCGCCGGTAGAGAAGCAGTGCGCGGAATGTCTCGCGCTGCTTCCGAAGGGATGTAAGACGTGAGGATATACGTAGGGACCAAGTTCGAAAACACCAAGGCCGTGCACGAGGCGTACCTCGCCCTTCGGGACGATGGGCACACCATCACGCACGACTGGACCGTGGAGAACGCCGAAGGCCTGCGTGGCCAGGCGCTCGAGGTCTACCTCCAAGGCTGTGCGGAGAGGGACGTAGATGGCGTGCTGTCTGCCAACGCCTTCCTACTCCTGAACCATGTGGGCATGGCTGGAGGCTTCACGGAGCTCGGGATCGCCATCGCCGCTGAGAAGTTCATCGTCGTCATCGATGGCAAGCACCCCGACAAGCCGAAGAACATCTTCTATCACTTGCCTCATGTTCATCACGCAAGAGATCTGGAAGATGCTAGGAAGATGTTGCTTGCCCACGAGCTCTTCCTGAAGCAGGAAGCAGAAGCGTTGGTGTAGGACCGCGCGGCCCGGACGGCCGCTCACTACGCAGGAGCACTACCAACATGGCGAAGATCACCAAGAAGCCCTCGCTGAACCAGAAGATCCGCGCTGCCTCGAAGGAGCTCAAGACGCTCGAGAAGGCCATCATGAAGAGCACCAAGGCCGCGGAGCGGCTGAGCGCCAAAGCCACGAAGGCTGGCGAGAAGCTCCACAAGCTCCAGGCCAAGGTCCAGCCGACGGCGTAGTCCGTAGGAGCAGATAGCACCCCGTTTAGCGGGAGGCTCCGAATCACCAAGTTCGGTCGTTGAGACGAACAGACATAGAGGGTGTGCCGCGGGCAACTAATCTGAGCCGCTAGTGGATCATCCACGCACAGGCACCGAAGCCCATCTCGCCCCCTCACTTTCCCCGCGTAGTTCAACGGTAGAACGCCTGGCGACTACAGTCAGGATGTTGGGAGTTCAACTCTCCTCGCGGGGTCAAGCCAGAAGCATCGTACAGGCCCTGGGGAAGCGCTTCCCTGGATGCAGGGCCGAATGGCTTCGCCAATACCGAACGATGCCGGGTGGCCCCGCCGACACGGGGCAACTTCTCCGAGAAGCCTTCTTGACAACTCCCCACCGCAGGTTAGGCTACTCCCATGAACTCTTCAGTAGTCCGCTGAGCCGCTCAGGCACTACGTCGTCATCCGCAGCGACCTCCCTCTAGGGGTCATGCTCGCGCAGACGATCCACGCAGCCGGTGAGTCCTCTCCCGGCAATCTCCCCTCCTGCACCTACGCCATCGCCCTCGCGGCGCGCGACGAAGCGCACCTGCTCGAGCTCGAGTCGAAGCTACTGGACCGAGAGATTCCGCACACTGCGATTCGAGAGCCAGATGCACCTTGGAACGGTGCGCTGATGACCCTCGGCATTCCGCCAGCGGTCTGGAAGGACGCGAGGAGGGTGCTCTCGTCCCTCCCGCTGCTCAAGGGAGAACGCCATGTGGAACCGAAAGCTGCTGAAGCAGGACATCGCCAAGGACACCAGCACCATCAAGGCTCTGAAGCAACTGAGACAAGAGTCCCACCAGCCGAGGTTCGGCTGGAAGGAAACCAGGGACCTGAAGGATGCGAAGCGTAGGGCCACCATCCACCACGCGATGGCGGCCCACCTGAACAACAAGATCCATCTCGCTGGCACTACGAGAGAGGATCAGATGAAGCTCATCGAGAAGGTGCTGCCACAGTACAAGCTCGAGGACATCACCGTGAGCATGGCGGCAGGCTGAGCCATTCCATCGCCACCGCAGGGATAAGGAAGAGTGAAGGTTTTCTCCCTCTCTTTTGGAGGCAACGCATGGCAGGAAACGTGATTGCGCTGAAGGCTGGAGTCCTACGTCAGGACGTCATCAACGTCACCATGACCATCGCCAAGAAGTGGCTGGCGACGAACACCCACAACCGCAACATCAGCCAGTCCCGCGTGGACACCTACGCCACCGACATGCTGGCAGACAAGTGGCACCTCACGCACCAGGGTATCGCCTTCGATACCCACGGTGTGCTGATGGACGGGCAGCACCGACTGTCCGCCGTCGTCTTGGCGCAGGAGGTGGCCGGGGACGAGAAGAAGATCAGCATCCCGATGATGGTCACCTACGGCGTCCAGAGAGAGGCCATGGTGGCCATCGATGGAATGCTGGTGAGGAAGATCGGAGACCAGCTGAAGCTCTTCGACGGCCTGGAGAACGGCAAGCGGCTCGAGGCAGGTTGCCGGGTCATCCGGTTCATCGAGAAGCGAGAGTACGGTGGCAAGCTGACCGTCGACATGGCTCGCGACATCATCTCTCGGCACAAGAGTGGCCTCGAGTGGGCCATTGGGATCCTCACCAGGGACCCCGTCTCTCGTGCTCCGATCATCGGCTCCATGGCCTACGCCTACCCGACGAGCCCGGAAGAGGTGAACGCCTTCGCGCTTCTCCTGCGTGACGGCACCGGTGAGGGGTGGCACAAGGGCAGCCCGGCTCACACCCTGCGGGAGTGGCTCATCCGTACGGAGGCCACCTCAGGCCGGGAGCGGAACACCATCGTCGTGGTGGTGCTGCGCGCCCTCATGGCCTACCTGAAGAAGCAGCCTCTCCTCATCATCAAGCAGGAGGCGATGACGGGAGAGACGGCCATCACCGAAACCTTCAAGTTCTTCCACAAGGTTCACAACAGGAAGCAGCCGCAGGTGTAGAGTCTGCGGGTACGATGTTGCAGACCCTTCGGCTTCTTCGGCTCAGCTGATGCGGACTGCTTTGTAATCGTCGGAGCCGTAGGGACTGTGCCGCGGGGGTCAACCGGGGAGCCACAATAAGAAGACCCCGCCTGCTCGCACGCAGTACGTAAGAGGCAGAACGAGGGGAGCGCTCGGTCCTGAGCGCTCCCCTCTTTTCTTAGCCCTCAGGCTAGAACGAGCCCTGAATCCTCTTCCCCGTGGCGCGAACGAAGCTACCGGTGGGGTACTTCACCTCCCGCTCGGAGTAGTCGTCCACGACCTGGTGGTCGCCATCGTAGTTGCGGCACGGCACCCCGTTGTCGGCCACGCCCCCGCACCGGATGCACTTCTCCGGATTGTCCTCGAGGGAGATGTGTTCCCTCATGCTCTCCGGCCAGTGTGTGAAGAAGGCCACGTTCGGCCTCATCCCGGCCCGCTGCATGTCGGACACGAAGCGAGCGGTGATGCAGTCGGGACAGGTCTCCTGCCCACAGCCCCTCAGCTCATCGCCCTCCTTCGCCTTCCGATCACAACCATGCCCGCCCTGCGCCTCGATCTCGATCCTGAAGTCACCCATGTCTGCTCTCCTTACTTCTATCGCTACGTTCACTGCCGTACTGCCTTCAGACTACTTCTTCTTCGGTGCGACCTTCTTCGCGGCCTTCTTCACGACCTTCTTCGGTGATGCACTCAGCACAGGCGGGGGCGGAGGAGGGGCCGGCGGCTTGACCTCCTCCAACTCGATCTTCTTGGGCTTGTCCCTCGTGAAGAGGAAGACGAGCAGGCCCAAGAAGAGAACGAATCCAGCGATGGCGGCTGCGGCGCTCCAGTCGATGTTCGGCA
>Ga0315293_10001756_pt1 | contig 21049 bp, 9 predicted proteins | sample YL17G13_20_MG_FD_203071 | JGI IMG/M metagenome (GOLD analysis project Ga0315293, IMG submission 203071) | Sediment microbial communities from Yellowstone Lake, YNP, Wyoming, USA - YL17G13_20 | ecosystem: Environmental > Aquatic > Freshwater > Lake > Sediment | place: USA: Wyoming | collected... | reverse complement strand
CAAGAGCACGATCCGAGCCCGGACGACATCACGATACGGTGCTGAATAGCGACGGCTCGTGGACTCCAGGGCAGCTCGTTCAGCAGGCGACAGCTCGATGATGAATGGGCTCTGCCTCGGCACGTGCTCCTCCCGCGGCGGACGAGAGGAGTATACTCCTGCGGCAGGCGGGATACATCATCGTATATGTGTGGGAGAGTACTAAGGCAGACAGCACCGCGAATCAATCCGGGCGCCCGATGGAGCGCCCGGTTCGTTTTGCTCAGCGGCCAGATGGCAGGCTCAGGCGGCGTGATCCACCCCTGCCGTCGGGCCCGCATAGGACGAGCGCAGACCCTCCAGGGCCTGCACCTGGCGGGCCATGGCCATCAAGAGCTCACGTTCTTCCTCCGGCGGACGCCGGCCGAGCAGCTGGGCCAAACCCTGTGCCAGGCCGACCACCGGCCGCTCTAGGTCCTGACTGAAGTCGCGCCCATCCTCTGTCAGATCGCGCACCACCACCACCCGGCCGGGACGGTCTTCACCCTTCGACAGGTCGACGGCCGTCAGCCGGAGCGTGCGGCCGCCCAGGGAAACCAGTCGGGGATCGGGCCGATCGAAACCACGCGCCGCCTTGACGAAGGACGCCAGCGGGTGGTCGATGGTCTGCGCGTCCAGGGCCTGGAAATGCTGGCCCGCCGGGTTGTACGCCACGACGGCACGGCGGCCTCCGACAATCAGGATGCCCTCTGGCAGCGTGGCCAGGATCTGGCGCATCTCACGGTCCTGGCGATTGACCTGCTTGAGGCGGTCGGCGACCTCGTCCTGCAGCAGGTCTCCTCGCTTCTTCTGCACCTCGGCCATGCGCAGGTTGTCGAGCGTGAGCCGACGGAACTCAAGCGCGCGCGCGGCGGCGTTCTCCAGGACGCTCAAGTGGTCGAACGGCTTGGTCAGGTAGCCGAAGGCGCCGTGGTTGAGTGCCTGGACAGCCGAGTCGAGCGTCGCCCCACCGGTGACGATCACGACCTGGATGTGCGCATCACGCTGCTTGGCTTCCTGCAGCAACTCGAGCCCGGTCTTGCCGGGCATGTTGATGTCCGTGATGATCAGGTCATAGGCGTTCGCCTGGATGAGCGCGGAGGCCTGGATGCCATCCCCGGCGGACTCCGGCGACAGGCCCATGCGGACCAGCCTCCTGAGCATCAGCCCCAGCAGGGCCGGGTCGTCATCCGCGACGAGGACGCGTGGCGGGTTCATGGTATCGGATTCCTCTGCCGGTCCGCTGAGGAGGGACTCGGACTTTGAAGACCAAGTAACGTCCAAACCAGATGCCAGACAAGATCAGCGCCACCCATCCCAGCGGGTTCCCCGTATCGGCCAGCAGCGTGCCCTGGGATACCACCAGCGGCGTCGGCGCTGGCTCCTCAGTCACGGGTGCCTCCGTCGGCACAGACGTCGGCTCAGGCGTTGGAGGGTCAAGCGGCAAAACCTCAGACCCCTCCGCCGTCGGGCTTCCTTCGGGACCCGGCGTCGGCTCCAGCGTGGCAGGGTCAAGCGGCAGCACCTCAGACCCCTCCGCCGTCGGGCTTCCTTCTGGAACCGGCGTGTTCTCAATCCCTGGGCTCGCCGCCGGATCCGATGGTGTCGGGGATGAGCCTTCACCTCCGAAGAGCCCTGGGTCGGCTGCTGTTTCGGTCGGGGTGCCTGGACTGGCGTCAGAGAACCCAAGAAGCGAGAGCAAGCCGCTGACAAATCCCATGAATGGACTTGGCTGGACGATCTCGACCGACGCCGAGCTGGAGGGCGGGTTGGAGCGCGTTGAGGACAGTGTGGCCGTGTTGGTGCAGGTCCCGACCCCGTCGGCGTGCACTGTGACGGGGAAGTAGTCTCCATCCAGCTCTGCAGGATCGCCGAGGGCTATTGGGAACGTCGGGGACTCGATATGGCACGGCCCGGTAAGGCTATCATCCAGGACTGCGCCGGGGGCGATACCCGGGCCCAGGTTTCCCCAGAAGATCCAGAACGTGATCACCGGCGGGTTGGCCGGGTCCCACGTCACCTGGGACTCCTGGCTTGACTTCTCGACGTAGAGCTGGGGCGGGACGGATCGGACGGCAAGGTTGACGGTTGCCGGCGCGGAGCTGTCAACACCATCGCTCGCCAGGTACGTGAAGCTGTCTGGGCCGTAGTAGTCCAAGGCCGGAGAGTAGTTGAACGAGCCGTCCGCATTCAGGGTGACAGACCCGTGCGCCGGCCCGCTTCCCAGACTCGCACGCAGGTCGCCAGGTGGGTTGTCCACATCGCTGTCATTGGCCAGCACGCCCGGCGCTCCGATCACCAGCGGGATGTCCTCATCCGTGGCGTACGCATCGTCGGCTGCCGTCGGCGCGTCGTTCACCGGCGTCACGTCGAGTGCGACGGTCGCCAGGTTCGACGGCAACGACCCATCGCTCGCACGGTAGGTGAAGTTGTCCGGGCCGCTGTAATTCGCCGCCGGCGAGTATTCGAACGAGCCATCCGGATTCAGCGTCACGGAACCGTGGGCAGGCGAGCTGGCGAGGACGGCCGTGAGCAGCGCCGAATCGATGTCGCTGTCGTTGCCCAGCACGCCAGGGGCGGCGACGGTAAGCAGCGTGTCCTCGGGGGTCGTGAAGACGCCATCGTCCTGTGCTACGGGCGCGTCGTTGATCGGCCGGATGGTCACGGTCACGGTGCCGGTATTGGAGACGTCCCCATCCCCGTCCGTGATCGCGTACCCGAAGGTGTCAAACCCATTGAAGTCCGGCGCCGGGGAGTAATAGACTGTGTTCCCCGGATTGGCGACCGCGCTGCCGTTGCCTGGGGGAGGGGGAACGATCGTCACGGAAGCCGGCGGCGGGATGACCACGTCGCCAAGCCCGGTATCGTTCGCCAGCACGTTAACCGTGATGGGCGTGTCCTCGTCCGTGGTTGCCGCGTCGTCGTTGGCCACTGGCGTGTCGTCGACCGAGGTCACGCTGAGTGAGACGGTCGCCGGGTTCGATAGCGCCACGCCGTCGCTGGCCCGGTAGGTGAAGCTGTCTAGGCCGTGGTAGTCCGCCGCCGGGACGTAGTCGAAGGAGCCATCTGCCCGCAGCGTCAAGGCTCCGTGCGACGGCCCGGAGACCGGGACGGCGGTCAAGGTGGAAGGCCCATCGATGTCGCTATCGTTATGAAGCACTCCCAGTGGGTCTGGGTACGCCGCAGACGGCACGCTCAGAGGCGTGTCTTCGTCGGTCCCGTAGCTGTCGTTCCCGGCCACCGGTACGTCGTTTACCGAGCGGACTGTCACCGTCACGCTGGCCGTGGCGGTGTCCCCGTCGGTGTCGACGACCGAGTAACCGAACATGTCCGTGCCGTTCCAGTCGTCGGCAGGCGTGTAGAGGATTTGGCCTCCCACGACGGACGTTGTCCCGTGGCCTGGAGCCCCAGGTGTGAGCGCCAGCGGCGGGTCACCCAGCCCGGTGTCATTCGCCAGGACATCGATCGTGACGGGAGTATCTTCGTCGGTCGATGCGGTGTCCGGATTGGCAACGGGAATGTCGTCCACCGGGTCGACCCAGATCGTCACTGTGGCGGTGTTCGATAGGTCCGGCGTAGCATCCCGGATGGCATAGGTGAAGGTGTCATAGTCACCGCTCCAATCCGGATCCGGCGTGTATCGAATGGAATTGCCGGGCAGGATCGTCGCGGTGCCGTGCGGCGGATCGCTGGGCAGCAGCGTGATCGGCGAATCGCCATAGCTGTTGTCGTTGGCCAGCACGTTGATGACGACGGGGATGTCCTCGAGCGTGCTATAACCAGGATCATCGACCGCCACCGGGAAATCGTTCACCGACTGGACGCCGATCTGGACCGTGGCGAGGTTCGAGCTGGCCGCGCCGTCGCTGGCGCGGTAGGTGAAGCTGTCCAGGCCGTTGTAGTCGGCGGCCGGCATGTAGTCAAAGGATCCATCGATGTTCAGCGTGAACGACAAAGCGTGCGCCGGACCCGTCACGAGCACCGGCCGTAGCGGATCGCCGTCCACATCGCTGTCATTTGAGAGGATGCCAGGAGTGGGCACATTCAGCAGCGTATCCTCATCCGTGGTGTAGGCACCTACACCAGGGTCGTTCTGCGCCACCGGCGCGTCGTTCACTGGCGCGACAGTGACGGTCACCGTAGCTGCGGGGTTGGACACGTCGCCGTCGACGTCGCGGACTGTGTAGGTGAACGTGTCGGTCCCGTTCCAGTTGGAGTCCGGGGTGTATTGGACGAGATTGCCGGGCTGCACGCTGACCGTGCCATACGGCGGGTCGGTGGGCAGGACGACGATCCCGCCGTCGCCCAACCCACTGTCGTTCGCCAGGACACCGATATCAACGGCAGCGTCCTCACTGGTGCTAGCCGTATCGTCCGAAGCCGCCGGCAGGTCGTCGATCGGCGTGACGAACAACACCCGCACTGTAGCGGTGTCGGTACCGCCATTCCCATCGCTGGCCGTGTAGGTGAACAAGTCTACCGGCACGGGGAAGATGGCGTTGTAATCCGCGGTCGGGGTGTACGTCACCGTGTTGCCGGCGTTGATCACGACCGTCCCGTGGGCCGGTTGGGTGACCGATTGAACAGAGAGTACGTCGAGGTCGATATCCGTGTCATTGCCGAGAACGTTGACCACAACGGGCACATCTTCGTTCGTCGATGTAGAGTCGTCCGCTGCCACCGGTGGGTCGTTGACTGGCAGAACGGTGACGAACACCAGCGCCGAGGACGAGTCCCCGTCGAAATCAGTGACGGTGTAGCCGAAGGCGTCGGCGCCGTTGTAGTCGTCGTCGGGCGTGTACCGCACCTGGTTGCCCCACATCACCGCTATTCCGTGAGCGGGCGCCGTGGTCACGGTCACCGTGATCGGCAGATCTCCGAGCCCGTTGTCATTGATCAGGACCGTGATGGTGATTGGCGTGTCTTCGTCTGTGGTCGAAAAGTCATCGACCGCCACTGGCAGATCGTCAACGTTGTCGACCCGGATCGTGACCGTGGCGTCGAACGAGTAGTCGACGCCGTCGAACGCCCGGTAGGTGAACGTGTCTTGACCATTGAAGTTGCCGGTCGGCGCGTAGCTGAACGAGCCGTTGGCGTTCAGCGTCAGACTACCGTTGGTGGGGCCGGTCTGCAGCCAGGCGGTCAGGCCGGCCGGCCCATCACTGTCGCCGTCGTTCCACAGCACGCCCGGGGCTGCCACCACCAGCGTCGTGTCCTCGTTCGTGCTGTAGCCATCATCCACCGCCCACGGGCGGTCATTGATCGAGGTCACCGTGACGAACACTGTGGCCACGTTCGAGTCGTCCCCGTCCCAATCCGTGACCCGGTACGTGAAGCTGTCCGGCCCGTTGTAGTTCCACCTCGGAGAATAGGTGACGGTGTAGCCGGGGTTGACGACCACCGAGGCGCCCAGCATCGGACCGGTGACGACCGCCACAGACACGGGCGCGTCCCCCAGGTCCGTGTCATTCGCCAGGACCGTGATTGTCACATCCGTATCTTCATCAGTGATGGCGTTGTCGTCGACGGCCACGGGGATGTCATCCGCAGGGTCAACCCGGATCGTCACTGTGGCGACATTCGACAGCAGGCTGCCGTCGAACGCCTGGTAGGTGAACGAATCGATGCCGCTCCAATCCGGATTGGGCGTGTAGCCGAAGGAGCCATCGGGGTTGAGCGTGAACGCCAGTGCGTTTGATGGGCCGCTCACCCAGACAGCGGTCAGGCTTGCAGGGGGCGTGTCCACATCCGTGTCGTTGGTGAGCACACCGGGCGCCAAAGTACCCAGTGGCAGGTCCTCGAGCGTGCTGTACGAGGGGTCGTTCACGGCGACCGGCGGGTCGTTGATGGTCTGCACCGTAACGGTCACGGTCGCCGTGTCGAGGTCGCCATTGGCGTCCGTCACCCGGTACTGGAAGTTGTCCACCCCGGCGAAGTTCAGCGCCGGGGTATAGGTGATCGTATTGTCGGGATTGGCCACCGCCACGCCGTTGCCTGGCAGAGTTACCAGCGTAACCGAAGCCGGCGGCGGCACAACTACGTCCCCTAGCCCGGTGTCGTTCGCCAGGATGGCGATCGTCACCGGCGTCTCCTCATCGGTGGACTCCGCGTCGTCGACAGCCACCGGTTCATCGTTCGTCGGGGTCACATCGATGCTGACCGTGGCCACATTCGAGAGCGCACTTGCATCGAACGCCTGGTACGTGAAGCTGTCGAGGCCGAAATAGTCGGTCGCGGGGGTGTAGTCGAAGGATCCGTCCATGCGCAGGAAGAACGACGATGCGTGCGATGGCCAGGCCACCAGAATAGCAGTCAGCGTGTCCCATGGCGGCGGGACCAGATCGTCGACGTCGCTGTCGTTGTCCAGCACTCCGCCCGGAGCAGGGTAGCCGGCTGAGGGGATGTTGAGTAGCATGTCCTCGGGCGTGGTGTAGGCGCCTGCGGTAGGGTCGTCCTGCGCCACAGGCGCGTCGTTCACGGCACCAACGGTCACCGTCACTGTGGCGACGTTGGAGGTGCTCGGCGTGACGTCGGTGATGAAGTAGGTGAAACTGTCCGTACCATTCCAGTCCGGATCGGGGGTATAGAGGACAAGATTGCCCGGGAACACCGCCACGGTGCCATTCGGTGGATCGGCGGGCACGACGACTATCCCGCCGTCCCCAAGCCCGCTGTCGTTCGCCAGGACGTCGATGAGTACAGAGGCATCCTCGATAGTGGGGGCGGCGTCATTGACGGCCACCGGCAGGTCGTCGACCGAGGTCACCTCAAGTGAGACGGTCGCCAGGTTGGACTGCAGCGACCCGTCGCTGGCCCGGTAGGTGAAGCTGTCAGGGCCGAAATAATCGATTGCGGGGGTGTAGTCGAAGGACCCATCGATGTTCAGCGTGAACGACAAAGCATGAGCCGGGCCTGTCACCAGGATGGAGCTCAGCGTATCCCAGTACGGAACGGTCAGGTCGTCCACGTCGCTGTCGTTGTCCAAGACGCCGCCCGGAGCAGGGTAGCCCGCTGAGGGGACACTCAGCAGCGTGTCCTCGGGTGTGGTGTAGGCAACCACGCCAGGGTCATCCTGCGCCACCGGCGCGTCGTTGATTGGGCGCACGGTCACGTTCACCGTGGCATCGGAGGTGTCCGGCGGAAAGTCCACGTCGCTCACCCGATAGGTGAGGCTGTCGGCGCCGTTGTAGTCCGCCGCCGGCGTGTAGGTGATGACGTTCCCCGGCCCGACCGCCGCTACGCCGTGCCCCGGGGTACTCTGAATTGAAACGGAAACCGGCGCGTCGCCCAGCCCGGTGTCGTTTGCCAGGACAGGGATGACGACGGCCGTATCCTCATCGGTCGTAGCTGCGTCAGGCTGGGCCACCGGCTGGTCGTCGACGGACTGCACGTCGATGGTCACCGTCGCCGACGAGGTCTCGGTGAGCTCCGGCGGGATGCCGGTGTCCTGGACCTGGTACGTGAAGCTGTCCGGGCCGAAGTAGTCCGGTGCCGGCGTGTAGGTGTATACACCAATTGCGCCGGGCAGCAGCCACCCGTGGGCCGGCGCGACTGTGATCGATACGCTGATCGGCGTATCGCCCAGGCCAGTGTCGTTGGCCAAGACGTTGATGACGACCGGAGCATCCTCCAGCGTCGTGACGGGGACGCTCACTCCAAGATCGTCATTGGCGATAGGCGTATCGTTGACAGGAACAACTGTCAGCGCGACCGTCGCCAAGTTCGATGTCGCCGTGCCGTCGCTAGCGCGGTAGGTGAAGGTGTCCGACCCGCGGTAGTTGTAGTCCGGCGTATAGTTGAACGCGCCGGTCGAACTATTGAGCGAGAACGCCCGCGCGTGGGTGGGCGTACTGACCAGGATTGCCCGCAAATCGCTCGGCGGGTTGTCAACATCGCTGTCATTGGCCAGCACGCCGGGGGTCGCCACGCTCAGAGTAGAGTCTTCCGAAACGGAGTACGCATCTGCGGACGCCACCGGGGCGTCGTTCACCGCCCGGACCGTGACATCGACGATCCCCAGGTTGGAGACGTCGCCGTCCATATCGGTGATCCGGTAGGTGAACCGGTCAGGCCCATTGGCATTCGGGTTCGGCGTGTAGGTCACGGTGTTGCCGGGATTCACGACAACCGATCCGATCACGGGCAGCCCGGCGATGGTGACGTTGAATGGAGGGTTGTCGAGCGGATAATCGTTGGCCAGAACCGGGATGGTCACCGGGACATCTTCGTCGGTGGAGGCCGCATCGTCGTAGGCGACCGGGACAGTGTCGATCGGCGTCGCCGTCGGAGTCCAGGCGTACACGCGCGTCCAGTTGACCGCCGTATCGAAATTGCCGCCTCGAGTCTCAACCCGGTTGGCAAGGACGTCGCCCGCGGTCGGGTTGTTGGCAGACGAGGTTAGTGTGAGCCGATAGAAGCGCCCACGCGGTATCAGTACGTTCAGGCTCCAGGTCACCTGCTGCCCGCCCCCGCTGCATGAGCCTGGGCCGCCTATGCTGGTGGCGGGCGGGGATGCGGTGATATAGGACATCCCTGGTGGCAGGCAGTCGATCACAGCCAGGAGGTTGGCCGCTGTTGGATTCCCGTAGTTGATGACCAGGATTGTGAACTGGACCTGGGTTACGACGCCTGGCTGCACATCATCCGGGAAAGCTAACTTGACCGGATACACCAGCGGTGTCGGAGTGGGGGTGTTGGTTGGGGTTGGAGTGTTCGTCGGAGTCAGGGTGACGGTCGGCGTATGCGTCGGCGGCCCGGCGGTGGGCGTCGATGTGGAGAGGTCCCGCGTGCGCGTCGCCGTCGGTGTGCCGGTCCCCGGGCCGGGGGTGGCCGTCGCGCCTGGATCGGTTGTGGGCGTCGCCAGCGTGCCTGTGGGCGTAGGCGTCCCGTCGCAGTTCTGTCCGGGGAGCAGGCAGCCCATTGCCGTTGCGATCGGCGGCAGACCGTTCCAGCCGAGATCCTCCATCGCCTGGAACAACAGCCCGGGATCCAGGGGCGCCATCGGCATGAATGCCCAGGGGGAGTAGTCGGCGCGCATCTGCGAGCGCGTGTCCCCGCCGGCGCCCGGCAGGTTCGTCAGCAGCGCCAGCTGGCCGCAGCAGAACAGGATCAGGAAGACGAGCAGCATCCAGGGCAGCAGGAACCACGGCCTGCGCCGCCACTCCTGTTCCTCTGGGTGCTCTGCGCCCTGAACATCCTGCGCCATTCCAGACTCACCTTCCTCGTTACTGCCGCCCGCGCCGACGGGCGTGCCGAAAACTCCAGCGCCCGCCTTGCGCCCGTGACCTCTTCGCTACCATCCCGCTCCGACCGCCGCTAGGAGCGGACGGTCATGGAGTCGGCGTAGGGAGCACCTGCACGGCATCGACCTCTGTCCAGTCACCGGGGGGATAGCTCCCTGACGGCGGCGTTGGAGCGACAATGCTCAACCACGAGTACTCGCCCGGCGGGACCGAAGGGATGTCGACATCGATAGCGATCCCGGTGTTCAGTGCGGGCGTGCCATAAAGGTCGGTTTGCGGGATGTACTCGTTGCGGGCCTCGCCTCCGGCAGCATAGATGGCGACATTCGTGTTCGTGTCCGGGATGTTGTCACCCCAGTTGAAGACCATGTACCAGTCTCCGGTGGCGCTGACACCGATTCGCACGACCACCAGGTCCAGGAGGATGTAGCCCCCCATGGTCCGCTCGAAGTAGACCAAGTCCCATTCGGGCTCTGGTGTCCCATCGACAACGATCGGGCTGCTTAGGTTGAACACCATTTCGGTACCCGGCGGGAAGGTCCGGTACGATCCGTCCGGCGTCCCGATATCCGGTTCGCAGTTGCCCGGGCAGGGCGTGTTCGTGAAGGTTGGCGGGACCAGCGTCGGCGGGGTCGTCGGCGTCGGCGGCACCGGCGTCGGCGTGTCCGGCGTGTTCGTCGGAGTCGGCGGCTCGGGCGTGTTCGTTGGCAACGGCGTGCTCCTCGCTACGGGCGGCGGGTTCCACTCTTCGCTCGGCGTCAGTGTGGGCCACGCTGCACCCAGCGTCGGCGTTGGCCAACCGGCCTGTGTGGCCCCTCCCCCTCCTCCGCCGCCGCTTCTGGTCGCGGTGGCGGGAAACGCCGGCGTGGGCGTGGGGGACGAGAACCACGCGCATCCCGAGCCGGGCAGCAGGCATCCGGCAGCCGTGGCGATCGGCGGCAGCCCATCCCACCCAAGGTCACTCGCCACCTGAAGAAGAAAGCTGGGATCAAGCGGCGCCATCGGCATGAACGCCCAGGGCGCGTAGTCCGCACGCAGCTGCGAACGCGTGTCGCCACTCCCTTCGGGCAGGCTGGCATGCAGTGCCAGCTGTCCGCAGGCGAACAGCATCCCAAAGACAAGCAGCATCCAGGGCACCAGGAACCATGGCCGGTGCCGCCGTTCCTGCCGCTCCTCCATGCTGATCGACGGGTTACCCAAAGCTTGCCTCACGCCTGCTCGCTCATCTCGCCGTGCGCCGGTCGCGGTGCGTCCCATGCCTGCCCGAACACGCCGGTCTCATCCCAGCGGCGGGTATGACACGGCGAACGTATTGCCCCGCGGCTCGTGCCGCCGGACCCACATCTGGCCGCCGGTCTTGTCGACGATCGCCTTGGCCATCGCCAGCTCAAGCCCGGTCGGGCCGAAGCGTCCCTTCGACTCGACGAAGACCTTCTCAAACAGGTGCGGCATGTCGGCTTCCGAAATCACCTCGCCCTCGTCGCTGACCTCCAGCCACACCTGCCCCTGGTTGAAGCGTACGCGCACGCCAAGCTCGCGCCCGGCCTCCGAGCGCCAGGTGGCCTGCGATACGAGCTGCTCCAGCAGCTTGCGCAGGAGCTCCCGATCAGCATGCACGTACGGCACACGCTCCTCGATCTCGATCTTCGGCACGACGCCCGTCTGCCGGACCTGATCGGCCGAGGCCGAGTCCTGCCACTCCGTCACCAGCGCCGTCAGGTCGACCGGCTGCGGCTGGGCGCCCGCACCGGCCTCGATCTGCACCAGGACCATCAGGTCCTCGGTCCAGCGCCGGATGCTCCCCAGCTGGGTCATCAGCCGGTCGACGCGCTCGGTGGCACGCGAATCGGCCTGCACCTCGGGCAGCTCATTCAGCTCGACGACGGTCGAGAAAGCCTGCGTCAGCGGATTGCGAATGCGGGCGGCGGCCTCGGTCAGCAGGCGCAGCGTGATCTCGTCCAGCCGCTTCAGGTGGGTGATGTCCCGCAGGACCATCACCCAGCCGCCCCCCTGCTCTTCCTCGCTGCGCGGGATCGACGTCAGGCTGACCATCTGGACCGCGTCACCCGGATAGGGCACTTCGGTCACCGCCGGGCGCTGCCCTTCGAAGGCCTGCCAGTGTGCCAGCAGCACCGCAAGGGGCGGCGGCAGCCGCGTCCAGGCGTCCAGGCCGACGAGCGTATCCTGACCCAGGAGGTGGCAGGCCGCCGGGTTGGCGGCAATGACCACGCCCTCGGCGTCGGCCGCCAGGATGGCATCGCCGGCATGCGCAATGACCGAGCGCAGCCGCTCGCGCTCGGCGGTGACTTGCGCCAGGAACTGCTCGCGCTCCAGGCGGATGCGCCGATACTCGCTGGCTCGCTCGACGGCCAGCGACAGGTCGCTGATCTTGTCGAGCGGCTTGGGCAGATAGTCGAACGCGCCGCTCTGCCGCATCGACGAGATCGCTGACTCGAGCGTGCCGGCGCCGCTGACCACGACGAACTCCAGCGTGGTGTCGTGGGCCTTCGCCCGCCGCAGGAACTCGATCCCATCGATCCCCGGCATCATCAAATCAGTGACGACGACGGCGTATGGGCCGTTGGTCTCCACCTGCTGCAGCCCGGCCTCGCCATCCGGCGCCGTGTCGACCTGGTAGCCGCGCCGCACCAGATGTCCAACCATCAGCTGCTGGTAGTCCTTGTCATCGTCGACGACCAGAACGCGGTCCCCCTTCATGCAGCCGACTCCTTGGCGCTCGCCTCCGGCTTCGGTTCCAGCGGTAGGGCCAACGTGAAGGTGGCCCCCTGCCCGGGCTGGCTATCGGCCTCGATCTGCCCGCCGTGCCGCGTCAGGATGCCGTAGCTGACCGCCAGGCCCATCCCTGTCCCCTGGCCTTCAGGCTTCGTGGTGAAGAACGGATCGAAGATCCTCGGCATGACGTCGGGCGGAATGCCTACCCCGCTGTCGCGCATGGTGATGACGGCCTTCGAATCCACCACCGACAACGCCACTTTCAGATCACCGCCGTCCGGCATGGCCTGGACGGCATTCTGGATCAGGTTGATCAGCACCTGCTGGATCTGCTGCGGGTCGTAGGTGACGTACAGCGGGGCAGACGGCATCGCCTTCTCGACCCGCACCTTCCCCTTGCGCAGCAAGTAGTCCGTCAGCCGTAGCGAGCCCTCGATCGTCTCGCGCAGATCGCGGCGGGTCATCGCCGTCGCCGACTCCCTGGCGAAGACCAACAGATCGGTCACGATCGAGTTGGCGCGGGTGGCGTTGTCACGGATCTGCCGGTAGGCCTCGATCGCACCTGCGCCTTCCAACGGGTCCTCGAGCAGCTCTTCCGCCAGGCCCTTGATGACGCCCAGCGGGTTTTTCACATCGTGGACGATGCCGGCCGCCAGCTGCCCGACGGCCGCCAGCTTTTCCGACTGCACCAACTGGCGCTGGGCGGCTTGCAGGCGCTCATACATCTCGGCCAGCTGCCGGTTGCGTTCGATGGCCTCGCCATACAGGCGCTCGGCTTCGGCCGTGCGCGCCTGCAGTCGCTCGGTCATCGTGTCGAACGCCCTGGCCAGGTCTCCGATCTCGTCCGTGCGCTCCAGCCCGCTCTCCTGCTCCAGGTCGCCCGCGGCGACGGACTGCGCCATCGTGCGCAGGCGCAGGATCGGCCGGGCGATGCTTTGCGCCAGCCAGAAGCCGAGCAGCATGATGGCCGCCGTCCCGAGAGCGAACACACCGCTGAACACCGTGCGGCTGGTCGATTCGGTCGTCACCAGGAAGTTGCTGGGCAGGACCACGCCGAGTGTCCCCAGCACCTGGTCGCGGACGAACCATGGACTGTAGGCCGCCTGGTACTCCCGGCCCGAGAGGCCGAACTGGCGCAACAGCGTGCCCGTCAGATCGGAGGTTGTCGCCGCCGGCAGCAGCAGCGCGGCATATCCCTCGTCCGGCTCGGCCACCGTCGTGGCCAGCAGGCTCCCATCCGCTGCCTGCAGGACGATGTCGGCCAGCGACTCAGCCTTCAGGTCCGCCACCATGCGGTCGAGATGGCTGCCAACCAGGACGGCGCCGGCCAACGTACCGTCCTCGGTGTAGACCGGCGCGCTGGTGAACAGGTAAGGACCGTACGCCGTCTCGATGATGTCCACGTACTTGTCGCCGCGGGCATCGGCCGTCCCGGAGAGAACCTGCTGGACCACCGCTTCGCCCGAGAAATCCGATCCGGTGGTAAGCGTGTACCCGGACCCGCCGGCTGGCTGGATCAAACCGATGATCTCGCGCCCGTCGGTGCTTACGGCGATGACCGCCTCAGCCGACTCGTTAACCACCACAGGCTGCACGAGCGCGACCAGCGGGTTGACTCCCCGCCGCTGTAGTACCTCGGGCATGCCGGCGGTAAAGGTGACCAGGCGCAGGACACGGAGCTGGGACCGCTCGCGGCGCACCACCCCGTCGGCGGCCACACGGCCGGCCTCGTACATCTGGTTGACGAAGCGCTCGCGCACCGAGGAGGTGACCAGGCGGGTGACGACGTACGTCCCGACCATGGCCGTGACGAGCGTCAGCAGGACGTAGGGGATGATCAGCTGGCCGCGGAGCGTCCCCAGCCGGCTCCGGGCGCGCTGCAGCCCCTCGAGCAGGTTGCCTCGAGGGGGCGCTTCCGGCGATTCGTGCACCCTATCGCTCTGCTCCGCCACCGAACCCCTTCACTGTGGAGCCGGGCCTGCGCTCGCAGCCACCCTGGCGTGCGAAACCGCAACCAGATTATCCCCGGGGCTGCCGTCCCACGCCGCTTCGGTTGGGCCGCACACGGCGGCCCCCGGCTCCGCTTCTAGGCCGAGTCGCCTCGCGGCGGATGCCCTTCCAGGGCCTCCCCGCGCTTGTCCCGATACAAGGATTGGTCCACAGCCCGGACAAAGTCCTCCACGCCAGAATAGCCGGGCTGCCAGTCTCCCACGCCGACGCTGGCAGAGAGCTGGACACCGTCAAAACTCCCACGCTTGACCTCGATGCCTATGCGCAATGAAATCGCCCGGGCTTCCTCGGCCTTCGCCTCCGGAAGGACGATCATGAACTCGTCGCCCCCGTAGCGGGTGGGCAGATCCACCCGGCGCACCTGACTCCGGATTGCCTGCGCGACCCGCCGCAAGGCCTCGTCCCCGGCCGGGTGGCCAAAGGTGTCGTTGATCTTCTTCATGTCGTCGATGTCCAGCATGATCAGCGACAACGGGCGCCCGTAGCGCCGCGCCCGTTCAACCTCCAACTCCAGGAACTCGTTGAGCTTGTGACGGTTAAACAGCCCCGTCACCGGATCGGTCACGGCCAGCCGTTGGACCTCGGCGAAGAGCCGGGCATTCTCCTCGATCAGCTGCCGGTGCTCCAGCGCCCGGGTCAGCGCCAACTCGAACGCGGCCATCGACTCGAACGGCTTGGTCATGTAGTCGTAGACGCCGGCCCGGAGCGCTTCGACGGCCGTTTCGACCGAGGCGCTGGCGGTCAGGATGATCGCCTGGATATTGGGGTCGAGCCGCCGGGCCTGCTCCACAACCTCCAGGCCCGTGGCCCCCGGCATGTACAGGTCGACGACCACGGCGTCAAACGCCTGTGACTCCAGAATCCCCCGCGCTTCCGGACCATCCCCAGCCTCGACGACCTCCAGGCCCATCCGCCGCGCCCGGCGAACGAGGACGCTGCGGAAGTCCGTATCGTCATCGGCGATCAGGATCCGGCCGCCCGGAGGTCGGGCATCCCGTTCCGTCACCACCCACTCCTTGTTCGACACGACCGTCATCGGCAGTGCCCTTGTTCCTGCGGTCCATTTGACCTGCGTCCAGTCTAGCGGAAAAGCCCGGGGCGCTACCTTTCAGGCTGCCTACACCTGCGGGCACGGATGCCGGGTGGGAATCATACACGAAACCTTGGAACCCGGGCCCCGGGGACAGCGGTAGTGCCCAGGTACCCCGGGCCCGCCTTGCGCTCGACTTGCAGCTCGACAAGGCGTGGCGCAGGGTGTGCCGCTCCGTTCCCGGGTCCATAGGCACTCAGGAGGCCGGTCGCAGTGCCGTGCATATGGGCTCCCGTCCACCTATGGGCCCCATCGGTGAACCGTCCCAGAATCCAAGGAGCCGCGACACCTATGTCGCGGCTCCAGTTCTGTCGGCCCGCATTTCAGATTCTAATCGAACACCTTCGTAGCCGTGGGTGTCAGCGTGATCGTCGGCGTGTTCGTCGCCGCCGGAGTTGACGTGACCGTCGGCGTGCGTGTGATGGTCGGCGTCACGGTGTGCGTTGCGGTTGTGGTCACCGTCGTGGTCGGCGTCAGCGTCACCGTGCTCGTCGCCGTACGCGTCAGCGTTTGCGTGGGCGTCAGCGTGATCGTCGGCGTCAGCGTTTGCGTGGGCGTCAGCGTGATCGTCGGCGTCAGCGTTCGCGTAGGCGTCACCGTCCGTGTCACCGTCGGCGTGCGTGTCAGCGTGATCGTCGGCGTCAGCGTGACCGTCGGCGTGAGAGTCCTCGTGGGCGTTCGCGTGACCGTGGGTGTCTGCGTCGTGGTCGGGGTGGTCGTCGCCGTCGAGGTGACGGTTCTCGTCAGGGTCACCGTCGCCGTTGGCGTGCGGGTTGGGGTAGGAGTGACGGTCGGTGTCTGAGTGACGGTCGGCGTGAGTGTGATCGTCGGCGTCAGTGTCCGGGTCAGCGTCGCGGTCGGGGTCAATGTGCTCGTCGCCGTCGGAGCTGTGCGCGACAGGGTGGTCGAGACCGTGCACGAGTCGTCAAAGGTCAGCGTGACGGTGAAGGTGCCGTCCAGCCCCATGCCGCCGGGGACGCCCCCGAAGGTCGTGTACCACTGGTAGGTGGATCCGGATGGGAGCGGCTGGGTCCCAGGGGCAGGATTGGACGTCGTCGGCGGATCGAAGCTGTCGCCGGCATAGTAGCGCACGGTGTTCCAGCGGAACTGGTCAACGTACTGGGCGGGGTGGTAGGCGTCCGTCCAGTCCAGCGTCGAGCCGGTCAGGTAGACGGTCTGCGCGTTGGTGTTGCGCACGCTGACGTTGATGCGGATGGGATTGGCCGCCGGGATCGCCGAAGTCGTGATGGTGATGTTCGAGCAGTTGGGCGTCGGCGTCAGCGTTGGCGTCACCGTCGGCGTCACCGTCGGCGTCGTCGTCGGTGTCACCGTCCGGGTCACAGTCGTCGTCGGCGAAGCCGTCGGCGTCGTTGTCAGCGTCGTCGTCGCCGTCGGCGTCGGGAGATCGGAGACCGCCGTCACATTGCACACGCCGTCAAAGGTCAGGATGGCGGTGAACTCCCCGAACAGCCCGCCGCCGCCCACGCCGATGAAGGATGCCCGCCATAGTTCGGAACCGCCGGCGCCAAGCGGGATGGGCGTTGGCGGGATGGCGAAGCTGGGCGACGTCGGCGAAGCCGGTCCGTCGCGATACAGGATGCCGGCGAACTCCGCCCCGTAGAAGTTCTGGCCGGGATAGTACTTGTACCAATCGAGGTAGGCGCCGGTCAGCGCCACCGGCTCCGTGTTGGCATTCTGGACGACGACATCGAAGAAATCGCCGTTGATGGCCGCACTCTGGACGGTGATCAAGGAGCAATCGGGCGTCGGCGTCGGGGTCAGCGTCGCCGTGGAGGTGGGCGTGATGGTGGACGTGGTGGTCACGGTGGCGGTGAAGGTCGGGATCGAGATGGTCGCCGGGAGGCCGACGACGCGCGCCACGCGGAACTGCTCGACGATGCCCTCGCGCTTGGCGCTCAGATGGATCTTCGGCCAGGTCGAACTGAGGATCGGGGCGATCAGGGGGTGGTCAAAGTCCACCGTCACGATCACTCGGTCGCCCGGGCCGCCCCCGTCTTCCTGGGGCTGACAATCGGCCGGGGTGCTGGTGTTTGAGTCGGAAGGCCAGTAGATCAGCCCGGGCTTGTTCGAGCAGATGGTGGTCTTGAAGAAGCCCGGATTGCCCACCGTGGCGGCCGGGTTCTTCAGCAGCCCGGCCGAGCCTGAGTTGGCGGCATCCCGGATCGAGGGCAGGCGGGCCCCGTCCTGCTTTGCCTGCGTGTTACACGGGCCGCCGTACATCGTGGTGCAGTACCCGGACTCGTACTCCCCGGTGATGGCGTAGCGGACGCCGAAGCGCGCGCCGTTCTCGACGGCGATCCAGGCATGCAGCACGCGCGCCAGTTCGATGATGGTGAAGATCGTGAACAGCACCAGGGGTAGGATCAACGCGAACTCGGCCAACCCCTGGCCCCGGCTCTTTGCATGCTGCTCTCGTTGGTAGGCCATCTATGACCACCCCTGGAACCAGCCGACTGCGCGGCCAGACCCATTACGCCATGTCCAGTCTAAGACGTCCATGCCTGAATCGTCCTTACAAGCGCCTTACAGCGCTCGCGGCCGCGCTAGTACTCGGGTCCCCTGCACGGATCCTGCCGGTGACGGTCGGGGAAGGCGCCCGTGGAAACGCCAGCGGCCGAGCCTGGAAGCCAGGGCGGTGATCGACGCAGTAGCCTTCTTGCTCGCGAGAGAGGATTTCGGAGGGGGAGAATTCCTTCGTCCCGGGGGCGCGGTGGAGGTGGTCAGGGCTCCAGCCGGTAGCCGTACCCACGCACGGTGAGCAGGCGCTTCGGCTGATCTGGTTCGGTTTCGATCTTCTGGCGCAAGAACCAGACGTAGCGCCGCAGGGCGCTCCCGGTCTCCTGGCGAAGGCCCCCCCATGCCTCTTTCACCAGGTCGGCCTGCACCACAGCTTGCCCCGGGTGAGCGGCCAGGCAGGCCAGCAGACGGAACTCGGTGGGTGTCAGTTCGAGGGATTGGCCGTCAAGAGAGGCCTCGCGCCGGCCCAGGTCGACGCGCAGCCCGCCGACCTGCAGGACACTGGCCTGCTCGCTGCGCTGCCCCGCCGTCCGCGTAAGCACGGCCCGGATGCGTGCGCCAAGCTCGGCCAGGCTGAAAGGTTTGGTGATGTAGTCGTCGACGCCCAGGCGAAAGCCGCGCAGCTTGTCGGCTTCGCTGGTCTTAGCCGTCAGCAGGATCACAGGTGTTTCAGCCAGCTCGCGCAGACGGGCGCACACTTCCCAGCCATCCATTCCCGGCATCATCACATCCAGGACGACGATGTCCGGGCGGGCTTCGTAGAACAGGCGCAGCGCCGCCTGCCCGCGGTCGGCGCTGCGCACGGCAAAGCCCTCCCGCTCCAGGTATTCGGTCAGGAAGCCCAGCAGGGTGGTGTCGTCATCAACCAGCAGGAGGGTTTCGCTTGCCATGCGCGTCTAAGGCCATCTGCCTCGTCGTGGCACAAGCCTAGCCCAATCCATACGGAGTGCAAGCCGCTCCCCGGCGAGGTCGCGTCTCATCCGGACGCCACAGGGATCCAGAAGGCCACGCATGTCCCCCCGCCCGGTGCCTCTTCGGCGCGAATGCCACCGCCCATGGCTTCCAACAATCGGCGCGCCAGGTGCAGCCCGAGGCCGTGACCATATACCTCGCGGGCATCGCGCACATCCAGGCGGTGGAACATCTCGAACACGCGCTGGCGCTCTTCGGGCGGGATCCCCGGGCCGTGGTCCGTGACCGTGATCTGCACTCGGCCCGGCTGCGGGCCGGCCTGCACGCGGATCTCCCCGCCTGGCGCGTACTTGAGGGCGTTGTCGAGCACGTGGAACAGGACGCTGTCGACCGCTCGTTCATCGCCCCACACCATCGGCAAGGAAGCCGGCATGTCGACAACCACATCGGCGCCTCCCGGCTGGGTCCGTAGCCGGGCGACGACGCGCTCCACGGCGGCCGTAAGGTCCGTCGGAGCGCAGTGGAGCGGGAAGCGCCCAGCCTCAAGCGCCGAGAGGTCGAGGATGGCCTCCACGAAGCTCCCCAGCCGTTCCGTTTCCACCGCCACGAGATTCAGTTGCTCGCGGACACCCTGGCCCAGGTCCGGATGTGCTGCCAGAAGCAGCTCCACGCCGGCACGGATGTTGGTCAGCGGCGCGCGCAGTTCATGGCTGACGAGGGTGACGAATTCGGTCTTCAGCCGGCCGAGCTCCTGCAGCTCAAGGTTCATGCGCCGCAGCCGTTCGACGGAGTCCCCTAGCTCACGTGTGCGCTCGTTGACTCGCTGCTCCAAGCCGGCGTTCAAGGCCTCCAGATCGCTTCGAGCGACGGCGACCTGGCTGAGGGCGGCGCGCAGATCATCCTCCCGCTCGCGTATGCGGGTCAGATCGGCTGCCGTGCCGACAAGCAGGTGCCGTCCCAGACGCTCGTCCCATACCGGCCTCAGGTTGAGCGAAGCTGGGAGAAGGCTGCCATCCTCCCGGCGAAGCTCCACCTCGCCCGACCAACCGTCCTTCGAGGCGGTGTGTAGGAATGCCCGGGACGGCTTGGGGGTTGCCAGGAAGTCCTCCAGCGCGTTGGGCGGCGCCTCCAGCCTGAGGGCCCGGTTCACCGCCGGGTTGGTGAGCCGCAGCAGCCCGTCCACTTGCGCCACGAACGCCAGGTCACCCGATGCATTGACCAGCGCAGCGAATTGCCGCATCTCCGACTGCCCACCGATGACTCCTTGCCGCGCCACCAGCAGGAGACTCAGCACCACGGCCGCCCCCACCCCGGCCCAATCGATGACGTTGACCAGCCGCCAGTTCAACAGCGTGAAGCCGACGACCGCGTATGTCAGCGCGATGGGCAGGACGGATTCCATGCGTTGGCGGAGTGGGCGGGCGACCGGCAGCTCCACACCTCTATCCGTCTGTGGCACCGACACTCGCGTCATGGCCAGGCCCGTGAGGCAGGCCGCGAGGGTCCAGCCTCCATCCATGATCGTCGGCAGCCCGATGTCTCCCCCCAGCGCGAGATAGCCTCGTACAAGGTCGCTCGCCATCAGGGCGAGAAGCGCGAGCCCCAGGACGCCGAAACCTCGGCCTTCCGCGTCGGAGGGCGCAGCGGCCAGCAGCCGCAGCGTCATCATCAGGAGCACCAGATCAAGGGTCGGAGCGAACGACGCCCAGAACAACAGCACCTCGCCGGCCGGAAGAGCCAGCGATACCGGGCGGATGACGACCAGCCAGGAGAGGGCACTGCCGGCCGTGAGCATGATGGCGGTGTCCAGGAGCTCGCGCAGCCGGCCGTATCCGCCGGCTGCCGACGAGGAGTAGGAGACGGCGGCTGCCAAGAGGGACAGGTAGCCGGACAACTTGAGCAATTCGGCAACCGACGGGATCGCGGCGCTGCGGCCTCCCAGGGCCCAACTCATGGCACGGTAGCCCTCCGCCATCGTCCACAGGAAGAAGGCTGCGCCAAGCAGGCGCCGGGCACGGCGTGCCCCTTCTCGGGCTTCGGCGCCAAGGCTGATCAGGATCGCAGCAGTCGCCAGGCTCCCCGCGACGACGGACAGGACGGCCCCCGCCGCAGTCAACCCAGCGGAAGTAGGCAGCCAGATGCCAGCCGCCGCGTAGAGGATCGCGGCTCCCAACCCGGCCCACGGCCATATCCGCAGAGTTCGCTGACGCAAACGGCTTTCCGGGTTCATCAACAACGGTCTCGGATGGCTGGCGTTGCGTCCCCGTTCCGGGTCCTGTCACAGGGCCCCGGGCATCCGCACGCGAGTACAGAAGGATTGTAGCCACAGCGGGGCACGGGAACAAGCTTTGCTTTGGCGGCTCCCCTTCCCGATCGCCTTCCTCTACCGCCAGCACCAGCATCGGGGGAGATTGAGTAGGGAGAGCGGGTCGCCCGCTCCCCCTCTCACACCACCGGACATGCGGGTCCGCATCCGGCGGTTCGGTGAACGTCAGGGCACCCAACG
>Ga0315293_10001754_pt1 | contig 21102 bp, 18 predicted proteins | sample YL17G13_20_MG_FD_203071 | JGI IMG/M metagenome (GOLD analysis project Ga0315293, IMG submission 203071) | Sediment microbial communities from Yellowstone Lake, YNP, Wyoming, USA - YL17G13_20 | ecosystem: Environmental > Aquatic > Freshwater > Lake > Sediment | place: USA: Wyoming | collected... | reverse complement strand
GGTTAGCAGAGACTTACGCGTAAAGCTCTGGCCTGCTGGCGTCGATATAAGCTGATAGGCCGGGTATCCGGGACTTGCTTGAAGGAATCCATGGTGGTCATTAACAGGCGGAACATTCTGTTTTTAGTCAACTTTCTTGCCGTAGCGCTTACCGCTTTGGCGCTGGTCAATTGCGGCGCACCGGTTGAAATCGCGAGCCGAGACGGAAACGAGTCCGGTTCCTCAATAGCAGGTGGCAGCTACGATCAAGGGGACGCCAATGACAGTTCCTCTGACCGAATCCCCGCTGACTCGGCAGATGATCTGGAGACGACATCGTCGAATTCACCGGGCGAATACCGGCGCCGGTTTCCGGCCGCTCCGTCGAGCCTGAATGCAAGTGTGGCCGAAGGCGATCCGTCCGGTAACTCCGTGTTGGGGGGTTATCCACCCGAAGACGATGCGCTGTGGCAGTCATTCCAACAGGCGGAAGAGTATTACACGATGGGAGTCATTGCCAATCGGGAGCAAAGCTGGGAAGAGGCGGAGTACTACTTCGAGAAGGCGCTCAAAATACTTGGCTCGGTGGAAGTCGACACTGACTCTTTGTTGACTCCCGAGACGGTTCGTTACAATACGCTGCTTGACAACATTGTCGCTGACTACCGCGTGTCGCTGCGCTCAATGGGGCGGCTCGACGAGGACGCGGCGCCATCGGCGATTATTGAGCGGTTTGGCGATATAGAAGACAAACTCGGCCTTGACTCGATGCGGATCTACAAAGGTGAGGACCGGGAGCCAACGTACGACCTCCCGATAGTGGTAAATGACCGCGTCAAGAAATCAATCGTCTACTTCCAAACAGTCGCGAGAGATGCGTTCATGCGGTACCTATCCCGCTCAAGGAGATATGAATCACTTTTCACTCGTGTACTGCGAGAATATGGTTTGCCGCACGATCTCGTCTACTTGTGTCTGGTCGAATCCGGATACAACCCCCACGCCTACTCTTGGGCGCGAGCGATGGGACTCTGGCAGTTCATAGCCTCGACCGGAAGGTTGTATGGCCTGCAGCGCTCGTGGTGGCTGGATGAGCGGAAAGACCCCATAAAGGCCACATATGCGGCGGCCCGGTTTCTCAAAGACCTCTACGAGAAATTCGGATCATGGGAACTCGCGATGGCGGCCTACAACGGAGGTCCCGGGCGAGTCGAGCGCGAGATGAAACGTCAGCGCACCGGCGATTTCTGGAAACTCCGGCTGCGGCAGCAGACAATGGATTATGTCCCCTTGATCTATGCGGCCGCAATTCTCGCCAAGGATCCCGAGAAATACGGGTTTGCGGACGTTCAATACGAGCCGGAATGGATTTGGGATGAAGTTACAGTTGACCGTTGTCTCGAGTTGAAAACGATCGCCAATGATTTGGGATGCGCGGTTGATGACCTGCGAAGGCTCAATCCGGAATTACTCAGGAATGTGACTCCGCCAAATAAGAAGGGGTACGTGCTCAAGATTCCGGCGGGGCAGCGCGAAAAGTTCCTGGCGTCCTATGACTCATATCCGTCACCCAAGGAATCGAACTGGGCAAGACACAAAGTCCGCCGCAAGGAATCGCTGGCCTCAATTGCCAACCGCTACGGTGTGTCGCAATACGCTATTCTGGAGGCGAATAATCTGTCCAAAGGGACTCGGCTTAAGGCCGGGACTGAGTTGATCATCCCGGTATCTGCGCCCGGCGGCGGCTCAGGATCGGAGTCAACGCGCGAATATAAATCCAAGGACGGCGTTTACACGGTGCGCCCCGGAGACACGATGTGGGACATTGCCCGGGCGTTCGGTATTACGACCGATGAGCTGCGACGTGTCAATTACATGGGATCGAGCTCCCGGCTACATATCGGACAGAAGATCAAGTTGCCTTCATACGCCAACAAACTGCCGGACGGATCAGCGGAAAGTGGCAATGGAAATTCTGCTTCGGAGAGCCCTGTAACGTCTGCCGGCGAAGTGTCTGCCGATCAATCCGGAGCTACCGGCTCGATCTCGGTCTACAAGGTGCGCTCCGGCGATACGATTTGGGACATAGCCCGCAAGTTTAACATGAGAACTGAAGATATCCGAACTCTCAACGGTCTCGGTCGCAGTTCCCGGATTCATATTGGGCAGACACTTGTTGTTGCCTCAGGATCGCCATCATCGCAGGTTGTTTATTATGAGATCAAAAACGGCGATACTATTGCCCTCATCGCCCAGCGGTACGGCACAACGATCTCTCGTATTATGGCGGACAATCCGAGCGCCGATCCGCGACAGCTCCGCATCGGAGACAAGATCAGGATATCCATGCAGTAAAGGCACGATATGGCCAGACCTCGTGACATAGTTATCGGTGTGATCATCGCGTTTTCGGTGGTTGTTGTCCTCGGCTTGTTTGCCGTAGGATTTCTGGGTACCATGACGGCGGGGGATGAGTTCGGCGTCACCGGTATTTCGGGCGGTAATGTCGGCGTTCTTGAGGTTGAGGGGGAAATCACGGATGTGATGGCGCGCCGACTCATTAAGCAACTGGATAAATGGTCGGAATCCGGATCGATAAAGGCGATTGTCCTGCAGGTCAATTCACCGGGGGGCGGCGTGGCGGCGTCTCAGGAAATTTATGACGCGGTGCTCCGCAGCAGGGAAGAGAAACCGGTGGTCGTGTCTATGGCGTCGGTTGCCGCATCGGGTGGGCTTTACATAGCCTGTGCCGCAGACAAAATAGTGGCTAACCCCGGAACGCTCACCGGCAGTATCGGTGTGATCTTTAAATTCCATACGTTCAAGAACTTAATGGATAAGGTTGGCATCGGCACTGAGACAATCAAGTCAGGGGAGCTAAAGGATGTCGGCAGTTACTCTCGCCCCATGACGGCGAAAGAGCAGACTATGCTTCAATCTGTCGTTGATGATACCTATCAACAGTTTGTGGGGGTAGTGGCGGAAGGGCGTGAATTGGCGGAGGACGAGGTCAAGAAGTTCGCCGATGGCTCGGTTTTCACTGGACGCCAGGCTCTTGAGCTTGGGCTAGTAGACTCGCTTGGCGGACTACACGAGGCGGTCAATATCGCGGCCGATCTCGGTAAGATCAAGGGAGACATAAACATAGTGCGTCCGTACCGTCGGGAGTCAGTGTCGATTTTTGATTTGTTGGGCAGCTTTATGGGGAAGTTTGACGCGGCCGTGGGGAGCAATTTTGACGGTCCTCAGCTCATGTACTTGTTCGAATGACATAGGTGCATGTGGCACACTGAATTTCACAAAAAAAGTAGTGGACAACGGCGCAAGATTCTCTTTCCTTCTGGCTGTTGTTGATGATCTTCACCGTCCGTAACAGCTTATCATTATAGTGATTAGCGGCTCGTTCCGGTCGGCGGAGAGCTAAGAGAGGACAAAATAGTAATAAGTGATAAATCCCTTATATTGAGGGAGGACACAGTGACGAAAGCGGACTTGGTCGAAAAGGTGGCTGAAAAAACCGGCCTGACACGGACGGATGTGGCGGTTGTTGTTGATTCATTTCTTGATACGGTGAAGAAAGCGGTCGAGAATGGACACAACATTGAGATTCGGGGCTTTGGCACTTTTAAGATAAAAGTGCGAAAGGCTCGAAAGGCTCGCAATCCCCGCACTGGGGATGTCGTGCCTGTTCCGGATCGGAAGGTGCCGGTGTTCAAGCCGTCGAACGAATTCAAGAACATGATAACGAAGCTTTCTTTGTAACAGTCTAAACCGGTAAATGGAGGATCGATGCCCTGCGGCAGAAAACGTAAACGGCATAAGATCAACACGCACAAGAGGAAAAAGCGCAGACGCGCTGATCGCCACAAGAAGAAACTGAGATAGGCGCTGATAGGAAAACGGCTCCGAAGCGACGGGCAGTATTTTCCTCTTGGTGTCCGCAGGGCGTAGGGCCGGCCGGCCGGCCGGCCAGACCTCTCTCGACGTAAATAGCATAAGCGCAATCAGTTGCTGCATCGTCGACAGTGTTGAATGCCCGCTCTAACGAGCGGGCATTTTTATTGCCGTCACCGGGGGAGGTGAAAAATACCTGCTACACATTGGTTGTGGTTGCAACAGTAGCGACTTTGGCGTTCGCCGTGTCGGTGCGTGCGGACCGCACTGACTTCCGTGTGAACGACGATAACGCGCAAGTTGAACACAGCCATCCCAGAATTGCGGCGGCAGAGGGATTGGGATTTGCTATTGTCTGGTCTGATTTGCGCAACGGCCAGAACGACATTTTCATCCAACGATTCACTCCTACGGGTCAGCCTGTTGGTTCCAACAGCCGAGTCAACGACGATTCCGCATTAGCGCATCAGTCAGGACCGGCTTTGGCGGTCGATCTTGCCGGCAAGTACTCGGTGGTATGGCAGGATTACCGGAATGGAGTCTATCCCTTTGACCCCGGCATTTTTTTTCAAAGATATGACACCTCCCTCGATCCCCTCGGCTTGAACCGCAATCTGACCACTGAGCGCCCCGACACTTTGAAGGAGAACCCGGATATCGATTTGAGTCCGTGGGGAACCGGAGTGATAGTTTGGGCCGACTACAGAAACCGCAATTGGGATATCTATGGCCAACTGATTTCCTCCACCGGCACGCTGATCGGCAGCAACTTCAAAGTGAACGATGATGTCGGCTCCACCCAGCAGCACGCGCCACGGATATCAACCTCGTCCGAGGGATGGTTTGTGGTTGCGTGGTATGACAACCGTGTCGGTAATGACGATATCTTCGCCCAGAGGTTCGATTCGGCAGGCCAGAAACTAGGGGCAAACGTCCGGGTAAACTCAGACAACACCGTCAGCCGGCAGGCCTTCCCCGATATTGCCGCCGATGGCTCCGGCCACTTCACCGTAGTCTGGGTCGATTGGCGCAACGGTGTATACCCGGCAAATCCTGACATCTTTGCGAGAAGATTCGATCGCCTGATGCAGCCTCTGACCGCAGACAAAAAGGTGAATACTGACGGCTCCGCCCGCGCTCAGCGGGAGCCGAGTATTGCCGCTGACAGGATGGGAAATGTCGCCATTATCTGGTCCGATTCTGCCGGAAGTTCCTGGGACATTGTGGGGCAGATGATCGATGTCGACGGCGTCGTACGGGAGCCGAATTTTCGCGCCAATCTCCTTGGCGATTCGGCCCAACTCCAGCCTGATGCAGCCTTGGACGGGCGTTATCGCTATGTGACGTGGGCAGACCGACGGAACGGGCGATACGACGTGTACGCCTCTATCACCAAGTATAATGATCCATCGCTTGCCGCAACGCCGGCCACACTCAGCCTCAGGATGGATATTTCGGATACCGGGGTCTCGCTGCCTCTGGTCATTAACCACGTTGGGTACAACCGTATCGACTATCAGATATCATCGTCGCATGCCTGGCTGACGACATCTCCGAGTACCGGCTCTACGCCCGATACCGTGACCGTGTCAATTACGCCGGGGCAGTCGTACGGAACTCATTACGGCAGTCTGACACTCATAGATCTCTTGCGCCGCGATTCCTCGGTCACCGTTCCGGTGCGTCTCGATGTCACCGCTCCCTTACTGTCACTCGCAGTCGATACAATTCGCCTGCAAGGGACAGCACGCGGTGCGGACACTGTGCAATACCGGATGGTGATCGGAAACGCCGGTTCCGGCCGTCTATCCTGGAACGCCGGGTCCGATAGTTCCTGGATATGGCTTTCTCGCTCGTCCGGCGACGAAGCGGACACAGTCATGATCGGAGCCTTGGCGAGTCTTCTCGATACTGGATCATACACTGCGCCGATTGTGTTCACCTCACTTGAGGCTGTGAATTCCCCTGAAACGGTTGCGGTCATGTTGGAGTTGATTCCGCCGGGAGTAGACACGATCACGCTGGGTTCGACGCAATGCCGGATGCAGGCGCCGTTTGAACTTCCGGTGACATTGACAGCAACGTCGCCAATCATGGGGATATACCTTCCGATCTCCTTCGATCCTGCGTGGCTTCGGATAGACTCGGTACGACGATCTCCTGTCGTTCCAGCCGGTATGTCGCTCTTAACGACCTGTGACACGGTATCCGGTACGGCCGTTGTCGCGCTTTCCGGCGGGGCGGACGATGCGATCCTGTCGGGCACCGGCCAAATCGCCACCATCTTCGGAACAGCTCAATCTCGCGAGGGAATTACGTACCTTGAGGCCGGGCAAGGAGATACGCTGACACCGTCGGTCATACACCTAAACGGCACGCGGTATTCGGTTACGGTCAACGCAGGGGAGATCGCAATCGGAGATCAGACAGATGTGGCCGAGAGCCCGACCGAAATTCCTCATAAATTAATATTGTCTCAAAACCACCCTAACCCATTCAATGCTGGAACTGTGATTGAGTTCGAGTTGCCGAGTCCCGGACAGGCCAAGCTGGAGATTTTCAATGTCTTAGGGCAGAAGGTGGCAGAACCGCTAACCCGTAGTCTCACCGCCGGTACCCACGTGACATCGTGGGACGGGCTGACCAAAAACGGACGGCAAGCGCCGTCAGGGATATACTTCTATCGGCTCCAGACCCCCGGTGGGTCGCTCGTTCGTAAGATGGTCTTAGTCAAATAGTTGGCCACCGGAGAAACCGAAAATCCACAATTTCGGCGAATCCTTTTGATGTTCTTTCTCGTACTGTACCTATGACAGAACTACAACTCACGGAGGACCTATGACGTGGAACCGTCTTGCCCTTGGGATTGTGTTTGGGATTGGTATTCTGGTAAGCAGTGCATTGGCGGATGAGACCGGCCGAGTCTATGGAAGAATCACGACCGAAGACGGCGACACGTATGAGGGGGTGATTCGCTGGGACAAGAACGAAGCGAGCTGGGTGGATATTCTCAACGGCACCAAAGACCGCGACGAGGAGACTGATTTCAAGCGAAAGCGGCGGTCGAGCCGGGATCACAGCAACATCAGATTGTTCGGCATATATGTAGGGGAGAATGAGAGTGATTTCTGGGGTTCGAGCGCGGCATCGGGAATCCGGATGGGACATATCAAGATGCTTGAACCGGACGACGACGATGCCGTGCTGCTCACGCTAAAATCCGGAAAGACCGTTCAACTGTCCGAAGGGTCAACGGATATCGGCACGAATATCAGAGAGATAATTATTGAAGACAAAAACGAAGGGGAAGTGGAGCTTTCGTGGGATGATATCGAGAAAATGGAATTCCTGCCGACTCCGGCAACGGCGACATCAAATCTCGGCGAACGGCTCTATGGTACGGTGACGACGCGGGCCGGAGACCTGTACACCGGCTTTGTCTGCTGGGACATGGATGAAACGCTAACGGATGATCTGCTGGAAGGGGAGACACGTGACCGAAGCCGCAAGATCAAGTTCGACAAGATTGCCAGTATCGAGCGGTACAGCGCCTCGGCCTGCGAAGTGACGCTGAAGGCCGGCGAGAGCGTGGTTCTTCGGGGAACCAACGACGTTGACGAGAGCAACCGGGGAATTACTGTCTCCGACCCGGCGTTCGGGGACGTGACTGTCGGATGGAGTGAATTCGACAAAGTGGAATTCAAACCCGCTCCGGCGCAGGTTACGTATGATCTATTTGACGGCGGCAAGCCGCTTCACGGAACAGTCTACACCGAGGAAGGGGAAAGCTACACTGGTACGATCAGATGGGATGACGATGAAGAATATACCTGGGAGTTGCTCAACGGCAACTACCGCGACGCCGAATTTCAGATTGAGTTCGGACTGATCAAGAAGATTGAAAAACAGAGTTCCCGGTCAACGACAGTAACGGTGAGCGACGGCCGGACATTTCGTCTGCGTGGCTCGAACGATGTCGATGAAGACAACAAGGGAATCAGAATCAGGGTCGATGGCGGGAAGGAAGTGGACATCGACTGGGAGGATTTCGCCAAAGTGGAGTTCAGTCAATAGCGATAGAGAATCACCCCCACATTCGTTGCTGACACAGCGAACACGACAGGCCGCCGAAAGGCGGCCTTTGTGTTGACTCCGGTAACGCGAAAGCGGACTGCCAACACATCAGTCTTGCCACCGGCCGGGAGCCTATCTAGTAAACCCAATCGGCACATATTAGTCGGCAAGCCGTCTTAGAACAGGTTTGAGGATAGTTGCTTCGACTATTGAGTAGCAGTTATCCATCGCAGCGCGACCGAACTGTTTTATCGCGTCAAGGTAACTCGCCTTCTGGCAATACATTACCGGGGCCGGCTTATCGCACAATGGTCCGGCACGCAGTGTGTATTCTGCCGCTTAGAAGAAGGAATTGAACAGGAGAGTAGCGATGAAGAGATTAGAAACAGCAAAAGGACGGATAGTGGGATACGTCCACGTAGCCAGCCTGGTGATCCTTGTCTCAGTTCTTGGGATCGCAGGCTGTTCGCGCGAACACAACCCGTTGGCTCCTCAAGAAGACGGACGGCAGGCGGACACCTATGTTGACGTCTATGTCGGCATGTGCGGACAAGAGGAGGCCTGGATCACGGTGGATACCGTGACCGACCCTGACCGCGGCACTACGTGCCTTCGTATCACTGTTCTTGGAATTCACTTCACTGAACCGAATTGGAATCCTGATCCTGGAGCGCCGACAACGCCGTCGTATCCGGAGTGGTACACGTCTTATCAATGTCTAGCTCAGCTCGAGAGCGACACCCTCTGGCGGTATGAGGATACCAGTGGAGCATATCGCTATTCCGTGAGCGGCATCGTCACCTTGTCGCGAATCACAGGTCAAGGAGAAACGTATGCACATAAGTCGGATGGCACGGAAGAGCAATGGGCACACGTCTGTTTTCAGGGCAGGTATGAACACATGCGGACGCGCGATCTTCCGCTCGGCGGACTGCCGGTATGGCCGATTGAGGAGGAGAACCCGCCGATCGACAGCTCCGTTCCGCAGGATGTCAACCTGCAATGCGTGACGACCAATGGCCGAATGCTTGTCGCAGCCGGCAATATCATAGTGACGTCATTCGATGGCCGGAACTGGTTCTCTCGGGGTGGGGGTGCAGGATTTGTGCGCGACGTGATCTGGTCCGGAACCCAGTTTCTCGCGGTGGGGTGGAGCGGCACGATCCTGGGCTCAGCGGACGGTCTTACCTGGACCAGCCGATGGAACCACATGCCGCGTCATGATTTCAACGCGGTCGCTTTCGACGGCCAGAGATACGTGGTGCTCGGTAATACGTTTGGAAATCTGTTGAACACTACGGTTGCCACCTCGTCCGATGCGGTCATATGGGATACACAGCAAATCGACTGCGGCTGGCTTTCGGATCTTGTCTGGACAGGTAGCTGCTTTCTCGCCACCTCCTCGGCGCAGAATGCCGCGGCGGTTTCGTCAGATGGAGAGCAATGGACCAGGATCGAACTCGGTTATAACTTCTCCGACATTCTGCTGGATTCGTCACAGATTGTTGCGGTCAGATACACGCCGGAAAGAACGGAATTCTATCGGTCAATCGCTCTTAGTGACTGGACTCTTGTGTCAACGCTGGATTCCACGTGCATCCTCAATCTTGCCTATGACGGCACCACCTATGTAGCTGTTGGTACCGGTCCCCTGAATTCAGCCACCCCCGTAATCTACACGTCGACCAATCTGCAACAGTGGACGCAAAGGGTTCGACTTGATCGCGGTGTTTTCTTTGCCGTCCTCTGGACGGGAACACAGTTTGTGGCTGTGGGGGTGGGTCTGACTGCAACCTCATCCGATGGCGAGAGCTGGGATGTGAATGAGTTGATGTAAACGGCTTTATTGCATTTTCCGGTACGGCCAGAATCGGCTTCGACAACCGCTATCACGGGCCGGCTGCGGGCAGACCGGAAGTTGATGGCCGCTGATATTCTCGCAGCTAACTCAACCTCTCAGGTCCGCCAAATCGACCGTTACGCCGGATACTTGCCGTCAATGTACTGTCGCAGGTATCGGTTTTCGGCGACATACCCCTCGATCTGAGTCTTAATGATGTCGCCAACAGATAGCAATCCAACCAGCATTTTGCCGTCGACAATCGGAACATGTCTTATCCGATTATTGGTCATGATGGTCGCGACGTAGTCAATTTCATCAGTGGGCAGGCCGACAATCACATTCGTCGACATAAAATCGCCGACCACCGATTCACCGGCGGCATGGGGATTTTCGTACAGGAGTCGGAAGATGTCTTTGTCGGAGATAATGCCGATCAACTCCTGTTTGTCACCGAGTACCGGAAGGCAACTGATTCGATGCTCAAGCATGAGCCGCATGGCCTGACGGATGGGAGTCGATCGTTTGGCAGTGATAACCGTCTTCCCTGAAAGCGCCTCTCTGACCAGCATGGCAGCACCTCCGATTTGAGCGATCCGTTTGACAGACCAGCCGGTCTGTATTATTCGTTGAGCCAAACAGGCCGTGGTATTATCTTAAATGCAAAAGGACGGTCCAAGGGTCCCGGAACCTGTATAAGGATATCATTATGACACGCTGCCGGTCAAACCAAAATTGTAGTTATTGGGTCCTCGTTGTCATTGGTGTCACTCTGCTGGCTGGGCCATCGGCATCGCTGCAGACAAGAGATGAGACGGTTCTCAAGTTTTACTGGGACAGGGCGAGGGCGGTCGCGGCCGCCGGAGACCCGATTGAGCACGGCGCCAGATTCTCGGTTGAAGCGACCACCTATTATAAGAGTATCGGCAAGCTTGGGGTGGTGACGCTGGAAGACTCTCTGAAGGAGATTCGGCACTACAGTTTCGGCAATTTGGATTCTACGAGAGTCTTGGTTCCGGCTAAGAGGAAATCGCTGAAGGGGGATTTTGCCGTTCCTCGCATATTTGACAGTATGTATATCCTCAATTTCTTCCCGAATGACACCGGCGGCCCTGAGATAGCTATCGGTTTCGAAACCGACAGCAGTCACAGTGAGCTGCCGGTCGGGTTGGCAATCCTGGACCGGCAGTTGTACAACCCGCGATGGCTCTATCTCTCTTACCCGCACAAAAGCGGGTATCGTCATTTCAGTCGATCATTTCGGTTCACTCAAAGGGACGGGTTCATTTTCCCGGATTCGGTGTGGGAAGTAGGAGTGATCGACGGTTTGTTCTCCACGAGGTCCTACCGGATTGAGACGGGAGTAGCCAATCTGAAAGTGTACCGGTAGCCTTCAGTTCTCGTTCCCGCTTGCCAACACATCGAGTGTCCTGTAACTTCGTCTTGCCATGGAAGCCCAACTGGACCAACTTAAGCATACGATATTGTCACGGCCGGACCGGATACCGAGGCACATCGCTATAATAATGGACGGAAATGGTCGGTGGGCGGCACTTCGGAACGAACCGCGCACGTTCGGGCATGAAGCGGGGGTGAAGGCGGTGAAAGAGGTTGTCAGGGCATCGGGCGAGCTCGGGCTCAAGTATCTGACGCTGTACACATTCTCGGTTGAGAACTGGAAGCGGCCCAAAGCGGAGGTGGATGCACTAATGTCGCTATTGTCCCGCACGACGCGAGACCAACTGAGCGAGTTGATCAAGAACGACGTGAAACTGATCACGACGGGACGGGTTGGCGGTTTGTCGGCGGCGCGCCGGGCGGCGCTGGCCGAAGCGGTTAAGCGGACCCGTAACAACAAGGGACTTGTTCTCAATCTGGCTTTGAACTACGGCGGGCGGACCGAGATTCTGGATGCCGTCAAGGCGATAGCCAATAGCATTAAGGCCGGCATGCTTGATCTGCCGGATATCAACGAGGAGTTGTTTTCCAGTTTTCTGTACACGGCGAATATCCCGGACCCCGATCTGCTGATCAGAACATCAGGCGAGCAGAGGATATCCAACTTTCTCCTTTGGCAGACGAGCTATACAGAACTGCACATTATAGACACCCTATGGCCGGATTTCGGCCGCAAAGAGCTGTTTGAGGCGGTAATCGAATACCAGAAGCGCGAGCGGCGTTTCGGCAAAGTGGCGGGAGAGGCTGAAGAGTGAGTCGAAACTTGCTTATCAGGACGGCTGTTGCAGCGGTCGCGATACCGCTCGTTCTCTGGATTTGCTACCAGGGAAGCATCTGGCTATTTGGGATGGTGGCGCTTTTTGCTGGCGCGGCGCTGCTGGAATATCTCACGAATGAGGGATATCGCGCCCGTGAACCGCTTTTTTGGATAGCATGGCTGGCTGTAGTCGGGTGTCTGGTGGCAGCGTCAATGGTGCTGCCGCCTTTGCCTGTTCACACGCCGCTCGCGGGTTACTCTCTGTTGGCAGCAGCCGCGCCGGTTCTTATCGTGTTCTTCCTGGTGTCGGCGATGTGGAGCGCTATCGGTACACTGCCGCCGGCCGAGCTGTTTCTGCGTCATGCGCGTCTAATTTGGGGAGTAGTTTATATCGGACTGCTCTACCCGTTTGTGTATGCGGTGGGATACGATGAGCGAGTACTAAGACTCTCCACAGCCAATTCGGGCGGCGACCTGCTGCTATTCCTGTTCGGACTGCTTTGGGTGGGGGATACGGCGGCGATGGGAATTGGCAAATGGCTGGGGCGGCACAAATTGGCGCCGGCAGTTTCTCCAAACAAGACGGTTGAGGGGTTTGTCGGAGGCTTAATCGGGGCGTTGGCAGTAGGGCTACTGATGGCGTTCTGGAAATTCGAGCAACTCCCAAGGCACCATGTGATACTCATTGCCCTGGGTTGTTCGCTGTTTGGTCAGCTCGGCGATTTAGTTGAGTCGATGTGGAAGCGGTCGCTTGGGATCAAGGATTCCTCGGCTATTATCCCCGGCCATGGCGGCGTGCTTGATCGTTTCGATTCGCTGCTGTTCGCGGCGCCGTTCATGTACGGATATTTGGTATGGGTGGTTGGCTGAAAGCGGCCGATCTGTTTTTCGCCGCCCGTCCGATGTTGCACATTCCGGTGTGGAGCACTTATCTGGTCTGCCTGCACTACCATAATCAACTCAGCGGCGAGCGGTTAGGTTGGTGGGATTTGCTAATGCTCCTCTGTCTTAGCTTGATGACCGCCGGCAGTTACTGGTGGAATCAGGTGTACGATTTTGAGTCCGATCAGGCGAATAACAAGCTCGGCTTCCTCCAACGAGGTCTGCTCACTCGAACCGAACTGACCGCAGCCTTCCTGATTTGCTCTTTGCTCGGGCTGGCCGTTACGCCGCTGTATTCAGTCCTCGTTTTCGCCATATTTGCACAGGCATTTTTTCTCTCATTCGCCTATTCGGCACCGCCGCTGCGACTGAAAGACCGACCTCTGTGGGGCTTGTTTGCGAACGCCTGGGGCGTAGGGTTTCTGGTGCCGCTTTGTGTTATGCCGGAGCTGACGGTGCACAATGCCGGTTTGCTGGGATGGGACAATCCGGGTTACTTCTTTCTCGCCGTTGCCTCGATATATCTGCTCACGACCGTTCCCGATCGCGCCGGTGATGAGCTTGCCGGCAAACGGACGATAGCCGTTGTGTTCGGGAGTCGAGTTGTTCTGATAGTGGCTCTGGCGCTGGCTTTGTTGTCGGCGCTGGTGGCGTATCGCTCCGGTTTCATCCTCCTTTGCCGGCTCTCTTTGATGTCCGGCCTTCTGGCGGTGGCGGCGCTTGCGTTCAGATCGGAGCGGGTGACGCTGGTGGCTGCTAAGACGCCGATACTCTTGCTCGCGCTTCTATCTGGTTACTTCTATCCGGAGTACCTGTTGTTTATAATTGTCCTGATAGCAGCCACGCGTATATACTATGCCAGACGGTTCAAAATGTCATATCCGAGGTTGACATGATGCGAGTGTTTGTCGCTGCGTCTTTCTGCTGTATCCTGATGGCTGCATGTTTGCCGAATCCTCGGTATGGCCGGACCGAATCCAACACGCCGCGTAGCCTGGTGTCTGTCGAGAAAGGGAGACGCACCAATGACTTCCTTCGATTCGGCCTGATAATATCTTCGTCTCTGGGGAAGCCATATCAGGGGAGTTCGCGGTATCAACCGGGAATAGACTGCTCTCTCTTTACTCAGGAAGTGTACCGTGAGTATGCAAAGATAACTCTCGGCCGGACGGTCGAAGACCAGCTACGGACGGGGAAGGAAGTTCTTCGCAATCGACTGGCACCGGGAGACCTGGTGTTCTTCATCACCGAACGGGACCGTGTTTCGCACGTCGGCATCTATGTCGGATACAACCAGTTTGCACACGCGTCGTCTTCAGAAGGAATAATTCTCAGCAGCCTGAGCGATCCGTACTGGGCGAAACGCTATACTTCGGCGCGACGAGTGACCGAGCCAATCCAAGGGCGCTGAACCGGACATGGCCGGCGCCTGTTATTCATGCCGTATGCGCGAGTCGCTGACAACCAAACTCAAGAATTTGCCGACTTCGCCGGGCGTCTATCAGTTCAAAGATGTTCAGGGGCGAATAATCTATGTAGGCAAAGCGAAGAATATCCGCAATCGCGTCCGCACCTACTTCCAAAGCAACCACCATCCGGATTCAAAGACCGCCGCGCTTGTTGAGCATATAGCCGACCTTGATCTCATCGTCACGCATAACGAGGTTGAGGCTTTGATTCTGGAAGCCAATCTGGTTAGAGAGAACAAGCCGCGATACAATATCCATCTCAAGGATGACAAGCACTTTCCTTATATCAAGGTTACGGTAAACGAGCCGTTCCCTCGTGTCATGGTGGTGCGACGTCTGGCCAAAGACGACGCGCGCTATTTTGGACCGTATACGAGCGCCGGAAGCATGCACAGGACCGTCCAGTTCCTTACGCGGCTGTTCCGCATTCGCACCTGCGACTATGTTCTGCCTCCTCCTCCGGGCAAGCGATACAAGATATGTCTGGACTTCCATATAGGCCGGTGCGGCGGTCCATGCGAGAATCTGCAGACCGAGGCATCATACCGGCAAAATGTCAATGCCCTCCTTATGGCGTTGGCCGGTCGGACGAAGGAACTGATCAAAGTCTTAGGCGAGCGGATGCAGCAGGCCTCCGATAACCTTCGATTCGAGGAAGCCCGCCAGCTTCGGGACCAGATTGAGGCGCTTCGAGCGGTATCGCATAAGCAAAGCGTCGATATTGGCGAAGTGGCTGACCACGACATCATCGGACTCGCCCGCGAGGGGACCGAAGCGATGGCGGTGGTGATGCAATTTCGCGAAGGTGTGCTGATCGGTCGGCAGGAGTTTGCGCTTGATACCGACAAGGCCGATGCGGATGACGCGGTTGTGCAGACGTTTCTCACGCAGTATTTCAATCACCAGCCGAATTTGCCGGAAGAGATTGTCGTGCCGACTGAACTGCCCGATCTGAAACTGCTTGAAAAATGGTTGAAGGGAGTAGGGGGCAGTCCGGTGAAGATACTGGCGCCCAAGATCGGGGACCGTCAGCGACTGGTGCAGTTGGCGAACAAAAACGCGCGGTTAGTTCTGGATGAGCGGCTCATTCACAAGAAGGCGATGTCGGACCGGACCAGCAAGATGGTACTCAGCCTGAAGGAGGAGTTGGGACTCCCTCGGTCGCCGCGGACGATAGTTTGTTTCGATATATCAAATACGGGTGAGACCGATTCGGTCGGCTCGGCGGTCTATTTCGATAACGGCGTGCCGAAAAAAGGGGAGTACCGTCATTTCAAAATCAAAGGGGTGGTTGGGCAGGATGACTTCAAGATGATGCGGGAAGTGGTTGGGCGGTACTTCTACAGGCGGAAAGAAGAAGAACGACCAATGCCCGATCTCGTGGTGGTCGATGGCGGCAAGGGGCAGTTGTCGTCGGCCGGAGCAGAACTCGCATCGCTCGGCATGAAAGAGCAGTCGATTATCTCACTGGCGAAGAGGTTGGAGGAAGTGTATCTGCCGGGGCGAAGTGATCCGGTGACTATCCCCAAATACTCTCCCGCGCTGCTGTTGCTCAAGCGGATTCGGGATGAGGCGCACCGGTTCGCGATTACCTACAACCGAAAGGTACGCTCGAAACGGACTATAACGTCGGCGCTTGATGGTATCGCTGGAGTCGGTAAGGCCCGTCGTGAACTGCTTTTGAGAGAATTCGGCTCGGTGGATCGAATCAGGCAGGCGACAGCAGACGATCTGGCGCGAGTGAAGGGGATTAGCAGATCGTTGGCGGAGAAGATCTTGAAGGCGCTGATGAGCCAATAGCCTCCAGTTGTTATTGCATTCTGTTGATCTTCCCGCCTATACTTGGACATGACAACTCCAGCCAAAGCGTACACCGTCACCGCTATAACGCGTATGATCAAGACGGCTCTCGAGGAGTCGTTTATGGATATTTGGGTGGAAGGGGAGATTTCCGGCTATCTGCACCACACGTCGGGCCATCGGTATTTCTCGCTGAAGGACGAGAACGCCATTATCAAAGTGGTAATGTGGCGTGCGATTGGGGCTTATCTCAAATTCGAGCCCAAGAACGGGCAGAAGGTCCGGGTCCGAGGAGATATCACGGTCTACGAAAAGGGGGGAAATTACCAGCTTAGCGCCAAGGAGATTCTGCCGGTCGGTATCGGCCCGCTTGAGCTGGCATTCCGACAGTTGTATGAAAAGTTGTCCGGCGAGGGGCTATTTGACGAGGAGCAAAAGCAGCCGATACCGCAGTATCCGAGTCGCATCGGCATTGTCACATCGCCGACCGGCGCAGCCATTCGAGATATCATGAACATAGCGCGGCGACGAAACGACTCCGTTCAGTTGATTGTCTTTCCGGCTCAGGTTCAGGGAGATGGCGCCGAGAAGACCATTGCTGCTGGCATAGAGTATTTCAATACTCGTGACGACATCGATCTGATAATTATCGGGCGGGGAGGCGGTTCGCTCGAAGACCTCTGGCCGTTCAATACGGAGATCACGGTGCGCGCCTTAGCTGCCTCCGCAATCCCGGTGGTATCGGCTGTCGGTCATGAGATCGATACGACATTATCAGATTTGGCCGCGGACCTTCGCGCTCCGACCCCGTCCGCTGCAGCGGAGTTAGTGGTCTGGTCGAAAGCAGACTTCCGGGAACAGGTGCAGGGAATGCTGTCCTCCCAGGCGTCGGAATTGCAGTACCTGGTCGATCATGCCCGGTTGGAACTGCGGTCACTTATCAGTCGTTCGGTTTATATGCGGCCTCTGGACCGTGTGCAGCAACAGCAACAGCGGCTTGATGATGTAATTAGGCTGCTGATGTTTGGCGGAAAAATGCGTTTGGCTGAACATAGGAATGCCCTATCTTTAGTCGTATCACGGCTGGATGATCTATCGCCGCTGAAGGTACTGGTACGCGGATATTCTGTAAGCCGGCGACTGCCGGATAAGAAGGTGCTCAAATCCGGCAAAGAGATTCACTCAGGTGACCAAATGGAGACGATACTGGCGATAGGTCGAATCGTGTCAACCGTTGAGAAAACAACCGACTCAAGCGAGTTGCTATAGATGAAGACAAAGAAAACGTACAAGGATTTTGAAGCGGCTATGCAGCGCCTTCAGGAAGTCACGGCGCAGTTGGAATCGGGCGAAGTGAAACTGGAAGAGGCAATTGAACTGTACACCGAAGGGCTTGAAATCTCCCGCCAGTGTGATCTGAAGCTGACCGAGGCAGAGAAGAAGATCAAGATCATCATGGAGAAGAACGGGCGCATGGAAGAAGAAGAGTTCGGCGGGAAGGACAAAGAGGAATGACGCCGCTCGCCGCCATCGATGGCCGCGCGTATCTTCAGCGCAATCGGGAATTGGTAGACCGGCTGCTTGATCAGTACTCGCCCTCGTCGGCACAGGGGCCACGCTCGCTGCATGAGGCAATGCGGTATTCGCTGATGGCGGGTGGAAAGCGTATCAGGCCGATCTTGTGCCTTGCTGCGTACGAATTTTGCGCCGGAGAGTCGGCAGTGCCGCCGGAAGGTGTGAAGAAAGCAATGGCGGCGCTGGAAATGGTGCATACATACTCACTCATTCACGATGATCTCCCGTGCATGGACGATGATGATCTCCGGCGAGGCATACCGACCTGCCATAAGAAATTCGGGGAGGCGCTGGCGGTCTTGGCCGGAGATGCCTTGCATGTCGTGGCATTTGATCTAATGGCGCAGACCGGCTCGGTTCAGGCCGTGCTTGAGTTGGCCACTGCGGTCGGAACATCGGGGATGCTCGGTGGACAGGTCGCTGACATAGAGGCGGAAGAACGGCAAGTCTCGAAGGCTGAAGTTGTGAATATTCATACGCGCAAGACCGGCGCGCTCATTCGCGGTTCAGTGCGAATCGGGGCGCTTCTGGCGCACGCTTCCGACAGGGAACTGAGCAGATTGACGAGCTATGGCGAGAAGATCGGGTTGGCGTTTCAGATAATCGACGACATTCTGGATATCGAAGGGGATCAGAAAATTCTTGGCAAGAAAGTCGGCTCCGATTGTAAGAATCAAAAGGCGACCTACCCGGGAGCGGTCGGGCTCGATCAGGCACGCAGCGATGCTGCCAGATTGGTGGATGAAAGCCTGAGTCTGTTTCCGGAATCTGAGGACAACGTCCTGAAGTATCTGGCCCGTTTTATCGGTCAAAGAGAGAACTGAGTAACTGTTAAGAGCGTATGTCGCAGTATTTGCACTTAATCAACGGACCATCTGACCTCAAGAAGCTCACGGTCGATGAACTGGTAGAGTTGGCGGCCGAGGTCCGGCATCAAATAGTATCAGTCGTATCTGAGACCGGCGGGCATTTGGCCTCGAATCTCGGCGCGGTGGAACTGACGATCGCCCTGCACTATGTGTTCGATTTTCCGGATGACCGGCTAATCTGGGATGTCAGCCACCAAACCTATGCTCACAAACTGCTAACCGGAAGGCGGGATCGTCTGCATACGATTCGACAGTACGGCGGCCTGGCCGGGTATGCCAAGAGGTCGGAATCGGAATTCGATCATTTCGGCGCCGGTCACGCCTCGACCTCGATTTCGGCGGCGCTTGGTTTCGCGGTAGCGCGAGAACTTCACGGGGAAGACAACTGCGTGGTGGCGGTGATCGGCGACGGCGCCATGACCGGCGGGTTGGCGTTTGAGGGGATGAATAACGCGGGCTCGCTGAAGAAGAACCTGATTGTCATTCTCAATGACAACACGTGGTCGATTTCGCGAAACGTCGGCGCAATCTCGCGCTACCTGACAGGTATCATTACCGACGAGAAGTTCCAGAAGCTTCGCAACGAAGTCTGGGAATTGACGGGTAAATTCAAACGTCGGGACAAAATCAGGGAGACGATCAGGGGAATTGAGAATTCAATCAAGGGGTTTCTCGTCCCGGGGATGTTGTTCGAGAAACTCGGGTTCAAGTATCTCGGGCCGCTCGATGGCCACGACCTTCCGCTACTCGTGCGTACGCTGCGCGATATCAAGACGATCAGCGGCCCGATCATGCTGCACGTGGCCACTACCAAGGGGAAGGGGTACACGCCCGCCGAAGATGATGCGTTCAAGTACCATGGGGTAGGCAGGTTCGACAAGACGACCGGCGAGGCGCCTTCGCGCGAGGACGCACTGCCAAGCTATACCGAAGTGTTCGGCTGCTGCATGCTGGAGTTGGCCCGGAAGGACAAGCGCGTGGTAGCAATCACGGCCGCCATGTGTTCCGGCACCGGACTGGTGGAGTTTTCGGAGAAATATCCGGATCGGTTTTTCGATGTCGGAATAGCGGAAGCGCACGCCACCTGTTTCGCCGGCGGGCTGGCGGCCGAGGGAATTCGTCCTTACGCGGCGATCTATTCCACGTTCCTGCAACGTGCGTATGATCAAGTCATTCATGATCTGGCGATACAGAACTTGCCGGTGGTGATCTGTATGGATCGCGCCGGGCTGGTTGGCGACGATGGTCCCACCCACCACGGAGTGTTCGACATCGCATATCTATCGACCGTGCCGAATCTCACCCTCGCAGCCCCTAAAGACGGCAACGAGCTTCGCGCCATGCTGCACCACACACTGGAGCATCACAAGAACGGGATAATCGCAATAAGATATCCACGCGATGTCGTGCCGACGCCTATGACGACGGGGATTGATACGATCCAGTGGGGAACGTGGGAATGGCTGACGGAGCCGGGGAAGGTCGTGTTGCTGGCGGTCGGAACGATGGTGACTCCTGCTCTGGAAGCTGCCGAACGACTGGCCCAAAAGGGTATCGATGTCTCAGTAGTGAACGCCCGGTTTATCAAGCCGTTCGACAATATGAAACTTGAACAGATTCGACGTGACGCCGGAGTGATCGTAACGATCGAAGAAGGGGCGCAGCGCGGCGGTTTCGGGCAGGCGATTGCGGAGTATCTATTATCATCGGGATTCGACGGTAAGTTCAAGGCGTTGGCAATACCGGACAGCTTTGTCACTCACGGCAGCCGGGCGCAGTTGCTGAAAGATGTCGGTCTGGATGCTGAGGGGATCTATAAATCCGTCGACAACTTCATTGCGGCGGAGACAAAGTCCAGCCCGGAGATGCTCCAGCGCGTAATTGTGCGGACACCGGGGGGATTGAAGTTGAAGAGTTCTCTCTGACGTTCCCGATGAGTGCTTTGCGTCGAATCGTCGTCACTTCAATTCCATTTGAGGATATTGTCTGAGCACACTATCGGTGTAGGCGCTATCCAATCCCCTGGTCAGGCCATATGAGAGCCATTTGCCGGCCGATGAGAAGTCGCGCCGTCGGACGTAGAGGTTCATCAGCTCTTTCACTCCCGCCACTTGTATTTGCGGTCGCGTGACCGCTCTGATCAAGCACTCCGCGTATTTGGCTTCATCTCCCTTCCGTTGGTAGACCACGGCCAATTGGTGAAGGGGCATGTACGCGGTGGAGTCAATCCCGACGGCTTGTTTCAGTGCAGATTCGGCCCGGTCGAGATCGCCCCGACACAGGTAGGCGTTACCGAGAGTGCTCATCACGGCGGGGCTGTACGGGTTGAGACCATCGGCTACCTGCGCGGCAAAAATGCCGCTATCACATTGACCAGTGGCAACGAAATAACGGGCGAGGCCAAGCCATGCCTCTGCATACTGAGGGGAAATCGAAATCGCCCGGCGAAGCAAACTGTTCATTTGGGGGAAGTCTCTCTTTTCGTAGCAGGCTTTGGCCAGCTTG
>Ga0315293_10001753_pt1 | contig 21109 bp, 19 predicted proteins | sample YL17G13_20_MG_FD_203071 | JGI IMG/M metagenome (GOLD analysis project Ga0315293, IMG submission 203071) | Sediment microbial communities from Yellowstone Lake, YNP, Wyoming, USA - YL17G13_20 | ecosystem: Environmental > Aquatic > Freshwater > Lake > Sediment | place: USA: Wyoming | collected... | reverse complement strand
GACCTATACCGCCAAGACGCACAGCAAGGGGCTGGTGTCGGCGCTGCTCAACGAAGATTATAAGCGGGTGATCAAATCGCTGACCCTTTACCCCTTCATTTATATCCATGATTTCCTAATCATGATGGCCGCCTTTTCTCCCATCCTGATTGCCTCCTTCATCGCCGGGGCGTTCAAGCTGGCTTCCTGGCGCGACAACCGCCGATCCAAAAGGGTGCTGATAATTGCCATTCTGGTTCTCTATGTGCCCTTGATGGGAACAATCTCTCCCGTTTTTGCAATGGCAACCTATCACCGCCTGCGTTTGCTGGACAATATCCTGCCGCTGATCTTCCTGGTCGGCCTCGCCGGCCTTTTCTGGCGGCCGCGCGACTCGAGACCGCCCCTTCAAAAATGGCTTTTGATCTTCGGTCTGGCCGTTGGCATGGTTGGTGGGATAATGATCTTGGCGGACAAATTTATCGTGCTGGCCACCGCCCGGTTCATGATACAGGATTATGCGCACCTCAGGCCAGGCGATGTCCCTGTCCTCGCCCGTTTGGTGAGTTATTTGGGCCACTGCACTGTTATCCTCGGTTTCCTGCTGGCGGCCGGGGCCTACATCGGCGGTAAAACGATCCAGGCGTTTCTCAATTCACGACCGGCCAGGGCCTCTATCCTGACGGCGATCGTCGCGTATTCCGTCATCTGGCTAATATACCGGTCGGACCACTACGCCAACGACGTCAAGAATATCAACGAGGTCGACAAGGCAATCGGTCTCTATCTTCGGGAAAAGGGGAGCGGCTCGGTGGCCGTGAACGATATCGGCGCGATCGGTTATTTTTCGGGCATGAGGGTACTCGACCTGGAGGGATTAGTGTCGCCGCAGATAACTACCGATATGATCGTCAACGATTCGCTGGCGTTCGAGTATATGCTCCGCAACGACCGGGTGGACTACGTGGCGATTTTCCCCGAATGGTTCCGGCACATTCCGAAACGAACCAACGTCCTGCGCCCCATCAGACATTTCACGGTCGAGCGCAATACTATCCTCGGCGCCGACACGACCATAGTATACGAAGCCGAGTGGCCCGACACTAACCTGAATGATCTTCAACCACCGCCGTAAGGCGCTCGATCTCCTCCGGGCTGTTGTAGAAATGGGGCGAGACCCGCACCGCCCCCTCGCGGAAGCTGACCACAAATCCCAGCGCCGAGAGTTTTTCAAAGAGCCTTTTTGAATCGCTCGACTTAAACGTCACAATCCCCGAGCGCCTTTCCGGGTCCGTCGGCGAAATCAGATGAAGCCGGCTATTCGATTCGACAAAGTCGATCAACTTCTGTGTCAACGATTTGACCTGGCCCCATCTCTCGTTTGGATCGAAAGATAACAATATTTCGATGGCGGCGTTAAGGCCGCGCCAATCCTGGAAAGCATATGTGCCGATCTCATACCTCGACGGGCCAACGCGAGGGGATAGATCGTAACGCATGAGGTCGGAAAAGTCGGCCCCCCAGTTGACCGATAGCCAACCCATCAAAGGCGGCTCGATTCGCGATTCGGCTCTTTCCGAGAGGTAGTAAAAGCCGGTTCCGCATGGTCCCAGCATCCACTTCTGGCACCCGGACGTGAAAAGATCTATGGCGAGCGAGGGCACGTCAATAGGCACTACGCCCATTCCCTGTATGCCATCGACACTCAATAAAACATCGCCATTGCCGCAAAATTCGCCCAGCTTGCGCAAATCGACGCGGTTTCCATTGTTGAACTGCACCCAACTGGTGTGAATAAGCCTGGTCCTGCTATCGACATTGGCGATCAGCGCGTCCTCATCGATGAAACCATTTCTGGTTCTTGTCCACCTTATCTCTACCGCTTTGTCCTTTAACCTCAACCAGGGATAAACGCTGGCCGGGAATTCCTTTTCGGAGATAACCACATTGTCGCCCGTCTTCCAGCTCAATCCGGATGCCAGAATGTTCATGCCATACGTGGTGTGCGGGGAAAGGCCGACCCTTTCGGGCCGGGCGCCTATCATGGCAGCCAGCCTGGCGCGCACCTCCTCGAAGATGCGGAACGATTCGGGATCATGACGATGCGCTGTCTTCTGCCAGGAATCGAAGAAGCGCTCGAAAGCCTCCCGCACCGGAAGCGGCAGGGGAGAATGCGAGGCGTGATTGAGGTAGGTGACACCATCATCCAGTGCAAAATATGAACGCGCCCGCTTTATGTCGAATTTGCTCACAACCATCCTCTTTCCTTGTACCAGACGATTGTCTCCGCGGCGCCGGTTGCGAAATCTGTACCTGCGAAATTCAGATCACGCTCAGCACGAGAGGTATCGAAAAGCCAGTACTTCTGCGATATTTCGATAGCCTTCTCGCGTGTGAATATCGAGGGCTTGCCCCGCATCCTGGCGATTCCTTCGGAAACCAGCCCGGCCAGCGCAATGATACCCTCGGGCACGTAAATGGTATGCACCCGCGTATCTAAAATGCGGGCAATAATATCGCCGGCCTCGCTGTAAGAGTAAAACTGCCTTTCGGCAATAAAATAAACACTGCCTGATTTTATCTCGGCCTTTATGGCATTGACTGTGGATCGGGCCAAATCCTTAACGTACGTAAAATTGATATAATTCTGGCTGTATCCAAAAGCCGGCTTGACACCCAGCTTGACGCTCTTGAAAAATGTCAACATCTCCTTATCGCGCGGCCCATACACCGCCGATGGTCTCAGGATCACCGCCGGCATGCGGTCTCTGTAAGATAAAACGGTTCTTTCGGCCTCGAGTTTCGAGCGGCCATAATGGGTTAACGGAGCGGGAGGGTGGTCCTCGCCTATGGCTGATTTCGATCGGGATGGCCCGCAGGCGGCCGTGGATGATATATGCACAAAACGCTTGATCGCGCGATTGTGCTCAAGCGCGGCCCTGAGTACGTTTTCCGTCCCCAGTACATTTACCTTATGAAATTCCTCCGGTCGAATAGCTTTTGTCAGGCCGGCGTTGTTGATAATGACATCGACACCCGCGACCGCCTCCCGAAGCGAAGCCGGATCGACAAGGTCGCCGTAAACCATGCTAAGCGGAATTCCCTTCAGATTTGTCAGGTCTGATGTTTTTCTGACCAACGCCCTGACTGAAAAACCAGCATCGATCAGGGCCTCGCATATATGCGATCCTACAAATCCATTTGCCCCCGTCACAAGCGCTTCTGTCATTCCTTTTCCTTGACTTCTCATCACGCTTTGGGTAATTTCCGAGTCTGACAGGCATAAGTTATCTATCATGGCGGCCTGTCGCAAGTCGTTTATGTCTCTATCGGGGTTTTGAATGGATTTATTTGATAAGTGCAGGAATTTCGAGGCGGCGCGCGAGGTGGAGGCAGCGGGGTTATATCCTTACTTCCGAAAAATCTCATCACTTCCGAGCACGGTTGTTGTATGTGAAGGCAAAGAAGTCATTATGATCGGCTCCAATAATTATCTGGGGCTGACCGATCATCCTTATGTCATCGAGGAAATCCACAAGGCGGTCGATAAATACGGCTCGGGATGCACCGGATCTCGATTCCTGAACGGCACGCTCGATATCCATGTCAAGCTCGAGGAGGAACTGGCCGAATTCATGCAGCGGCAGGCTGTTCTAATGTTCTCAACTGGTTTCCAAACCAACCAGGGCACTATCGCCACGCTGGTGGGAAAAGACGACCTTATCCTGGGCGACCGCTCCAACCATGCCTCCATCGTCGACGGTTGCCGGCTGTCATTCGGGGAGTTGCGCAAATACCGGCACAACGATATGGCCGACCTGGAGCGACAGTTGCAGCGCAACCATAACGCGCGTGGCAAACTCATCGTGACTGACGGTGTCTTCTCGATGGAAGGCGATATCGCCAACCTGCCTTGTATTGTAGAGCTGGCGCAGAAACACAACGCCCGCATCATGGTGGATGACGCTCATAGTATCGGCGTGTTGGGCGAAAACGGCCGGGGCACCGCCGAGCACCATCATCTCGAGGACAAAGTCGACCTGATCATGGGGACTTTCTCGAAATCGTTTGCCTCGATCGGCGGCTTTATCGCCGGCGATGAGGAGGTTATCCATTATATCAAGCATTTCTCGAGGGCCCTGATATTCTCGGCCTCGCCGCCGCCTGCGGCCGTGGCGGCTGTCAGGGCTACCCTCAAAATTTTAAGAGCGGAACCGGAGCGCCGCCGCAGGCTCTGGGAGATTACTCGACGCATGCACAGGGAATTTAAGGCGATGGGATACGATATCGGCACCACCGAGACCCCGATAGTCCCGGTCTATATCGGCGAGGATATGAAGACGTTCGCGTTCTGGAAAGCGTTAACCGAGGCCGGCCTGTTCACCAATCCGATTATCTCGCCGGCGGTCCCGCCCGGCCGAGCCCTCATCCGCACCAGCTATACGGCCACCCATACCGATTCCCAGCTCGACCGCGTCCTGCAAACGTTCCACGATATCGGAAAACAATTCGGGATTATCTAATAACTTGGGCAGAATCGAAATTAAAGAGGTCATCTCCAATGGCGACTTGATGAAGTTCATCAAGCTGCCTAATGAATTGTACAAATCCGAAAAATACTATATTCCCTATCTGATCTCGGATCGTAAGAAATTCTTCGACCGTAAAAAGAATCCGTTCTTCAAGCACGCGCGCGCCGCATATTATCTGGCTTACCGGGACGGAAAGCTCGCGGGCCGGATCACGGGCTGTGTCAACGACCTTCATAACGAATTCCACAACGAGAAAACCGGCTTCTTCGGCTTTCTTGATTGCATCGATGATTTCGAGGTTGGCCGGGCTCTTCTGGAGGCGGCTGAAAATTTCGTGCGCGCCGAGAAGATGGAAATTATCCGCGGGCCGATGAATTTCTCTACCAATGACGAGATCGGACTGCTTGTCGAGGGATTCGATTCCTACCCCGTTTTCATGATGACCTATAATCCACCTTATTATATCGACCTCTACGATAAGCTCGGCCTGAAAAAGGTCGAGGATGTTTTCGCGTATTATATCGATGAAAAAAGCAGGCCCTCGGATAGGCTGATAAGCATAGTCGAGAAAGTGCTCGCCCGCAGCCGTGTCAAGATCCGCAAGATCAACCTGAATGATTTCGAAAGGGAACTCGAGATCGTGCGAAAAATCTACAACGACGCTTGGAGCAGCAACTGGGGATTCGTGCCCATGACGCCGGAGGAATTTCAGCATACCGCCAACGATTTCAAGAAGCTGGTCGAGCCCGAGCTTGTTCTCCTGGCCTTCATCGATGACGAGCCGGCCGGTTTCTCGCTGGCCATGCCCGATTACAATCAGATATTCCGCAAAATGAACGGCCGGCTTTTCCCGACAGGCCTCCTGAAATTCATCTACTATACCAAATTCAAGAGACTTATCAACGGCGCCAGGATAATCACCATGGGAATCGTGCATAAATATCAGAAGATGGGCCTCGATATGATTCTCTGTTATGATACCTTTATCAATGGCCCCAGGATCGGCTATTGGTGGGGCGAGATGTCATGGATCCTGGAGAGCAATGTGCTGATGAACAAGGCCGCCGAGACTCTGGGTGGCCACGTTTACAAAAAATACCGGATTTTCGATAAACGTCTGGGCTGATACCGGCCGAGACCTTTCTTCCAATAAACTATGAAGTATCGCATTTACCTGATCCACTGGAACGCCGCCGAAGCCGCCGAAAAAAGTGATTTACTACGGCAGGCCGGATTCGCTGTTGAATTGGGGACCCCGAACGCCGCCGGCATACGCGCCTTGAAAGATAATCCGCCCGATGCTTTCGTGATAGACCTCTCGCGCCTGCCCTCGCAGGGCCGCGACGCGGCTCTCGTCATCAGGCAAGGAAAAGCAACTCGGCACGTGCCTATTGTCTTTGTGGGCGGCGCTCCCGAGAAGATCGAAATGGTGATGGGATTTTTGCCCGATGCCTCTTTTACCTCCTGGGACAAGGCCGCAACCGCCCTGAAGGCCGCCATTTCGAATCCGCCGCCAAATCCGATTGTGCCGAAATCGGTGCTCGATGGTTATTCGAACGCGCCGCTCGTTAAGAAGCTGGGCATTAGACCTAATTCCCATATCTTGCTGATTGATCCCCCACCCGGATTCAAAAAGCTCATCGCCGATCTGCCGCATGATGTCAAATTTATCGAGACCCATTATAATGAATGCGATTTGATTATCTGGTTCGTGCAATCGAGCGATGATCTTCAGCAAAAAGTGAAATCGATTTCCGGGACGATTGCGCCCAGGGGCGGTCTCTGGATTTGCTGGCCCAAGAAGGCCTCCGGCATCGATTCCGATCTGAATCAGCAGGTTGTGCGGCAGATCGGGCTGGATATCGGCCTGGTCGATTACAAAGTCTGCGCCATCGACGGCACCTGGTCGGGATTGAAGTTTACCAGGCGAAAAAGCGACTAATCATCCAGCAGAATCACCGCATGCCCAACCTCATCCGCATCATGGCCGACCAGGAGCCGGATTTCCACCAGAAGACCGTCCACTTAATCAACAGCGCCTTTCCGGAGTTTGCATTTCACGGTGCCGTTATCAACAAATACTGGCGGAACCTTTACGATAGATTTGCGGACTATCAGTTTGGCTTGTTCGATACCGCATCGAATGAATATCTGGCGCTGGGCAACTCCTTCCCGCTTTTCTGGAATCGGCCCCTGGAGGAGCTTCCCGACGGCGGTATCGAATGGGCGCTGGTGAGTTCGGTGGAGCAAAATGATCATGGAACGCGGCCCAACCTCCTGTGTGCTTTCCAGATTATTACCTCGCCTAATATGCGGGGCGCAGGTTTGAGCTACAAGGCGGTCGAAATAATGATCGACGTGGCCAGAGAGCATGGCCTGGGGCCCCTGATCGCGCCTGTGCGGCCCAATGGCAAGAGCGAGCATCCGCGCACGTCGATGGAGGAGTATCTCGCCTGGAAACGCAATGACGGCTTACCATTCGATGATTGGCTTCGGGTGCATATCAGGCTCGGCGGCCGCTTTGTCCGCATCTGCCAGCGCTCTTTCGTTGTGGAAAACAGTATCGCAAAATGGCGGGAATGGACCGGCATGGAGTTCCCCGCAAGCGGCGATTATCTGGTCCCCGGCGCGCTCGTGCCGGTGACAATCAAACTTGAATCCGACCACGGCGCCTATGTCGAACCTAATGTGTGGACGGTGCATGAGGTCGGCAAACCTTAGAGATTGATCTTTATTATGAATCCCCCCATATTTTCCTACCCGGGGAACCGATAAATCCATTTATTGGTAATAACAAAACTGGAATAAATGTATAAGGGGATTCTGCATGCCTTATTCTGAAGTCAGAGACTGGGTCGGGAAACTCGAACCATCGCCGCCGCGCAAAGGGGCAATAGAGGAATATTGCGGGGTCGACCGCGAGACGCTGAAAGAAATGTACAGTGTCATGGTGCTGGCACGGCGGATCGAGCTTGAGGAAAAAGTACTCCTGCGTAAGGGGATCTGTCGCTTCTTCATCGGCTGCGGCGGCAAGGAGCTTATCGATGTCGTGGCCGCGCATCTGCTGCATCCCGACGATCCCTTCGTCGGATACTACCGCAACAAGGCGTTCGATCTCTATCGCGGGGTCACTATCGAGCAGAAGATCCTGGAGGCCATCGGCGACCGCCGCTCGACCTCGACTGGCGGCATGCTGCAACCATCGCATTCGTCGTATCCGGAACTGGCCATCCTGCCTCAAGCATCGCCCACCGGCTCGCACGCGCTTGAGGCCGCCGGACTCGGAGAGGCTATTAAGAATCCCACGTCTATCACTGGGCCGGTTGGAATTAAGGGTGGCCGCTACGGACGCGACTCGATCGTTTTCTGCTCCATCGGAGAGGGCTCAACATCATCCCCGGAATTCCACCGCGCCGTTTTCTATTCGGTCTACAATAAGACGAAAAATATCTTCGGCATCTACAACTGCGGCTGGGCCATCTCGACCTCGGTCAATGAGCAATTCCCCGAGGGCAATCCCACCACCTCTTTCGAGGGTTTCAAGCGTTTTGGCCTGATGATCGAAAATTTCGATGGCACCCGGATCAAGGAGACGATCTCCGCTTTCAAGCGAATTGTAGATTACGTGCGTGATGGTCACGGCCCGGCCCTGGCAAATATTAAAGTCGTGCGAGAGGAATCGCATTCCGGTTCCGATGATCAGTCGCATTACATGGAACCGACACTTCAACTCTACCATATCGAACATGATCCTCTGCGGGAAATGGCCAGGACCCTGGTCGATGACGGCCTCTTTGCTCCGGAGGAACTGGTGGCGATTTTCGACACGACCGATACCGAGGTCAAACGTGTCTCCGAGCAAGTGGTCGCAGGTTACCAACGAAAATCCTATGACGATGTAGTCGGCAAAGTCTACAGCTACAAGCGTGACAACGCCGAGGAACGCTGGCGGGCACTCATTAGAGAACGGGGCGGGACCCGCACCGCGCGCTATGAGGAACTTTACAAGCGCGGGCTTGCGGAATCACCCAATCTGCCGGAAAACCAGCCGCCCATGACGCTTCGCAAGGCGATCAATTATTCGCTATTCGACATCTTCATGCTCTCGGATGATACCGTCCTTTTCGGAGAGGATGTAGCCGATTTCGCTGCCGAGGTCTTTGCTAAGGGACCCGAGATAACGGACAAGCTCAGGGGCAAGGGGGGAGTCTTCCTTGTCACAAAGGGACTCCAAAGGACTTTCGGACCCCACCGTGTCTACAATACCCAGCTCGATGAGGCTGGAATCCTCGGCCGTGCCCAGGGGCACGCCTACCAGGGACGAGTGCCGTTCCCGGAGATACAGTTCATCGATTACATGAGCCCGGCATGCCAGCAATTGAAAGACCGGATCGCCACTACCTATCAGCGGTCAGGCGGTAATGTGCGTTCGCCGATGGTGATCCGTACCAGTTACGGCGGTTACAAGCAGGGCGCCGGCGCCATGTGGCACTCCGAGGCCAACCTCGGCACCTTTATCAACATCCCTGGTTTGCATGTGGTGGTGCCCTCAAATGCCGCTGACGCCGCCGGCCTGATGCGCACGGCATTTGTTTCCGGCGACCCGGTTCTCTTCTGCGAGGCCGTGGCTCTCTACAATAGGAACGATTGGGATGGCTACAAGATCACGGCCAAATACCCGGCCATAGAGGAGTTGATTCCCTTCGGCAATGCCAAAGTATACAATACCAGCGCCAGAGATATTCTAATCATTACCTACGGCATAACATTCCCAATGGCGATGAAAGCCGCCCAGGCGCTGGCCGAGAAAAATATCGCCGCGCGCGTGATCGACCTGCGCATAGTCAAGCCGATTGATTGGAAATCGATCGAGGAGGCGGTCAAGGAGTGTTCGAAAGTGCTGGTCGTCTCCGAAGACAGGTTCTACGGTGGTGTCGGGCCGACCATCTCCGCCTATATCGCAAATAACCTGTTCGAATATCTCGACGGGCCGGTGCGAATTATTACTGCCCAGGATGCCCGCGTGGCATACGGCGCCGATGGTGACGAAATCTGCCTGCCGCAGGTGAGCAGAATAGTCGAGGTGGCCGCGGAGTTGGCGGGGTATTAATCAGCATTGCGTATAAATCATCCGCGATAAATTTACGCCAGGCTGCCCGCAAATCTGTGGCCGCACTTGGGGCAATCGATTGTCTTGCCATTAAGGGCCGGCGGCACCTTTATCTTAAGGCCGCAAACGCAGTTTAGGAAGATATAGCTATCTGCGGTCAGGAGCGTATCGCCCAGGTTGCGCTTGATATCTATCATATTCTCCGGGGTCGCCCGCGGACTCTGGGCGCGGAGTGCGATATCATTCTCGGCGCCAAGGGAACGTTTGGGGATCAATCCGCCTCGCTTCCCCAGGACCCTTGAGTACGCCATCTGATAATCCTTATAACTTGCGCCGCTGAGTTTTCGCAAGATCATTATCCGCTCTTGAATCGGGGGATGTGTGCTCATGTTAAAAAGCGAGAAACGATTGCCATATGTCGGGCTGGCGATAAACATGGGCGCGGTGATCTTATTGTAATGGATCATGGCCACGTCGGAGTTATCGATCTTCTCCAGCGCCGAGGCCAGCCCATCAGGGTATCTGGTCAGCCGCACCGCCGAGGCGTCAGCCAAATACTCCCGTTTGCGCAAAATGGCAAGATAGAAAAGCTGGGCCAGGAAGACCCCGGCTGCCGCCAGGGCGATTGCTAGTATCCAAAAGACTACAAGTCCCCCGGCATCTCTCGACGAGCGCGACCTGAATCGCGTAAAGCGAAGACTTCGCCAAAATAAGCTTGAAATCAGGCTGATACTTCCCAGCGTGGCCCCGGCAAACGTCATGAATAAGCTGTCGCGGTTTATGATATGCGACATCTCGTGCGCCACCACCCCCTGAAGCTCATCGCGATCTAATTTCGCAAGCAGCCCGGAGGTCACTACGATAGCACAGTCATCGGGCCCCCGTCCAACCGCCATGGCGTTCATGGCATCCTCGGGCATGATATAGATTTTCGGCATCGATTTGAGGCCGCCGGCAATCTTCATCTCCTCGACCACGTTGAAGAGCCTGCGGTCGGAATCGCGGTCAACCGGTCGGGCAGCGCTGGCCCGGAGGAGCAAATCGGCTCCGGAATAATATGCGAATATGCAGTAACCAAGCCAGATTAGAAGCGAAATTCCGACAAAAAGCGCCGGGTCCCCGCCGGGGTAAAGCACAGTCCCGAACAGATACCCCATGACAAGGAAAAGGCCCCCGAGGAATAAAAACAACGCCAGCGATTTACGCCTGTTGGAACGAATCAATTCCCACATATGTTGTGCTAATATACAGCCTTAGAAGCTGACCTTGGGGACCTCGCGCTGTGCCTTGTCCTCGACCTCGAAAAACTCCTCCTTGAGGAACTTGAACCAGGCGGCCACCAGGTTCGAGGGAAACATCTGGATCTTGTTATTGTAGAAAAGCACCTGGTCATTGTAGTTCTGACGGGCAAACGCGATCCTGTTTTCGGTGGCGCTCAGCTCCTCCTGCAGCCCCAGGAAGTTCTGGTTAGCCTTGAGTTCGGGGTAGTTCTCGGCCACTGCGAAAAGGCGTCCAATGGCGGCGCTCAGGCCGGTCTCAGCCTGCGCCTTTTCGCCCACTGTCGAGGCTCCCATGGCGCGGCTTCTGGCCGAGGTCACATTCTCGAAGACCTCGCGTTCATGCTTGGCATACCCCTTGACCGTCTCAACCAGATTCGGGATGAGGTCATGGCGTCGCTTTAACTGCACATTGATCTGGGCCCAGGCGTTTTTGATTTGGTTTCTAAAGTTTACCAGGGAATTGTAACCACCGATAAAATAAAGCCCCGCCAACAAGACAACCGCAAGAGGCAAAAGCAACATTATCATTCGCGTTCTCCTTTGAATTTCGATTCCTTTTTAGCGAATATACCCGCAAGCAACACATTTATTCGATCTCCGGTCTCGCTTGAGCCGAGTATCGATTCCAGCTCGCCTCGGTCGAGCCAAATCCCGTGCCCGCTTCTGCATATGTCTATAATCACCGACTTTTCGGGATTAAACCAGGCCTTGTCCATTTTTGCCATGCATTTGGGGCATCTCAATCTTTTTTCTTTGATATGCTCCGCGCGTTCAAATAGCGATTTGGTTTTGGCATTGGTGTCGCCCTTTTTGAGCAACATCTCCAACTCGCCGGAATCGAGCCAGATTGCGCCGCACGAAATGCAATGATCGATTTCGATACGTTCGTATTCGATGACCAACATCGGGGCTTTGCACGATGAGCAGAACATGCCCATAAATTAGCCTAAAACGGTGACAATTTCAATCGCCGATTTGTAAGGCATGGCTCCCGCGCCCCCCTGAACTGTCGGGGCCGGACCCTCGGTCTCCGACCGAGGGGGGGAACCCCCGGATACAGCATATTGGTGCTTGGCCACGCGTTATAAATTTGCGAATAATTGCAGAACGTCGTCAGCGCCCGGGGGTTTCCTGCTCGCCAGCGGCGAGCCGGCCCCGACCGGTCAGGGGGCCGCGCCAAGGCGTTGATCCTGTTTTGTGGGGGGCCGGCCGCCCATTGTGCCACAAAAAAAGCCGAGCCGAGACTGAGGTAGTCTCGGCTCATGGGCAGGGGGGTAGCGATGAAAACAGTTAGCTAAAAACCGATTTAATACTTTCCAATACAATTTTGGTGGTTGAGGTTTTTCTATCCTCGGGTTTATTAAACGAGGTTTGCTTTTTGGGGCCTCGCACCGATGGCAGGTTCACGACATAGGTGATTTGTCCTATGTGATGAGTCTCGTGCATATAGCTGTATATCAGGTTTTGGCCGACCGTTTCGAACTGCCCCCAACTCGGCCTGTCGAGAAGGGATTCATCGCAGTTTTTTAGGAGATGATCTGTGATCGAGGCCAACCTGATATATCTTTTCATCAACTTATCCGGCTCGGGATATTGCGATTGATCGCTTAGCGGGCGCGTGCCTCTGGCAAACAGGTTCCCAAGGTCTCTCGTCGCGGGGTCGCCGCCCAATATTTCGACTATCTCGCCGCGATTGAGGACCAGGTGGCCCAAGAGCCATATGACATGATTGCCACGGTTTTCCGGCCTGACAAGATACTTCTCTTTTGGCAAGCCCTCAAGAGTGCGAATAAGATACGCAATATTGAATTTCAAAAGCTCCGCAAAAGTCAAAGTCGCCTGCATAAAGTCTCCATATTTGGTCCACTTTGATAAATCCAGCCTGATAGAAGATGATATAATAAAATTCTGTGCCGCAACGTTTCAGTATGCAATGGTTATCAATATGCCTTGTCTAATAATGACTTATGATGGCCGATAATATTGATTGTGGGAAGGCTTCCAGTGCAAAACATAAGCAGCGTGCGCCAACTGATTCAAGATTGATCAGACTGCGATTGTGATGGTTTTCACCAAAATGCCTTGCGGGTTAACCGTGATTTTAATAAACTAAAGGCGAATCATGGGCAAGGGCTAAGGGAGGATTTCAATCTTCAAGGGGTCTCCACTCATCCAAGGAGAATAATCTATGGATATCAGTATCGCAAAAGAAAGCCATTATCACGAAAACCGCATTGCCTTGACCCCGGCTGCTGTCAGATCGCTGGTCCGGGCCGGGCATAATGTTTTCATTGAAAGCGGCGCCGGGCAGGCCTCCGGATTCGACAACGAATTATTTTCTGCCGTCGGGGCAAAAATCGTGTTCTCCAAGGATGAGGCCTTTAAGCGTGGCAAGATGCTTCTTAAGATATTCCCGCCCTCGCTCGATGAGTATCGACTGCTGGTCGGCGATCAAATCGTCATGTCCTTCCTCCATCTGGCCGCGGCCCATCAGGAGGGCGTCACCATCCTGCGCGAACGCAACATCACAGCCATCGGTATGGAGATAATGGAGGATAACAGCGGCAATCTTCCTATCCTTACGCCGATGTCGGAGCTGGCGGGTCAGATGGCGCTCCCGATTGCAAGTTACTATCTCTCCAATGTTGGCGGGGGACGCGGTATCCTTCTTGGCGGGGCGGCCGGGGTGCCGCCGGCCACAGTGGTGGTCCTCGGGGCTGGCACTGTCGGGCTCAACGCCGTGCGCTCCGCTCGGGGGCTGGGATGCAATATCATCCTGTTCGATTCCAGCCTGGAACGCCTGCGATATGCTAACGATCTCTTCTCCAAACAGCTAGTGACATATCTGCCGCATCGGTATAACCTCGAAAAAGTACTGCCTGTGGCCGATGTTGTGATCGGCGCGGTACTAATCCATGGCGAGATGACTCCCAAGCTCGTGCCCGAGGAAATTGTCAAATGCATGAAAACGGGCTCGGTCATATTGGATGTCTCCATAGATCAGGGCGGATGCGTCGAGACCTCGCGGCCGACCAACTGGGCTACCCCGTCGTATACGCTTCACGGTGTTACGCACTTCTGTGTCCCCAACATGCCGTCTAACGTTGGACGCACCGCCACCTACGCTCTGGCCAATGCCACCCTTCCGTACATTTTGAATATAGCGGCCAACGGTCCTCGAAGAGCATTTTTGGAGGATCCCGGACTGGCAAGGGGAGTCTACATATACGGTGGGCATGTGACTCATCCCTTGGTCGCCACGCGATTTGATATCGAATACAATTCCCTTAATAGCATCATTGGAAAAGGATAGACAGAGTGGGCTGGATAGATCAGTATCAGAGAAAAAGAACCACCGCCGAGGAAGCGGTTAAATGCATCAAATCCGGTCAACGGGTCTTTGTTCATCCTGGATGCTGCACGCCGGAACATCTTTTGACCGCTATGGTCGCCCGCAAGGACGAGTTGGAGAATGTAGAGGTCTGCCATATCCTGACCTCCGGCAAGGCAGCCTATATCGAGCCGGGGATGGAGGGACATTTCAGACACCGTTCATTTTTCACAGGCAGCAACGTCAGGCAGGCTGTCAATGATGGCCGGGCCGACCAGATGCACATATTCTTGCACGAAATCGAGGATCTCTACCTGACCGGCCAGCTGCCGATCGACGTGGCCCTTATTCAGGTCAGCCCACCCGACGAGCATGGCTTTCTTTCTTACGGCGTTGGCGTCGAGGTCACCATGTCAGCGGCCCAGGTGGCCCGGGTTGTCATCGCCCAGGTCAACCCCGAAATGCCGCGGGTCCACGGCGATTGTTTTATTCACATAAGTAAGATAACCTATGTCGTTGAGCACTCCGCACCGCTTTTGGAGATGCCGCAAGGTGAGATCGACGAGGTCTCACGCACTATTGGGCAGCTCATCGCCGATAGGATCGAGGACGGCTCCACGCTGCAGATGGGGATAGGAGCCATTCCCGATGCTTTTTTGAACGCTCTTGAGGGGCGCCGCGATATGGGAATCCACACTGAGTTGTTCTCCGATGGCATCATTCCGCTGGTTGAAAGCGGTGTCATAAACAATTCGAAAAAGACATTGCATCCCGGCAAGGTGGTCGCGGCATTCACACTGGGCACCAAGAAAATTTTCGATTTTTGCCACGACAATCCCATTATTGAATTCCACCCCTGCCGTTACACCAACAACCCCTTCATCATTGCTCAGAACGACAGGATGGTTTCGGTCAATTCCGCGCTTGGAATCGACTTGACCGGCCAGGTGTTCGCCGATTCTCTCGGCTTTACGTTTTACTCCGGTTTCGGGGGCCAGGTCGATTTTGTCAGAGGGGCGGCTAAATCAAGAGGTGGCAGGCCCTTCATCGCTTTTCCCTCTACCGCCAAGGGTGGTACCGTCTCGCGCATTGTTCCCTTCATCGAGCCCGGCACTGGTGTCACCACCAGCCGCGCCGATGTCCACTGGGTGGTGACTGAATTTGGAGCTGTTAACCTGCACGGCAAAAGCGTCCGCGAGCGCACCCGGGACCTCATCGGTCTCACCGCCCCGCAGTTCCGCGATGAGCTCGAGAAATTCGCGCGCGAGAAAAAATATATCTGATGGGCGAATCGTAATGAAACGCCGTGCGTTCCATATATAACTCCGCCTTTAGAGTGCCTCTTTATATTCCGATAATTAATAAGGGAGGCTTAAAATATGCAGAAACGCCAGGATTACGTGGCGCTCGAGATCGCCAGCGAAAAATTAGACGATATCATTTCCAACCTGCGGGACAAACTGCTCCGCGATTTCTGGTCGCATGTACCCGAGGGTAAACACCGCGATCAAATCAGCGCGCGCCTGGAGGACAGCATCCTCTCCGCCCTGACTCATTCATCTGATAATACCGAGGCGACCTGATCGGCCCCCGATCGCGTCGGTTAGCAGCCCATCTGAATTATACCTACTATACAGCGATTACTCAGAGGCGCCTGATCCGGGCGCCCTTTTTTTTGCATTTTGGCATGTCTTATATAAACTTTTGAACCATACAGAATTAGATTGGTCAAAAATACACTGCGTAATCCTCATTACGCAATCATTACCTACAGATGTCGTATTGATATTACACAAATAATGGTGTAGTGATCAAGATATTAAGGCAGTCAATGATGGGCACATTAATTTTACTGATGCACTGAACATGATTCGTGCTACTACATGGGCTATTAATTATCACGCAGTTGGCCGTTGGAATAATTATTTATGCGATCCAACATTGGGCCTATTCGAAAATCGGTCAGATTATGATAGGTGGTGGCGATATTACCTATATCCCCAAAGCCTTACTCAGCCTTATTATCATCACGAGCCGCCACCATTTGCACCTACATATAATTACATAAATTACCCTATCACGCCAGACAACATTTTCCCGCATAATTATATTTTATATTACGCTAACTTTAAACATCCCTAATTTCCAGAAGAAGGTAATAATATGAAGCTTAAAATGTTAGTCATGATTACATTATTCGAGCTCTGGGCTGGCGCAATTCCAACTCTTGGGCAACGGTTTTTGCCTAATGATGAACCAATTAACATGATAACTCCATTAAAACAACTCAACATTCATTTACTGACCGCGGGTGTTGAGGTTGTACCTAACGACCGTCGACAAACTGGGAACAAGACACACCCTGGAGACTATTACAGGTCACCTCTTGGAGCAGCACGGCTACCGCTGGAAATCAATGATAGGCAGGAGATTGTTCATAATATTTCATCAATAGTAAGAAAAGAATTCTACGATTCAGCTATAGTGAGCAGCGTTTTAGGCTATAAGTATAAATTACACGCTGAAGAAATCGAAAGGCGTGAATATTATCTTCGCTACTCGCTCGCGGATACAATCTATGTCATCTCCGGTTGGGTGGGCAAATTCCTGTCCTTTTACCGGGCCGTTCCGGGCCATATTAAATATAATTTTAAAGAGATTCAGGTGGCTGTCTCGCAACTGGCTGCCCGTGACATTCAAATATCCAAAGATGCATTTGAAAAATCTTCCAGAAACAATCCGTATTTTATTGAATATATAGACAAATATAAAATGATAAGAGTAAGGTGTTACCACATTAGTGAAATAGTTGGATTCGATGAGAAGATAAACAACTTCATCACCAATCCTTTCACCCTCATCGAAATCACCAAGTTCATCGATAAGGAGGCCATGCCATGATAAAATATGTCATGCCGTTTATCCTGGCCTTATCGGGCGTCGTCGCCGCCGAGAGGTACGAGTATGTCTCCTATGTTGCCCAGGAAATACCCGATTCGGACTCTACCGGTGTCCGCGACACGATCTTCATCGACCAGCACATTCAAATCGAGGATATAAACATCTTCGTGGGTATAGGACAGCCAAATACACCCTGGGGCGAACACGTGATGATAGATATAATATCGCCCCAATCCACCCCTGTCAGACTTAATGATTACGGCGGGCTAAGAATCAATTGGTATAACTGCTGGTATGATACCGATAGGGAGGAGGATGGCCCTGGGGAACTGGAGGACTATGCGGGGAGCGACGCCTACGGTCACTGGGAGATGTTCTGCTTTGACGCTTTCGAGAACTACACCCTCTTTTGGTACTCCTGGCGGATAGAGGTTATTGGCAGCCCAATTGTGGGTTTGACGGAGGGAAAAGGCCCGTTGCCAACGGAATTTGAGTTTTCCGGTGTCCATCCCAATCCATTTAACAGTACGGTGTCGCTGGAGTATGGCTTGCCGGAGCCATCAGAGGTCATATTTACTGTTTACGATGTCCAGGGTCGAAAGGTCAGAACTCTAGAAGGTGGCTCAATGTCTGCTGGGTATCACAATGTAATTTGGGACGGCGTCAACAGCGAGGGGGCGCAGGTGGCATCCGGGGTCTACTTCGTGCGCATGGCTGCCGCCGGCCGCGAGTTTACGCGCAGCGCCGTAATGCTGAAATAACAATATTGATACACGGGTGACCCCTATTCCACCCTCAGCGCTATCTTCCCGATCGATTCGCCCGACTCCACCAATCGATGTCCCTCGGCGGCGTCGGCAAGCGGAATCGTCACGCCCACGGAAGGCTTGACATTCCCTCGTTCAACCAACTGCAAAAGCGCCTGCATCCCATGCTTCATTCTGAATCGGCCTTATTGAATTTACTGCGCCTGCTTCGACTCCGCGAAGGACACCGCCGGAGAACCGGTTGAGCCGAAAACATCGATATTGATCTTTTGTTTGTCGTCGAGTTTCAATATCACAAATTGCGGCCTGCTGATTTTATAGTCCGAGAGTAGAATATCCCAGGCGCCCTCGATCCGAATCATGTCGCCCGGAAGCTTCGCCTTTGTCTCCTCCGATTCCTGGAAGTAGGCAATAGTCAGGGGGATAGTAATTGGCTTCGTGACCCCGTGAACACTGAAATTCCCCTCAACCATCAGCTCGACAGGTTTCTGATTTTCCAGCGTCGGCTGCGAGGCTTTCACGACCCTGGTCAACTCGAATATGGCTTTGGGATATTTTTCGGTTTCGAGATACTGCCCTCGCATGTGCCCATCGCGCATGTCAATCCCGGTCTTGAGCGTGGCCAGATCGACCTCGAACCGGGCCCGAGTGTTCATAATGTCGGCCGGGTCGGTCTCGACAAAACCCACGATGTGACCGGTTGTCCCGAGTATCATCTCGAGTGGCGCTTTTGATGTGAAGGTCACCACATCGCGCTTTCTCTCGTCGTTAACGTAAAAAGTTTTTGTAGTGGTCTGGGCGTACCCGCTGGCAGCCAGTATGACCAGCAAAATGCCAATTCCTGATCTTTTCACAGAATCCTCCAAGGTAGGGGGTTGTTTTCACACATTCAAATTCAGAAAACATCCGCAATTATCAATCAGTTCCCGTCCGCCCGCTTTTGAGCCTTGACATGGCGAAACTCATCCCTTAATCTTGCACGCATGGCACGAATTACAATCGATCTCGATCCCCTGGTTAATCTCTACCGGGAAAATTCGGATTTGCCCAAGGCAGTTGTGAAGAATGCCCTCTCCTGCGAAATCGCGGGCGCCGATAGCGTCCTGATTGGAATGGGGCATGAATACGATCAGCGCAAACGCAAGCTTATCGCTCTTTTGGTCGACAGCGTCGACATCAACCTCACCGTCAGGACCGGTCTCGATGACCGCTCCATCGACGCTCTCTTGGATATCAAGCCCGCAATGGTGGTTTTCCCATATCAGTCGGAAAAGCGGGATATCCTGACTAATGTGGTCACGAATCTGCAAATTGAAAATATCCTGGTGGGTTTGGAGATCCCTCTCGACATTGAGCCCATGAAGGATGCCGCCAAGCTTAAATGCGACTACGTTGTCTTAAACTGTGAGCCCTATATCTCGGCCAGAAGCCTTAACGCCCGCCTCGATGAGCTCAACAAGATAGTCAAAATGGTCGGTTTGGGGGGGCGGTTGTCGTTAGGCTCTATTGCCCAGGGTGATTTTTCGCCGAACCTTATCTCTAAAATGAATATCGCCGTGCAGGTCGAGGAGTATATCGTGGGCCTGCACTTCTTCAACAATTCCCTGATACACGGCTATTCCAAGGCTATGGATATCCTGCGATTCGCCCTCTCGTAATTCGCTGGACCTGGGACTGACAGTAAAGATATCCAGCGTCGGCATCCATGCCGAGGCTTATGTCATATGCGGTAGGCCATCGCCTTGACGCATGTCAATTGAACGTTTTGAACGATGGCCTGTGTTTCAGCTTTCTCCTTGGTGTTCGCGACGGTTCGGAAGGCCCTGTCAATACACCTGAATATATTCATTGCCCATTTAATCCTCATCAGCCTTAATCTGTCTTGCCTGGGTACGCATTTTAAATTAATATAAATCATTATATAATCAGGGTTTTTCTGGAGGATTGGATGATCGCCTACGTTGTGTTTGTCGCCATCGTTGTTTTGGCTCTGGCCTATCGTTTCTACGGAAGATTCCTGACACGCCAGCTTTCTGTCGATGATGCCAACCAAACGCCTGCCTGTCAGATCAACGATGGCGTCGATTATGTGCCGGCCAAAGCCAGCCTCCTGATCGGCCAGCACTTCTCGGCCATCGCCGCCGCCGGCCCGATTGTGGGACCGATATTGGCCGGAATCTGGTTCGGATGGGTGCCGGCTTTCCTCTGGATAGTTTTCGGCTCAATCTTCATTGGCGGCGTGCATGATTTCGCAAGCCTGGTGGCCTCCATCAGGCACAAGGCCGCCTCCATTGCCGAAATAGTCAGAAACAACATGAGCCGCACATCCCATATCCTCTTCCTGATCTTCGTCTGGCTCTGCCTGGTCTACGTCGTCATCGCCTTCACCGATATCACAGCCCAGACATTTAAAACCGTGTCATCCGGTACAGCCTTTGGACCCGGTGTGGCAGCCTCGTCGATACTCTACATCCTGGCCGCCATGGTCATGGGGATACTGCTATATAGATTTCATATGAGCGTGGCCCTGGCCACCGCCATATTCCTGCCAATCGTCCTATTTATTGTTTGGATCGGTCCCCGTATGCCGGCGCCTTTTCTTTCTATTCTGGGTGGAATTCCAGTCAAGCAGTGGGACGTCTTGTTGCTCATCTACTGCGGCATCGCCTCCGTCATACCGATGTGGCTCCTGCTGCAGCCACGCGGGTATCTTGGCGGATGGCTGCTTTACATGACCATCGCGGTCGGCCTGATAGGTGCTCTTTTCGGCGGATTCCAAATCCAATACCCGGCGTTGAATACATCGGGCCTGGCAAGCATTATTAATGGCAAGCTGGTATTTCCGATACTCTTCATCACCGTGGCCTGCGGGGCCTGTTCGGGTTTCCATGGTATCGTTAGCTCAGGAACTACGTCCAAACAACTGCGGCGCGAGTCCGACGCCAGGGTCGTGGGGTACGGAGCGATGCTCATGGAGGGATTGGTCGCAGTATTGGCGCTGGCTACTGTTATGATGCTGCCGGTCGGCTCTGAAATGCTTAAAAGCGATCCCAACCTGATCTATGCCAATGGCCTGGCGCGCTACCTGGGCCTGACCGGCATAGGGTTCAGTGTCGCTTTCCCGTTCGCGCTCTTGGCCTTCTCGACATTCGTCTATGACACGCTCGATGTCTGCACAAGGTTGGGCCGTTATATCTTCCAGGAGATTT
>Ga0315293_10001752_pt1 | contig 21118 bp, 23 predicted proteins | sample YL17G13_20_MG_FD_203071 | JGI IMG/M metagenome (GOLD analysis project Ga0315293, IMG submission 203071) | Sediment microbial communities from Yellowstone Lake, YNP, Wyoming, USA - YL17G13_20 | ecosystem: Environmental > Aquatic > Freshwater > Lake > Sediment | place: USA: Wyoming | collected... | reverse complement strand
TTCAGCGTGAGGCCGCTGCTGAGTCGGCTTTCTTGGCATTCGCCTTGATGTAGTCTATAGCATCGCCGACGGAAGTGATCTTCTCAGCGTCCTCGTCAGGAATTTCCAGAGAGAATTCCTCTTCCAGAGCCATGACGAGTTCCACCGTGTCAAGTGAGTCGGCGCCGAGATCTTCGACGAACTTCGCCTTCTCCGTGACCTGTCCGGCCTCCACGCCCAGTTGCTCGACGATGATTTCCTTGACTCTCTCCTCAACTGACATCTTACACTCCTTTATTGTGTTTTCTTCCCTAATGTCTATACCGATAGTCCGCCGTCCACCGCCAGTACCTGACCGGTGATGTACGAAGCTTCATCCGACGCCAGAAACAGTACCGCTGCCGCAACATCGCTGGGCAACCCGGAACGTTTTATCAATGCTCGAACCAGGAAGGCCTCACGCGCCGCCTCGGACAGGCTATGGGTCATTTCAGTTTCGACGAATCCGGGCGCAACCGCATTCACGGTGATCCCGCGCGTGCACAATTCTTTGGCCGCCGACTTCGTCAGACCGATCAACCCGGCTTTGGATGCGGCGTAGTTCGCCTGACCGGCATTGCCGCCCAACCCGACGACCGAACTGATATTCACAATACGCCCGGACCGCTGCTTCATCATCACCCGCGCGGCCGCTTTCGTGACAAGAAACGCGCCTTTGAGGTTGATGTCAAGCACCAGGTCCCAGTCCGTCTCATCCATGCGAATCATCAGCGTGTCCCGAGTAATACCGGCGTTGTTAACCACGACATCGATTCGGCCGAGTTTCTGCAGAACACACTCTATCATGGCATCGATTTCTGCAGAATCGATTACATTGGCCTTGATGCCGATGGCACCGCCGCCAATTTGCGCCGCCACCGACTCGACCAACTGCTGATCGAGATCACTGATGACGACATGGGCGCCCTGATCGGCAAATGCCTGAGCGATCGCTCGTCCGATCCCGCGCGCGGAGCCGGTGACAATCACTACTTTTCCGGTGAAGTTCATCATCGACGCCAGTTCATGCTCCTACAGCGGCGAGTGCCCGGATATCCGCCAGCGTATCCAGATTCGCCGTCTCGCTGAGTGGCATTTCCCGCTTTGCCATGCCGGTTAGTACCTTTCCGGGGCCTATTTCCATCACCTTGTTCACATCACAGTCGGCAAGGGTTTTCATCGTCTGAGCCCACCGCACCGGCGCCGTCACTTGATCGACCAGCAACGTCCTGATCTCCTCGCCGTTCCGAACGGGCAGACCGGTTACGTTGGCCACCACGGGCACGATCGGAGCGGCGATCGGCGTATCGCGAAGGAATTCGCCCAGTCCATCACGCGCCGAACTCATGAGTGGCGAATGAAAAGCACCGCCGACTTCCAGCAGCATTGCCCTTTTGGCGCCGGCCTGTTTGGCCAGTGTGACAGCCCGCTCCACACCGGCCAATGATCCGGAGATGACAATCTGATTAACAGAATTGTAATTGGCTGGAACAACCACCCCGGCCGAGGAAGCTTCGCGACACACGTTTTCGAGTTGCTCCTCGCTGAGTCCCATAACGGCCGCCATAGTACCCGGATTCTGCCGACAGGCTTCGTCCATGAGAGTAGCACGACGCACCACCGCTTTCAACGCGCTATCGAAACTGAGCGCGCCGGTGACTGCGAGAGCGGCGTATTCGCCAAGCGAGTGTCCGGCGGCAAAAGCGAATTTCGGCCGGTCCTCTCCAAGGACAGTAAGCACGGCCAGCGAATGAAGCATGATCGCGGGCTGAGTAAACTTGGTGCGTTTCAGTTCTTCGGCCGGGCCGTCAAACGACAATTTTGCAATATCGGTATCCAGAAGGTCCGACACCAATTCGTACATGCGCCTGACTTCAGCCGAATTGTCATACAAGTCCCGTCCCATCCCCACATATTGCGAGGCCTGGCCGGGGAAAAGCAGCGCTGTCTTGCTCATAAGCCTACCACTTCACAAGGGCGGAGCCCCAGAACAGGCCGCCGCCGAATGCAACCATGAGTATGTGATCGCCGCGCGCAATAAGTCCCTGGCGGTTAGCTTCGTCGAGCGCCAGGGGCACCGACGCCGAAGATGTATTCCCGTATCGCTCGATATTCAGATACACGCGCTCCATCGGAACATTAAGCCGCTTCGCGAGCGCCTCAATAATCCGCAGATTCGCCTGATGCGGCACGACCCAGCGGATCTGGTCGGGCGCAATGCCTGCATCCTCCATCACCGCCTGTGACGCCCTGCCCATTTCCTTCACCGCGACTTTAAAAATATCCGATCCGCTCATGAAAATCTTGTCTTCTCCCGCCGGGTCGGTACCATTCTGATAAGGGTATTTGGTGCCGCCAATCTTAATCCACAGCCATTCCCGCATGCTGCCGTCGGACTTCAGAAAAGTCGACCTGATACCGGTATCCTCAGTTGTCCCCTCGACCAGCACCGCGCCGGCGGCGTCGCCGAACAACACGCAGGTGCCCCGGTCATTGTAGTTGGCGATGCTTGACAGGTACTCCACTCCAACCACCAAAATCTTTCGGTATTGGCCGTTCTCGATATAGGCTTTGGCAATCGAAAGGCCGTTTAGGAAGCCGGCACAAGCCGAGACGACATCAAATGCCGCTGCTTTCGGCAGGCCCATCTTTTCCTGCACGACACAGGCATTGGACGGCAGCCGATAGTCCGGCGTGACGGTAGCCAATATCAGGAGATCGACTTCATCGTTGGAGCAGCCGGCCATTTCGAGCGCCTTTTTGCACGCCGCGACGGCCATATCCGATCCGATAATGCCGTTGCCCGCAATTCTCCGTTCCCGGATGCCGGTGCGGCTGACAATCCATTCGTCGGATGTATCTACCAGTTTTTCAAAGTCAGCATTCGTCATCCGGCGAGGTGGGGTATATGACCCCGTCCCGGATATCCGTGCGTGTATCTTGTGATCCATTATCACGTCCAAAGTGGTTGGTTATCAGTTCGTCGTGAATCCGGTCCTTGACCTTGTTCAGCCACATATCATAGGCGATTTTGATGGCGTTGAATATGGCACGAGCATTGGATGAACCGTGACATATGATGACCGTGCCGTTAACCCCCAAAAGCGGCGCGCCGCCGGCTTCGGCGTAGTCCAGCGACCGCTTCACGCGGCGCAGAAAAGGACGCATCAGGAACACCCCGAATCGAGAGAAAACGTTCGTATCGATTTGCCGCTTGATCAGCTTGCCGAACATCGGCTGGATCGATTCCGCGAACTTGAGCAGGATGTTGCCGGTGAAACCGTCGGTAACGGCCACATCCGCATTTCCCGAAAGGATATCTCGGCCTTCGATGTTGCCGATAAAATTGATTTTCGAATTCTTGAGCAGTTCGTGCGCGCTGAATATCAGATCGTTCCCCTTGCTCCTCTCTTCCCCGATCGAAAGCAATCCGACGCGCGGCGAAGGCTTGTGCAACACGACCGAAGCATACACTGAACCCATGACCGCAAACTGGGATAGGTGGTGTGGTTTGCAGTCGGCGTTGGCGCCGACATCCAGCACTACGGTGGGTGTGCCGCTGCTGGTGGGAAACACGGCCGTGATCGCCGGACGACTTACGCCTTTGATACGCCCCAGAGTCAAAAGCGAGGTCGCCATGACGGCTCCCGTGTTTCCGGGAGACACAAAAGCGTGGGCCTGGTGTCTTTTCACGAGCTTCAAACCGACCGCGACTGAACTGTCCCGCATGCGCACGCCTTCGGTGGCGGCGATATGCATTGGCACTTCGGTCTCGGCGTGGTGAACCGACATATTATGCGGAGGCCGCCTTTGAGCCGACAGAACAGGCTCGATGCGGTCACGGTGGCCGACAAAGATGACGTGGACGGCACTGCCGAACTGGCGCGCGGCCTCGAGTCCGCCCTCAATAATGGCCTGTGGCCCGCCGTCGGCTCCCATAACATCGAGAGCCACGGTGCATGTTCCATTCGTCGTCATCCGTATTATCGGTCCTGATTAATAATCAACAGTCTCAGAATGAAACAGTTACGCTTCCTTCAGGGTCAATACTTTTTCCCCGTCATAGAATCCGCAATGCGGACAAATGTGATGAGGAAGGCGCGACTGGTGGCAGTGCTGACATTCAATCACGTTCGGAACAGCCAGTTTCCAGCCGGTCCGGCGCTTGCGCCCGCGGGTCCGCGAATGTCTTCGCTTTGGCAGAGGCATGATCTAATCCTTATAGCAACAACTTCTCTAATTGCTCGACAAATTCCGCAGGCCGTCCCATCGAGGGTCGGACTGCTTCTTGGCACACGAACAAGCGCGTTCATTCAAATTCACCCGACACACCGGGCAGAGACCCTTGCAGTCCTCACTGCACAGCGGTTTCATGGGCAGAGCCAGAGTCAGCGCCTGCCGCACCAGCTCGGTGACATCGGCTGTGTCGCTCTTGCCATGAGTATACACATAATCTTCGTCATCCGACGCACCGCTGTCATCGCCTTCTTCCGGCGACTGCGTACGGATGATGAAGTCAGTGACGCCTTCCAGTACGAGATCAACCTCCCGGGCGCATCGTGAACATTGTACCCCGATCTCAGCCGTTACTATGCCCTGACAGAAATACTCTGTCTCTGCTTTCTGCAGCGACAGCGTCAGTGTCGTCTTGCCGACCTGCGTGATCAACTCATCAAACGGTTGGATTTCTCCTTCCGACGCTTCGATCACGGCGTGCGCCGGAAAATCCTCGAACTGGCGCAGGTCGATTATCATAGCCCGTTAAGATACCCCCACCGAGCAGGAATGTCAAGGCGATTCCGGACCTTCAACGCATTGCACGGCAGAACGTTAGCCAACCTTGAGATCGCCTTGCCGTTCTCGGCGCTGCGACACCTACTTATGTGTTTCGTTGTAGATTCTGATTCGGTTCGCGGCCCGCTCCAGCGCCGACTGCGTTGACGGCAAGTCTATCGAGGTCTCGCCCTTTTCCGCCGAGATAAGCCGCGCCCGATTTCGCTCATAGGCGGCACGCGCCCGTGCTATGTCAATCTCGGATGCATTCTCGGCGGCGTCAGCCAGAATCGTCGCCCGATTGGCAGAGACCTCCAGGAAACCGTTCGTCACCGCTATGACATGAATAGCATCCTGGGCGTCGCGGAATTCGATTTTCCCAGGTTTGAGCGTTGTAATTAACGGGGCGTGGTGCGACAATACCCCCAAGTAGCCGTCCGCTCCGGGAGCAGAAAGGGATATCACGTCCGCCTCAACGCAGACCTTTTCTGGAGTGACAATAGACAGACGAAACATGCATTCCTACCGCTTCGACTTCTCGTAGTTTTCCAGCACTTCGTCTAACCCGCCGACCATGAAGAACAATTGCTCGGGAATATGGTCAAGCCGTCCGGAAATCAGTTCGTCGAATCCCTTAATCGTGTCTGCCACTTTGACATACTTGCCGGGCTTATTCGTGAACGCCTCAGCAACAAACATGGGCTGCGACAAAAAGCGCTGCACCTTGCGCGCCCGCTGCACAATTAGCTTATCCTCCTCGGACAACTCGTCAATACCGAGAATCGCAATGATATCCTGAAGGTCCTTATAACGCTGGAGAATCTGCTGAACACCGCGAGCGATACGATAATGCTCGGCGCCGACGATGAGCGGATCGAGAATTCGTGAGGTTGAATCAAGCGGATCGACGGCCGGATAGAGACCGAGCTCTGCGATCTGCCTCGAAAGCACCGTTGTTGCGTCAAGGTGCGAGAATGCGGTCGCCGGCGCCGGGTCGGTTAGGTCGTCGGCCGGGACATAAATCGCCTGCACCGACGTGATCGAACCGGACTTGGTCGAGGTGATTCGCTCCTGCAATTGCCCCATCTCGGTGCCCAATGTCGGCTGGTAACCGACCGCCGACGGCATACGGCCGAGAAGTGCAGAGACTTCGGAGCCTGCCTGTACGAAACGGAAGATGTTATCGATGAACAGGAGCACGTCCTGGTTCTCTTCGTCCCGGAAATACTCCGCCATCGTAAGACCGGAAAGTCCGACGCGAAGCCGCGCCCCCGGCGGCTCGTTCATCTGGCCGAAAACAAGCGCCGTCTTGTCAATAACGCCGGAATGCGTCATTTCCAGCCAGAGGTCGTTTCCTTCGCGGGTGCGCTCACCGACCCCACAGAACACCGAGTAGCCGCCGTGCTCAGTAGCGATATTGTGAATCAACTCCTGAATGATGACCGTCTTCCCTACCCCGGCGCCGCCGAACAAGCCGACTTTGCCGCCCTTGGAGTACGGTTCCAGCAGGTCGATAACTTTGATGCCCGTCTCGAACATTTCAACTTTAGTGACCTGATCCTCGAAAAGCGGAGCGGCCCGGTGAATCGGCAGCCGCTTGACGTTGGCCGGAAGCGCGCCCTTAGTATCGAGCGGCTCACCCAACAGATTGAAAATTCGTCCCAGCGAACTCTCTCCCACCGGCACTGTAATCGGTCCGCCGGTATCCACTGCCTTCATGCCGCGCACGAGCCCATCGGTCGACGCCAGCGCCACGCAGCGGACGATATTGTCGCCGGTGTGTATCGCCACTTCGACCGTCAGATTGATCTTGCGGGATGCATCGACGATCTTGACTGCATTCAGGATGTTCGGCAGTGAATCGGACGGGAACTCACAGTCCACTGTCGGCCCGATCACCTGAACAACTTTGCCGATATTCTCAGCCATCTACCTGCTCCGTATAAATCAATTCACACTTCCAAGCTATCGCGCCCCATCGCTCCCTCGTCATTGCGAGGAGCGAAGCGACGAAGCAATCTCAGTTCCTGCTGTCGAAACCACAGGGGTTTCGACCTGCAAATCAGCCTTTCAGCGCCTCGGCGCCGGAGACCACTTCGAGGATCTCTTTCGTAATCTGCGCCTGCCGCGCCTTGTTATAATCAAGCGTCAGCGACTGAATCATCTCGCCGGCGTTCTTGGTCGCGCCTCCCATCGCAATCATCCGGCTGCCGTGCTCGCTGGCAAACGATTCCACAATTGCCGTGACCAGTTTGGTCGTGGCATAACCGGGCATCAGCGCGGAGTAGATTTCCTCCGGCGTCGGCTCAAAAATATACTCGCCAACGCGCTCCCCTTCTTTGAGCGAAGGACTGGCAATCGGCAGATATGCTTCGGCCAATACTTGATACCGGACCATCGAAATGAACCGGGTAAACACGAGCGTAATCTGGTCGGTCTGGCCAGTTACGAAGCGCGAAGTTAGCAATGTCATGATCTCGCGGGTTCGGTCGTAATTCGGTACGCCGCCCCAGTCACCAAAGAACTGCACGACCGGCCATTTGCGACGCTTGTAGTAATCGTTTCCCCTTTTGCCGATTGTGACCATTTCAACGTCGCAATCTTTTTGCTCGGCCAGCCAGACATCGGTTTTGCGAATGACGTTCGTATTGAACGACCCGCACAAACCGCGATCGGATGTTATCACCACCAGCGTTTTCCGCTTGATCGGCCGATGTTCAAAGTACGGATGCACAATTTCGCCGGTGGCGGCCGAGGCCAGATGGCTCAGCATCTCGTCCATCTTCCTGGCGTACGGTTTGGCCTGCTCGACACGCTGCTGCGCCTTGCGCAACTTGGCTGCCGCCACCATCTCCATTGCTTTGGTGATGCGGCGGGTCGAGACAACCGACCGGATCCGTTTCTTAACTACACGAAGGGTTGGCACTGACTACTCGATCCCGTCACGCCTTAAACTGCGCCTTGAATCTCGTCACTGCGTCTTTGAGTTTCGCCTCAGTCGCATCGGAGATGATCTTCTCTTTGGCCAGCGTCTGCTCGATATCCGGGTAGCTCTTGTCGCAGAACGCGATGAACTCTTTCTCGAACTTAGCAATCGCCGCTTTGGGCACATCGTCCAGTTGTCCTCTCGTGCCGACCCAGATAATCATCACCTGGCGCGCCACCGGCATCGGGACGTACTGCAACTGCTTCAGCAGTTCCACCATCTTCTCGCCGCGATTGAGCTGCTTGCGCGTCGCTTCATCCAGATCGGAGCCGAACTGCGTGAACCCCGCCAACTCGCGGTACTGCGCCAAATCGAGTTTGAGTGAACCGGCCACTTGCTTCATCATCTTGGTCTGGGCGTTGCCGCCCACACGCGATACGGAGATACCGACGTTAATCGCCGGACGCACGCCTGAATAGAACAGCTCTGATTCGAGGAAAATCTGTCCATCGGTAATCGAAATCACGTTCGTCGGAATATAGGCTGACACGTCACCTGCCTGCGTCTCGATAATCGGGAGCGCTGTCAGTGAGCCGCCGCCTTTCTCGTCAGACAGTTTCGCCGCCCGCTCCAACAAACGGGAGTGGCAGTAGAAGATGTCACCGGGATATGCTTCGCGGCCCGGTGGACGCCGAAGCAACAGCGACAACTGCCGATACGCCTGCGCCTGCTTGGATAAGTCGTCATAGATGCACAGCGCATGGCGGCCGGTGTCGCGGAACTCTTCTCCCATCGCACAACCGGCGTACGGGGCAATATACTGGAGCGGAGCGGGATCGGTCGCCGAAGCAGTTACGACAGTCGTGTATTCCATCGCACCATGCTGCCGGAGTGTTTCGACCACCTGCGCCACAGTTGAGGCTTTCTGCCCTATCGCCACATATATGCAGAATACATTCTGGCCTTTCTGGTTGATAATCGTGTCAAGCGCCAGCGCCGTCTTGCCGGTCTGACGGTCACCAATAATCAACTCGCGCTGGCCGCGACCGATCGGTATCATTGAATCGATTGCCTTAAGTCCGGTCTGAAGCGGCTCTTTTACCGGCTGACGCTGCACGACGTTCGGGGCGTACCCTTCGATCACGCGGAACTTGTCGGTCACGATCGGCCCCTTGCCGTCCAGTGGCTGACCAAGCGGATTGACCACTCGCCCGACCAGCGCCTCACCGACCGGCACCGAAGCTACTTTGCCGGTGCGGCGCACGGTGTCACCTTCGAGAATGTTCGTGTCCGAGCCGAAAATGGCCGCGCCGACATTGTCCGCTTCGAGATTCAGCACTAAGCCGTAGATGTCGCCCGGGAACTGAATCAACTCGGACATCTGGACATCCTGAAGCCCCCAGATGCGGGCGATACCATCGCCGACCTGGAGCACCGTCCCGACCGACTCCATTTCGAGTTTGGTCTCGTATTTCTCGATCTCTTTCTTGATGATCGAAGAGACTTCTTCGGGGTTCAAACCCATCATCAAACTCCTATTTCAAATCTCTCATCTTCGGTACCCCACCATTCATGGTGGGTTCATTTCATCCTGTCGAAACCCTAAGGGGTTTCGACCTACTCAATGCACCTTCACCTTTTCCAGCAGTTCCTGGATCTGGCTCAAACCATGTCGCACGGAACCGTCAATTATCTGGTCATGCAGAATGGTTATCATCCCGCCTAAAATCTGACGATCCACTTTCTTTTCCAGTTCGATCTTCAGCCCGGTTTTCTTAGCCAGTTCTTTAGTAAGTTCCTGCTCTTCCGACGGCGAAATCGGCAGCGCGGTAATCACCGTCACCTTGCCGATTCCTTTTTCCGCTTTGATCATGCGGTCGAGTTCTTCGGCAATATCCGGCAGGAATCCGGTGCGGTGCTTATCAATCAGCACAATCAGGAATTCGATAAACGGCCGCTCGATCCGCCCGGCAAACACATTGCGCACCAATTCCAGCTTCCTCTCATCTGACACCTGTGGGGCGTTGAGGAAATTGAAGAGCGTGGGATCCGTCGTGAGCAATTGCCGCAATTGCAGGAACTGTTCATCCGCCTTATCAAGAAGATTCTTCTCCTTGGCGGACATAAACAGCGCGTGCGCGTACTTTTGCGCGACCTCGTGAGCCAGCATCGAGGTTAGGCCTTCTCCAGATTCCGGATATACCCGCCGATCAACTCGCGGTGCTTGGCGTCATCGAGTTTCTCCCGAATCACTTTCTCGGCGGCGGACATCGTGATTGCCACCATCTGGTCGCGAAGTTCCACACGCGCTTTGGCAATATCCCGCTGCAGGTCCGCTTTGGATTTCTCGTGAATCTCTTTCACTTCCACCTGTGCCTGCGCCTTGATATCCGCCGCGAGCTTCTTCCCTTCCTCGACCGCCTCGACAATTCTGGCGCGCCGCTCGGTCTCGATGTCTTTCAGCTTCGACTCATACACCGCCGCCTGCTGGGCGACTTTGGCCTTTTCGCCGTCGATCCGCTTGAACTCATCGACAATCCGATTCCGCCGCTCCTCCATCAGTCCCAGGAGCGGTCCCCAGGCAAACCGCTTGAGAATCCAGAGCGTGATCAGGAAACCGACCGCGTGTGTGAGTAACTGCTGCCATTCAAGGCTAATCATGCGTTCTCCAGTCTGATCGCGAGCGCGTGCATTGTGCCGCGCCTGCGGTCGAACAATTGCTCCAGTCGATTACTGTGCGCCAATCTTGCCGAAAAGCATGAAGAACACCAGCAGCGCATAGAGCGTCAACGCCTCGATAAACGCAGCACCGACCACCATTGCGGTCTGAATCTTGCCGGCTGCTTCAGGCTGACGTCCCATCGCTTCCATGGCCGAGCCAACAGCACGACCCAAGCCGAGAGCGGAACCGACTGCCGCCAGGCCAACTCCCATCGGGAGCCCCCACGCTAACATTGCTTGATAATCCATCATATCCTCCGTAACGGTATGGTTAATCTTCTTTGTTCATATGGAATTGCCTAATGGCGCTCCTCGTGCGGCAGCATCAATAGAATGTAGATAGTCGACAGCAGTGAGAACACCAACGCCTGAATAGTCGAAAGCAAAAGGCCGAGAAAAATGAAAAAAACATTAAACGGAAATCCGACCGGTGAATGCATGAACGACAGTGCGGTCAAACCCAGTCCCACAAAGGCCGCAACCAGCACGTCTTCACCGGTAATGTTGCCGAAAAGTCGCACCGCCAGGCTGAATGGCTTGGCCAGTTCTCCGATGATGTGAATCGGGAATAACAAAACAACGAGACTCCAGCTCAAAGCATCGCGCGGCGAGCCGGCAAGATGGTCGAGATACTTCACGATCCCGTTGCGACTGATCCCGACGTATTGAACATAAAGAAACACCATGATCGCCAATGAGGCCGTGATATTGATATTGGTTGAAGGCGAATGCCCTCCGGGGACTAACCCCATCAAGTTCATACACAGAATATAGAAGAACAGCGTTCCAAGAAATGGCGCGTAACGCTTGGCATCTGAGCCGAGAACGGAATGCAGGAAGTTGTACATCCCTTCAACCAGCATCTCTACCAGATTCTGAAACGGTCCTGGGATCAGCTTGCGCCTGGAGTAGACTGTAATCGCAATCACCGAAAGAAAGATACCAACGACACCCGCATAGATCACATTGATCCAATGGTAGATCGGACCATCATTGCCGGTCAGCATCCCGACAACGCTGGGGATATGCGGCGTCCCACCGTGCCCCGCACTGTGACCTCCCTTCGGCGCCTCCTCAGACGCATACACCAACACCGGCACGAACAAGACGAACAGGACGACGAGCATCCTGCTCCGTCGCGAGAGGCTCACGAAACCCTCCTCCTGATCTGCTGATCTTGCATCGGGTCATCCAGACCAAGGATTATTCGCCCTAAGGACTTCAGAAACATGATCGCGAATATACCGGAAAACCCCAGGAGCAATAGCGTTGGTTTGAACATCGGCACTTTCAGCAGGGCATATGCAGTAAGATAGAGTAACGGGAACTTGACGACTCCTATGACGATGGCTCTCTCTACCAGCGCACCACCTGGTCGCACCAGCGCTTTGATGAACTCCGTGAGGAACATGAGATTAATCATTCCCCACACGGCACCCGACATGACTGCCAGAGTCGCTGAAGCGCCGAAGTAGAAATATCCAAACGGAAGGAAGATCAACAGTACGATGCCGAACGTGCGGAGTGTTCTGCCAATAAAATCAAGTCCCATTGTTCTTAGTATCGCTATCCTTATCCAGAGCCTGCGCTCTTTTCACCAACCGGTAGATTTCCCGGCCGGCTGCTATGAATCCCAGAATCACTCCGGTTATTGTGAGGGCCGGATTGGTCTCAAACCGCTTATCCAACCACAGGCCTATGAAATAGCCTACTGCGGGCGCGGCGACCATGATCGCTGGCACAGCCCCCAACAACGCGATCTGGGCGTAGGTTCTGTCATTCTTTTTCCTGCCGGGGTCAGCCGGAGGAAAGACCAAAAGGGTCATTTAAACCCTTTCTTATACCCTTTTCGCGGGGCAATATAGACGGGGTCATCCCAATGTCAACCACAATTGTGGTGAGACTAATTCGCTTGGGCTCAAGGAATTGCCGGAAAGGCCCGGAATGCAGCTTGCGTAGGTAGAAACCCCTTCGGGTTTCGACAATTCGATGTTATCCGCTGGTCGGCACGGAGACGTGAACCGAAAGCAGCCGCTTACATATCGTAGTACATCTCAAACTCGTGCGGCGTGGGCCGCACTCTTATCTCGGCAACTTCGGCTCGCTTGATCCTGACCCAGTTCTCCAGCAAATCCTCGGTGAATACGCCGCCGGCCAGCAGGTAATCATGATCCCGCTCGAGCGCGTCGAGTGCCTTGGTCAGTGAGGTCGGGAGATGGTGGATCGCCGCTAGTTCTTTCGGCGAGAGCATTTCGTGATTCTTGTCAAGCGGAAGCCCCGGATTGATTTTCTTCTTGATGCCGTCCAGCCCGGCCATCAGCATCACCGAATACGCCAGATACGGGTTCATCGTCCCATCCGGCGGCCGGAACTCCAACCGGTAGGTTTTTGCATTTCGCTGATATCCCGGTATCCGAATGCAGGCGGTGCGGTTGCCGATTGAATATGTCCCGGCCACCGGCGCTTCGAACCCCGGCACCAGCCGCTTGAAGGAATTGGTCGACGGGTTGGTGAAGGCCAAGATAGAGTCCACATGTTTGAGCAGCCCGCCGATGTAATAGAGGCCAATCTTGGACATACGGGCGGTCCCGTTTTTGTCGTAGAAAATCGAGCCTTTGTCGTCCGCCAGATACTGGTGCACATGCAGCCCGGAGCCAGGCTCACCAAAAAGCGGCTTTGGCATAAAGGTGGCCGATTTCCCGGACCGGAAGCACTGATTCTTGATCATGTACTTGATCAGCATGCTCTGGTCGGCCATGACGCGAAGCGGCGCGAATGCTACTTCTATTTCATGCTGCCCGGCCCCGCCCACCTCATGGTGATGATATTTCAATCCCACCCCCACCGCAGCGAGCATCGAAGACATCTCCGAGCGGAGATTAAATCTCCGGTCCAGCGGCGGCGCAGCGTGATATCCTTTCTTATACGGAATCTTGTAACCGAGCCCCTCGGCATCTCCGGAAGCCTGCCAGGCCGCCTCGGCGCAATCAATATAATAGTAGGCCGCTTCGGGTCCCTGGAAAAACCGCACTTTGTCGAAGACGTAGAATTCAAACTCCGGCCCCATGATCGCCTGCGCCCCCTTGATGGTCTTGGCGAGATATGTCTCAGCGTCTTCCGCCACTCGGCGCGGATTGCGGGAATACGGCACGATCCTGTCACCGGCATCGAGGATATCTCCAAGCATGGAGAGGGTCGGGCGCTCGAAGAACGGATCGATGAAGGCCGTTGACGGATCCGGAATCATGATCATGTCGCCGCGCTCTATAGATGAAAATCCGGCCATCGAGGAACCATCGAGCCCCACCCCAGTCTCGAACAACTGGTCGTTGAGCGAACTTAACGGTAATGTGATGTGATGCCAATATCCCAGTAAGTCAGAGAACTTTAGATCGATAAACTCAACCTGTTTCTCTTTGGCCAGCTTCTGTAATTTGTCTAACTTCACGAACAGCTCCTCACTCGATTTTGTGACAAAACTTACATAAGTATAACCAAAACCACGTTTTTTGCAAGACTTGTCGCCGACTCGGCAGTTGAACGGGCCAAGTAACTGTTGAAGGTTGTGTTGGTTACGAGCCGGGCCGTATGTTCATGGAAGGTTGAAAGACCGCGTGAGTCATTGCGAGTCCCCGTTTCAGACGGGGACGTAGCAATCTGTCGGCTTGTTGCGTGGCAGACAGCTCGCGATAGATTTGTCAGATGACCTATTGACCTTTGGATGTTTGTGGAGACCTTCATGATGCGATCACTACTTCTTGCTCTACTTCTGCTGCCGACCCTTACGGCGGCGCAGGACCTCTCCCTTTTCGACAGCGCTCTGGCGCAGGTTGGTATGACACGTGAGGATGTCCGGTTCGATCAGGATGAAATGGCCGGCTGGGGCGGGGACCGATACCGAATGACCTTCTTCACCATGTTCCATAAGAATCCGTTCAAGTTCCCCAAGTACGGCGAGCTCACGCTCGCGGCTTGCTCGAGCAGCGTGACCAATATCACGAATCTTGTGGCCTCGTCGGCGCGGCGAATCGATTGCCCCGTCCGGCGCGGGTTGGTCAGCGATGCGCTTGAGAAATACACGACATCAAAGGACTCTCTGCCGCTGCCGTCGATCACGGGCGCTCGTAATGTTCTCTCCGGACCCGAATTCGAGCGGCTTAGACAGAAGATCGATCTGATCTATCGAATCATCGACGACAAGGATTTCTTCCTGAAAAGCAGTCTCGGTGACTACGACAAGGCCGGCGTTCGAAAGAAGTTGTTCGAATATTTCGTGCGAGACAGCCAGACATATAATGACCTCGTCGAAGAGATGGCCGACAAGGTCGACCTGAACCGGCTCGTGGCCGGGACCGAAGACCTCGCCGAAGCGACTCGTCGATTGGCTGACTCCCTTGAGATCTGCTCGTTCCCCACGTACAAAGTCGAATTCAAGACACGCAAAGGGCTGATCGTAGTCGGAACGAAGGGAGACGACACCTACGAGTATTTCGATCCGCCGCTCTTGATTGTCGATGGCGGCGGGAACGACACCTACAAGTTCTCCGGCTATCCGACCGACTATCCCACAAGTATCATCGTCGATCTGGCCGGAGATGACAAATACGTCTCGACTGACAGCACCAAGTCCGGAATCGGCGGCGCAATTCTCGGCGTTTCAATCCTGATCGATAAGGCCGGCAATGACCGGTACGAAGGAACTCACCTCTGTCAGGGATCGGGGATATTCGGCACGGGCATACTGCTGGACTATTCCGGTGATGACATCTATACGTCGAAAACCTGGTCGCAGGCGTGCGGATCATTCGGAATGGGGATTCTCGCCGACAGCGCCGGCGCCGACAGCTTCTATTGCCTGTCCAATTCACAGGGATTCGGATACACTAAAGGGACCGGACTGCTGGTCAATTTCGAAGGGGATGATAAATATGTCGCGGAGGACAGCTATGTCTTCGCCCCGACTCAACAGACCAAAGATCATAACGGTTCACTCGCACAGGGGACCGGGTTCGGCAAGCGGGCGGACTTTGTCGATGGTCACAGTTGGGCAGGGGGAGTCGGCATTCTGTGCGATATTCGCGGCAATGACAAATACTCCGCCGGTCTGTTTGCGCAAGGATGCGCCTATTGGTTTGCGGTCGGGATGTTGCTCGATGGCTCCGGCGATGACAGCTACAACGCCGTCTGGTACGTACAGGGGTCCGGGGCGCATTTCGGCGCCGCGTATCTCGATGATTTCGCGGGAAATGACACATATGTCGCCACGATGAACATGTCACAGGGGTCCGGGCATGATTTCACGATCGGCTATCTCAATGACCGGGCCGGAAATGATTACTACACGGCTCCTACTCTGTCTGCCGGAGGGGGCAACGCGAACGGTATGGGGATATTCCATGACTGGTCAGGAGATGATATCTACCAAACGCATGGCCGGCCGGTGCTCGGACAAGCAAACCCGACTGACCAGGGAGCGCGGAAATACTTATATGTGTTCGGTATCTTTGTCGATGGCGGCGGCAACGACACCTACAATGAACCGTGGGCCGGCAACGGCAAGCGCTGGATCGGCCCGAAGGCCAACCCTGAGAAGCCGGACCCGTTTGAGATTGGGGTGGGGATAGATGGGTAACGCCTGAGTAGGTCAAGCGCGCCCTGCGCTTGACAGATATCCGTACGAACGCGGAGCCCCGAGGGGGTTCTGCGCCAAAACCTACCTCCTCACCACCAGCAGCATCCCCGACAGAATCATCACCGCGCCGACATAAATGAGAACCGACAGCGTCTCGTGTGCCAGAACCTCGCCGACCAGAATCGCCACCAGCGGCGTCACGAACGCAACCATCGACACCGTCACGGCCCGCGTATGTGTCAAAAGCCAGTAGTAGCCGAGAAACGCGACCACACTGCCGAGAACCGCCAGATAGAGAATCGAACCGACCGAGGCGGTTGTGACGGCAAAATCGGACCAGCGCTCAAATATCAGCGCCGCCGGAAGCAACAGCAGGCCGCCGGTCGCCATTTGAACCGTGGCCGCTACGTAGATATTGGCTTTTGCATGATGCCTTTTGTGGATAATCAGCCCGTAGGCGGACGCAAATGATGCCACTAACATCAGGACGGAGCCAAAAAACAGGTGCTTGGAGGTCTGCAGCGAATCATACGAAATCAGAACCACGCCGAGAAATCCGAGAATCAGACCAATCCAGGCCAGACCATGAATTCGCTCATTCTTCAAAGACAGGTTGGACAGCAACGCCACGAAAAACGGAAACGACCCGAACAGCACCGCGGCCGTGGCCGAGTTAATATATGTCTCACCAAAATAGACACAGGCATAGCTGACCCCGTACATATAGACGCCGGGGTGACCAAGTCTCAACAGGTTGCGGAGTCCCGATGGATATGAAAGCCCCTTCATTCTGACAATCGCCGTTAGAATTGCGACCGCAATTACAAACCGGAGTGTTGCCGCATACAACGGCGGCGCACTCCCCAGCCCGATCTTGATCGCCAGCCAGGTCGAACCCCAGATAAGGCACAGAATGATGTAGACCAGAACCGACATTGTTGAGCAATTACGATGATTTTGATAGTCCTGTCAAACACACCTGCAAGGCGAAATGGGCGCGGATAAATTCACCACGTTATTTCTTTCAACAAAATGCCGAAAAGTATGACAAAATGTTTGACACTGATAAAGAATGCGGTAATTTCTGCTCTGTTACCACAATTGAATTAGGACGAGTATTCAAGGGAATTGACGGCAAGATGATAAAGACCAAAGAGTTCTTCACCACCGCTGAACTTGCTGAGAAACTCAAAATGAATGTGCAGGTGATCACCCGCAAGGTTCAGGCCGGCGAGATTCAGGCGTACAAGATCGGCAAGGATTGGCGAATCCCCGAAGAAGCGGTGACCGAGTGGCTGGAAAAGCAATCCAACCGCAAGCCCGAAATTCCGCGCCCACATGTAGTGACCGCTCCCCAAGAGCCGGTGCAAAGCGAGCCGTTGCCGGCTCAACGCAGTAAGCGCAAGCATGTGCTGGACTATATTCTGGCGCAGTTCGAGCCGAACCGGTTGTACACCGAAGAAGAGGTCAATCGCGTAATCAGCCGCCACCATCAGGATTACGCTACCGTCCGGCAGGAATTCCTGTCCGAGAAAATGATGGAGAGGGTGGACTCCCAATACCGCCGCCGCAACGGATACAAAGTAGCCGAGTAGGTTACTCTCGGGAAAAACAAAGGCCGCGCCCATGCTGGAGCGCGGCCCTGTCGCTTCTTACGGTCTTCGATCAATTGTCGTCGAATACGGCGCCGGCCGGGGGCGTAATGCCGAGGATTCGCTGAGCATACGAGTCACTGACGTTAATCTTGTACTCCGTATACTTCGTAGCCGCCGTCTGCATGTCGGGATATCGGTTGTTCTGGTACAATACCGTGATATACTTGCGGAAAGCATAACCGCTATTGGCGTTCAACTCAAACCCCTCCTTCATCAGAGCCAGCCCCTGATCGATTTTCCCCTGATCCTTCTTGCGCCGTCCGATTTCCGCCTTGGTCATTCCCAGGTCCTGCATGTAGGCCTGGTTATCCGCGCTCTGCGCCAGAAATGACGCCAGCGTGTCCTCCAATTGCTGGAAGAGCTGATCCGATTTGGCGCTGTCATTAGCCTTGTCATAATAGTCGGCCAGCACGAAATAGGTCTGCCAGTATTCGGGGTACACGGCAATCATGTGATTCCCCAGCTTGATCGCGCGTTCCCGGTCCCCTTGCCTGGCGAGTTCATCCATCAGACGAACGGCGCTCATGCCCAGGCCGGTGAACACACCGGTCGCGTTTTCGTCCCGATACACCTTACAATCGTTCAATCCCGTGAATTTGTAGGTATTCATGAACAGATCGTAGCTTTTCTCGATATCGATCAGCCCCGGCTTGGGATCCCGATCAATCCGATATACATTCCCCGTTGTCGTCGCATGGTCTCTCAACTTGAGCGGTGATTCGGCATACGGCGGAGAACTGAAGAAAATCGGGAATTTCCATTGGTTCGCGATCACGACCTCGTCCACCATCATATCCTGAACTTTGACCATCCGCCCTTCATGCATATTCGGCGTCATATAAACATCGCGGTTGCGCGGCTTGTCGCGGAACATCTTCAGCGGCCGGCTGTACTCCCGACCGTCAGGCGCAGCATACTGGTGCCAGAGAATCTGTTCGTCGGTCAACGAAACCGGCACGCCGAATACGTTTTTCATCTGCTCGACATACCAATCCGTATTCACCAGCGAGAGACAGAGGACCCGAACATCCTTGCGATAGTCATACGCCTCCAGAACGCCCCACAGCGGAAAAGTATCGTTGTCACCCGACGTGAACAGGACCGTATTCGGGTCACACGAATCCAGAATGTTCTTGGCATAGTCTCTGGCCAGATAGTTGTTCGAGCGATCGCAGTGATAGTAGTTGGTCGCCAGCGCTACTCCCGGAAGTAACATTAGTAGCACGCCGACTGGGATCACGGCCTTTTCAAGCATAGGTCGGCTCACCGCCACCGTGGTCCGAAGCCACTGCAGTACTGCCGAGATGCCAAGCCCCATGGCAATGCCGAAGAACACAAACGCCGGCGTGAAGAAATAGTCACGGTCTCGTACTTCGAGATACGCATCTCCCGTCTGGAAATCATACTTGGTGCCGTCGGCGAAATTCATATACAAGACGATTCCGGCGGAACAGACGAGAAAAAGCGTCATGAATGGTATGCCGACCTCGGCCCGTTTCTTGATAGCCGTGTACATCCCCACTATGCCGAGCGCAAACCAGATCAGGAATGTCCCTCCCTCGCGCGAATACTGGCCCTCGAAGTAGGACCAGAAGCCCATATGAGGGTGACGGCCAAACTGATTCTCCCAGGTCCCGCGCCGGTGAAACATGCGGTTTACCATCGATTCACTGCCGTACTGCTTGCGGTCGAGAAAATTCACAAAGGTGCGGTAATCCCGCGACGGGTGATTCTCATCGATCCACGGGCGCTGGGCCGACCGAATCGGCAGGAAAAGGTGAACCGAGAAACCGACGAGAGCCACTACCATGATAGCCAACGCCGATTTCCAATCCATCCGCCAATTCTTCGCCTGCGGAAGCATAGTAAACGCAGCCATGCCGAGCAGACCGATGGCGGCGAGATAGATGATGTACGCGACTGGGCCGTAGTCCAGCCAGATGGTGAAACAGAGACCGGCGGCAACCGCCAGTTGAATCGGCAATTTAATCCCGAAACTCCATTCCATATGCATGAGCCCAAGCATGACCAAAAGGGTCAGGGCGATAGGTGCGACAATCAAGAACAGACTGAAGCTGATCATGATCGTGAAGACCGAAACTATGGCAAACGCTACCGTCCAGTTGATCTTCTTCCACAGCATCGTCAGCAGTCCAAGACCGACAAACGCCGTTGCCAGAAGGAACATAACAGCACCGCCGCGTCCGTTGGCAAAGAATACGATAAACAGGAGCTCGAGGACGATACTCCCGGACAAGATCAGCCAGTCGCGCCGCGTGGCGTCTTTGGTGAGCATGAAACTGATGGCGCAGACCGGCACAACCAGGAATACGGTCAGATGGACGCCGATTCCCAGTACCGCCAGGAACATGACGAATATCATTATTCGCGTGGCGTTCTCAGTACCTCTTGCCTCCCAATAGCGCACCGTGAGATATACCATGAGCACGCAGAGAGCCAGACCGATACCGTACACTTCCGTCTCCACCGCGTTCCCCCAGTTGGTTTCGCTGAAAGCCACGAAGAAACCGGCCGCCACGCCGCCGAAATAAGCTATCCATCGGCTCACCGCACTGGCCGCATCGCCGTTGAAGAAGTAGCGAATGATCCTGACGGCGAGAAAGTAACTGAACATGGCGGTAAACGCCGAGGATATCACCGAAATGTAGTTGATCCGGTAGGCGACATCGGTAACAAATGGAATGATCGAAAATAGTCGCCCAATCAGTACAAACAGTGGTGTCCCCGGCGGGTGTGGCACACCCAGCGCGTTGGCCGAAGCGATAAATTCACCACAATCCCAAAATGGAACCGTCCGCTGAACCGTCATCGCATAAACAACGAACGATCCGAAAAAGACCAAAGCCGCCATCAGGTAGTGGGTTCGGTCTATTGATTTGTCTCTCAATCCAAAAAGGCCGGTCAAAGGACCCTCCTAAAGCAACAGCCATGTAAGCCGATATATTGCATAGATATATCCGTTATTTCGGACGAAGCTGGGAATATAACAACCATGACACGATTCACAACAACATTTTTACACTGCGGCGAGCAATACGTTCGCCGGTGAGGAGCTGTTATGTTTATTTGGTGCGCCGTGCTATTCTGCCTGGGAATCGCCGCGTTTGTCGATTCGGTGCTGAACATGGGCGAAATCTTCAGGACCGTAAACTCAGTGTTGTTCATGCTGTTGTCGTTGGCCCTGCTGGTCAGGACGACGACTAAGAAGAAAGAGCGGAAACTCGAGCATTACGAGGAGAAGATCTTCCATCTCGAACGGGAGGTCAACCAGCTGAAGCAGCATCAGAAGCAAATGTCGGAATTCTGAGTATCCCCCGTGCCCGCCCGGCCGTTCGCCGTTCGGTCACCCTATCTTGCTATCCGCTTCCAACT
>Ga0315293_10001751_pt1 | contig 21118 bp, 22 predicted proteins | sample YL17G13_20_MG_FD_203071 | JGI IMG/M metagenome (GOLD analysis project Ga0315293, IMG submission 203071) | Sediment microbial communities from Yellowstone Lake, YNP, Wyoming, USA - YL17G13_20 | ecosystem: Environmental > Aquatic > Freshwater > Lake > Sediment | place: USA: Wyoming | collected... | reverse complement strand
CTGACGGACAAGAATCGCCAGATCGTCGGCGGCAAAGTGATTGAAGGGCAGGTTAAAAAAGGAGCTTCAATTGAAGTTTCAAGAGGTGGGGAAATAAAGGGTAAGGGAAGAATGATTAATCTTCAAAGAAATAAAAAAGACATTGAGACGGCTCCAAAAGGCGATGAAGTGGGAATATTGTATGAGGGCAATGAAAAAATTGAAAAAGACGATTTGCTGGTAATTTATACGGAAGAAAGAAGAAAAATTTAATTAAAAGCGTGTCAGAAAGAATCCCAAAAGTTAATCAACTTATAAAAAGAGAGCTGGGGCAACTCCTGCTTAAAGAGATTGATTTCTCGAAAAATATACTGGTGACATTGACGCGAGTGGAGACCTCTGCTGACTTGGAAGAGGCGAAAATATACGTTTCGGTGATTCCGGAAAGCCAAGTTAACCGCGTTTTACATATTTTAGAAACGAGAATCTATGATCTTCAGCAAAAATTAAATAAACGGCTGCAAATGAGGCCGACTCCAAGAATAAGATTTTGCCAAGAAAAAGAAACCGGCCAAGCCGGCCGGATAGAGGAAATCCTGGAAAAGTTGAAAAAGTAGGGAAAATAAGATAAAATCTACCTGTGGCTAGGTAGCCAAGTAGCTAAGGCGTTGGTCTGCAAAACCAATATACGCGGGTGCAAATCCCGCCCTAGCCTCAAGAAGCTTTTGCCCGGGTGCTGTAATTGGTAGCCAGAGTTGACTTAAAATCAACTGGGATTTATCCCGTGTGGGTTCGAGTCCCACCCCGGGCATAAAAAATCAAATTATATCGATTTGAACCATATTTTGTAAAAGAAAATCTTTAATAATTACTGTTCATTAAAAACTGGGAAAGGACGGTGATGAAAATGAAGATTGGAATTTGGGGAATTTCTGGATTTGTGGGTACAGAACTCGCTAAATTATTTTCGAAAAGACCAGAAGTAGAAATTGTTTATACCGCAACCAGTGAAGAAATTACCGGAAAGATTGAAAATGTTGAGGTTGGTTTTCTGGCGTTGAAAGAGAAACAATCCATAAAGATTGCGCCAGAACTTTTGGAGAGCGGAATTAAGGTTATTGACCTGAGTGGCGCGTTCAGAATAAAGGATGCCTCTGATTTTACAAAGCACTACCAACTCAATCACGCTCATCCGGATTTGCTGGATATATCGGTCTATGGTTTACCGGAGAAAAACCGAGAAAAAATCCGAAATGCTCAATTAATCGCAAACCCGGGCTGTTATCCGACAGCTATAGATCTCGGATTGTTGCCGCTATTAGATAGTGGTTTAATATCTTCGCCAACCAAGATTTTGGCAAAAGCGATTTCTGGATATACCGGGGCCGGCAAGGAAGCGAAAATTCCCAAGACCATTACACCTTATAAAGGCGGGCGACAGCATCAACACATACCCGAGATAGAGCAAGAATTGGATATTCAAGGACGATTGCTATTCTTTCCGCAAGTTGCTCCTTGGCCGAGAGGAATTGTGGCTGTTATTTACGTTAAGATTTCAGCCGCGATAGATATCCTTAACCTCTATAAACAATTCTATGGAAAGGAATTGTTTATCCGGGTGAAATCCAAGAAGGCAGAAATTGATGATGTGGTTGGAACAAATTTCTGTGACATTTCTCCAGCGATTGTAAATTCTTTTGCTGTTATCAGAGTGGTAATTGACAATTTGGGGAAAGGAGCGGCCGGACAATCTGTACAGAATTTTAATATTTTGTGCGGATTTCCAGAAGAATTAGTCTACTGATGGCTATCAAAACAAATGGTAGCCATCTTTCTTTTTTAGAATTTGCCGCCAAACCCCGATAACAGAAACTTCGTTTCGCTACGGGGCGAAAGAAAAACTTGTACTAATTTTGTTAAAACCAAAAAGCCCCGCCTATTTGGGCGGGGCTTTTTGAAATTATTAATTGATTATCCTTAACTTCCCAATACTTCAATATAGGTTGTCTTTGCGCCGAAGTTTTCAGCTTCCTGATGAGAAGGAAACCAAATATCAATCTGATAATTACTCCTGTCCCATCTCATTCTGTCTTCTATGACAAAGATTTGGCTTCCGTAAAGGTCGGGTATTCTAATTTTTGTTCCAAAAGGCAAAAGGTTATTAGCCACAACCCCTTCCCTAACCATAGTACAAGCAGCGGTCAGATAAGGGGTGTCATCAGTTTCCCAGGGCGTGCTTGAGTACGCGGTCGCTATCACCTTTATTGTTCTTATTGCCTGGGGTTTCGGACTGGATATCGCCAAAATACTGTTTTCTTGGACAAAAACCAATTCTCTAGCCAAGTCCTCTACTGCTTGATTGGGCGCATTAATAGACAGCTCCGCCTCAACCTGTTTTATGGGTTCAAAAATCATCAGCCCTCTAAATAAAAGGCCGAAGGTGGCGGCTAAAACAAAGATATTTTGGCCTGGAAACAGGTATTTTGTCCTATCAAAAGCCCTTTTAAGGGTCTGCCTGACCTCTCTAAATAGGGCGTTTTTAATAGAATATAAGTGTTTTTCCATCTTAAAACCCCCAAACTGGGGGTATTAATCATAATAGCAAATCTATGGTGTTTGTCAAGGATCAGTCTCTCTCGCCTTGGCGCTGTGGATAACTGGCTTTACTTATAGGTTTGACTATGATATAAATATTTATTGTCCTTTGTCAGCGTATTTTTTGGTTTTTTACTCTATTTCAGGGAGAAAGGGGGGATGTTTATTTGATTGTACGCTAAACGGAACAGAACGACAGAAGCGGCGCCAAGTAAATTGGACGCCAAATGACAATCCTGCTTACTGTTTCCCCTAAGGGAAACGGAGGTCCGCTGAAAAACAAATTCACTTGACAACTGAAAATGTTTGTACCTGACCGACTTCTCGGAGCCGGAAAAAAAGAGTGGCTAGCGCCACGATGTCCTGCAGTCATTGACTGCGTGAAAAGGGACGCCAAAGAAACGGGAAAATGAGAGGGAATGGCATAGCAAAGTTCCAATTTAACATATAGTTATAGCAGTACGGCAGCACATTAGCCCTTCCCTCTCATTTCCATCAAAAAGCTCTTCTTCCAACGAAGAGCCTTTTTTAATCTAGAAGAATTTCTAAAAATTTAATTTTGAAGCGGGCGATGGGAATCGAACCCACGTACTCTGATTGGCAACCAGATGCACTACCATTGTGCTACACCCGCACTTCGTCGCTACGCTCCTCAGTGTAAACTCCCCTATTCTTCACTCAGAATAAACTAGGGAGTTTACCCTGAGGAATAAAATGACGAAGGGTGCCGCGGGCCGGGATTGAACCGGCGACCTAACGATTTTCAGTCGTTTGCTCTACCACTGAGCTACCGCGGCTCATTATAAAATTTTAATTAATTAAACCTTGCTAATCAAGAATGGGCAACAGAGGATTCGAACCTCTAACCTCCCGGATGTAAACCGGACGCTCTAACCATTGAGCTAGTTGCCCGGCCAATATGCGCGGGAGAGGACTCGAACCTCCACGTCCGTGAGGACACTAGCACCTCAAGCTAGCCTGGCTACCAATTACAGCACCCGCGCTTAGTCGGTTTTTATTTCTTCTGTTTTGACCTCTTCATCTGCTGGCCTTGTAAACTCTTTTCTCTTCAATCTCGCCCTTTTGCCTTTAGTTTCTCTCAAATAGTAAAGTTTTGCCCTCCTTACCTTCTCTCTTTTTACCACCTCTATTTTCTCAATTACCGGAGAGTGAATAGGAAAAACTCTTTCTACTCCAACTCCGGAAATTGTTTTTCGGACAGTAATGGTTGAATTGATTCCTTTGCCGTGCTTTCTGGCAATAATCAAACCTTCAAACACCTGAACCCTTTCCTTGTCCCCCTCTTTTATCTTTTGATAAACCCGAATCGTATCGCCCGGCCTAAAGTCGGATAAATTTTCTCTTAAAAATGGTTTTGAAAATGTTTCTAATTTTGTTGTCATGAATTTTTTTGGCTTTAAAAAATTATCTTATGGGCGGTGCAGGATTTGAACCCGCGGCCTCATACACGTCAAGTATGCGCTCTAAACCAACTGAGCTAACCGCCCGAGACTTCTTTTGTGGACCCAGTGGGACTTGAACCCACGATCTTTAGTATGCCATACTAACGCTTTTCCTCTAAGCTATGGGCCCTTAATTTTTTAATCAAAATTTTCACAATTTGTTCTAACTCTAATTGAATATTCGTCCCTTTGCAAGTGAGTACACATACTCCCTTGTATTCTTTGTTCTGCGTTTTCCTTCCTACTGTTCTTGGATCGGGCTTCGTTTTGTAAAAATTTTTGAGCGGAATACCTACCATTTTTGACCAAAAAGATTCTAACTTTTTAATATTCTGATCCGCTCGGTAACTTATTCTACACTTCAATTCAATAGGTTTAATGCCATAACATGCGCTTAAAAGTTCCATGTAAAGCATGACTACATCCAGATCAGAACTACCAAGCATTAGCCCCGAATGTCCCTTCCATTTGGCGCCTTCGCCCAAATAAAGCGCCGCAAGAATAATTTTCAAATTTTCTTTATCTAGAGAAGATGTTACCTTCAGGGCTTCGTCTTCTATGGATTTCAAAAAAGTCTCTCTTTTCTTTTTATTGCTGGCCCAAGCGATTTTTTGTGCCTTACTGAGATTCTTATTATTTAACTCTTCAATTTTATTATCGTACCAAGCAGGTAATTTTACATCTTGGCACCAATAAGATAAGGTGCTTTTTGGAATATCAATATCTAAAAACCTCTTTATCTCAGAATAAGTCTTGCCTTTCTTCCTTAAGAGACACACTTGTTCTTTTAACTCTTCTCGGTTCATTACCTTTATTGTACTCTTGAATGCTTCAATGTGCAATTATCTTGGTGCCCCTAGAGGGAATTGAACCCCCATCTCACCCTTAGGACGGGTTCGCTCTATCCGTTGAGCTACAGGGGCAAGCGCCATAAAAAAATCTTATCACGTTTTCAATTTGTTGACAAGAAAATTTAATGCTAAAATTAAATATATGGATAAATCTCCAATTGTGGAAATTGCAAAAAGGGTCTGCCCGGCGGTCGTTACCATTGTTATTTCAAAAGACCTGCCCAAGGTAGAGGGCTTTTATTTTTTGCCTTTCGGCGACAGAGAACTTGTCGTCCCAAAGTTTGACAAACAAAAGGAAAAAACAAAAATCGGCGGCGGCTCGGGCTTTATTATTTCAGTTGACGGCTATGTTATCACCAGCCAGCACGTGGTTTCCGACCCCGAAGCAGATTACACCGTTATTGTAGACCCGACAAAAAAATATCCGGCCAAAGTGATTTCCCGCGACCCGATTTCCGATATCGCTATTTTAAAAATAAGCGATAAAAAATTGCCATATCTAGAATTAGGGGATTCAGACAAAATTGAACTAGGTGAAGAAGTGGTGGCAATCGGAAACGCCCTGGGAGAATTTCACGACACAGTTTCATCCGGTATTATCTCGGGAATGAGCAGGGCAATCACTGCTTTTTCCGGTTTAACAAACGGGGCGGCTCAGCTGCGAGGACTAATCCAGACAGACGCGGCCATTAATCCCGGAAATTCCGGCGGGCCTTTAGTTGACATGGAAGGAAAAGCGATCGGGATTAACACAGCTATGGTGATGGGCGCTCAAAACATCGGTTTTGCCATCCCCATTAACTACGCCAAAAAGGACTTGGAAGAAGTAATGAAGTTCGGGAAAATCAGGAGGCCGTTTCTGGGAATCAGGTATATTTGCCTAAACAAAGAAATGTCAAAAATGCACAAAATCCCGTCAGATTACGGAGCCTTAATTGTCAGAGAAAGATTGGGAGAAACAGCCGTGGTTAAGGGTTCGACGGCTGACAGAGCAGGCTTGAAAGAATACGACATTATTCTGGAAATGAACGGAGAAAAAATTGATGAAAAAAATCCTCTGGCAAACATTCTGCAAAAATATAAAATCAACGAGGAAATTTCCTTGAAGGTTTTAAGAGAAGGAAAGGAAATAAATTTGAAAGTAAAATTGGAGGAGAAGAAGTAGACGAAACAATTAATAACAATTGAAAAACAGCTTTTCAAGCTGTTTTTCTTTTGGGGCGATCGACGGGATTTGAACCCGCAACCACTTCGGCCACAGCGAAGTGCTCTGCCAAATTGAGCTACGACCGCCATAAATTTATATTTTTATATTATAATAATGAACTAAATGATGACAATTTTGGCAAAGCCAAACAAGATTTATAACTTTATTATTTTTTCTATTACTATCTTTGTGATGAACCATAAGAACGTGCTTATCCGCTATACCACAATGTTTACACACCATTTTTCTGTTAGCCCTCTCTAAAATTCCTCGACCAGCGAATTCTCCGCCAGTCCAATTTGGATGGTCTTTTCCTGTCAATAAATTTTTATTCTTCCAAGACATAAAACATGACTTATTACAGAAAAACTTTCCACTCTTTGAAAGCTTAAGTTGGCGAGGTTTTCTCCAGATTTCCTTACTACACGTATCGCAATATACAAACTTTCCTTTTAGATAGGATTCGTATTGACATTTAGCAGAGCAGTATTTACCCCAGCCACGCTTTAGATGGCTTGGTTTTGCATAAAACTTCTTTCCACAAATTTTGCAATATACAATGGGCATTTCATTATTTTATCAAAGAACAAGTGAAAAGTAAACATATGGGGTTGTGTCACAAACCCTGGTGCTACTATTACACCATAGCCACCATATGCTCTATTCTGAAAATAGTTCGAACACATTTCGCCGCCTGCGGCGGCGAGAAGCCAGCCCAGCAAATCGCGGCTCCGCCGCGTTCGGCGCCTGCCCCGTAGTGAACGCGAAGCGTTCTACTTCGGGGTTTCAAGTTTTTCCTGCGCCCCGTAGCGAAACGAAGTTTCTGCTACTGGGGCTCGGCGGCAAATTCTTAAAAGTTAATTATGAGGAGCTACAAGTCATTTTATTTACCGCAACAACCATAAACAGAAACATGACCGTCATTTGTCATTTTTAATATAAATTTTTGTGCTGGCGAACAATCACTCGGGGTATATTCTATAGAGTAAATCGTTCTACTACCAATTTTTTCAATCTTAATAAATTCTAGAACTCTATTCCAATTAACTTCTCCATTCGGAGCATCTTTAAAATTATCTAACCTGACCCATTGATTTATCTCGTTATTTTTTATGAAATTCACAAAATCGTCTTTTGAATTCATGGTCACATCAAATTTATATCTATTTTCAGGGCTACAATTAGGAGATGTTCCTTTTGGAGGAGCACCAAATGGATCACCGCTAAAATTCAATGGAGATTTGAATAAAATTAAACTAGCTCCAGTAATAACTATTGCTACAATGATAATCCCGTAAATAATTTTTTTGTTCATAATTTTAGATCATTTACTTAGATTATTTTAACATATCGACCTTTACGATAAAATTTTCTTTTATTAAAATGTGGTTCGAGCCGATATAATTTGATTTTTTATGCTCTATTCTGAAAATAGTTCGAACACATTTCGCCGCCTGCGGCGGCGAGGAGCCAGCCCAGCAAATCGCGGCTCCGCCGCGTTCGGCGCCTGCCCCGTAGTGAACGCGAAGCGTTCTACTTCGGGGTTTCAAGTTTTTCCTGCGCCCCGTAGCGAAACGAAGTTTCTGCTACTAGGGTTTGGCGGCAAATTTCTAAAAATTATGGAAGGATTTTAATTCTCAATTACTATAGTATCCCCTTCGTTCGTTGATGTTATTTGGACTTTCTTATTTTTTCTTTTAGCAAATGTAATTCTAAAATACATTATGTTGAAAAAAATCACAAGGAAAGCTATAAGTATCAATCCTAAAAAGGCTATGGATGCAGCAACCAAGATTGCCCATTGTTTAAGTAATTCTGTAGAAAAAGTAATATTTATTATTAAGGTCGGCACCCCAAACATTAACAGAAAGCCAAGCAACATAAGCAAATAAGCGGTTCTTCTTTGTCCTTTTGTTCTAGTGTAAATAACCCTTCCAGGCTCAATATTTTTATTCCAAAATAGTGACATATTTGTTTAAGTTAAATAATTTAACTAGAAATTCGATCTTTAACTTTAACGACAAAAATTTTCTTTTACAAAATGTGGCTCAAAACGATAAATTTTATCAGGTTCTTTGGCAGTTTTTAATAAAGAAGGGCCACTTGGCGGAACAATCTTGATATTTCCTCGCTTGTGCCCTCGGGCTGATTTGAACAGCCACTCTTGGCATTAGACTACAACCCACCCGCCACATCCTCCCATTCTTCGCCTTGCTCGGAACGGGCCCCTAGGCCCTGCGGCACTTGCCCCGCACTAAATTTCCCAATGCCCCCATGAGGAATCGAACCTCAATCTAGAACTTAGAAGGTTCTTATTCTATCCGTTGAACTATGGGGGCAAAATTTTAGTGCGGGGTCCAATTAAGCTACGAGGGCGAGGTTTTTATTATATCTAAAATAGTTTATTTGGTCAACCGAAATGGATTAGGATAAACTTTCAGGTCGGCTTCTTCAAGGTTTTCCTGGCGAGTTTCCCAAATTTTTAGAATCTCTCGGATCTTCTCTTCTTCAAGAGACGATGACTTGAATGCGGTCTCTGGCTCCCTCTCCTCCACTAAAACGCTGTACCTATAGAACACAAAACTCCCGATAATCAGGGAAATCAAGATAAGAGAGAGGGAAGTCAAAAATAGGTTCTCTCCCAGGACTCTTAGCCATTTTTTGAAGAATCCTTTGATTTTATTTAATTTTATCTGTCTAAACTTGAACATGAAATTTTACTGCCGGGCCAAAACCTTTATTAAAAGAAGGGTATTGGTATTGGCTGAAAGTAATTCCTCAAATTCCTTTGATTTTGCTTCTTTTTCGCTCAATGCCCTGACGTTCAATTCAAGGGTTTCAATCAAATATGGGCTGTTTTCCAATTTTTCCAAAAACTTTGAAAAATTAGAGAATGAACCCGCAACTGAAATTTGAAACAAGAGATTCGGCCAATCGTCTTTTTTATCTGTTCTCTTCGCCATTGAGATAATTTTAATTTGGACCTGAGAATCGCCGGCTGTCTTTTCCAAAAAACCGATAAATTCAATGGGGACTTCGGGGTCAATAAAAACTTTTTCAATTTTATCCAAGTCGGACTGGTAATTTTCATAAAGGCCTTCCATTTTTTTGCGATTTTCTTTTTCTTCGGACAATGAAGCGATTTTCTCTTTTTCCAAAGAAAATGCTTCTGAGACATTTTTAACTCCTTTGAAAAGAAGAAAAATAAGAAAAAGGGACGTCAAGATGCCTGTCATTATAAGGACTGAGGCGAATAAATAAATTTTTCTGGAATTTAGCAACATTTTGGTCAGTTACTCCTTAATTTTGAAGGTCGCCTGGAAATCAATGTCTACGGGATTTATCCAATTGGAAGGCGGGAAAGAAATATCGCTGAATTCCTTTCTTTCCTCCAGATTCTTTTTTAATTCAAATAAAACTTCGCGACTGGGAGAAAAACCATTAAAAGACGCCTGAGAAGCGCTTTTCTGCCAAAAAAAGCCGGTTAAATATATGTTTTCAGGTATTAATTTGAAAATATTTTCTAAGAATATCAACGTACTATCTTGGTTTTTATAGAAAGATTCTAATTTCAAAATTTTTTGGTTAGCTGATTCAATTTTTTCTCTAAAATCTAGGATCCCTGACTCTTGCAATGATTTCTCTCCTGCCTCCGTCAGAACCTTCAACGGTTCCACCTGCCCTTGGATATAAATTTTAATAGAAAATAAAACTAAAATTAAGGAGACCGAGAAAATCAAAAAAAGCAACCCCAAAATCAAGGTCAACTTCCAGTTTTGCTCCTGCAATATTTCTTTTTTATATGACGGGGGTAGTAGATTAATCATTTACCGAGCTTCCGAAGGAAGCGAAGGTGAAGATGAAGTTTTAGCTTCATCGACTTTTACCGAGTCCCGCTTGCGGGACGAAGGTGAAGAAGAGAGCAAAACTCTCTTCGCCCACCGAGCCCACGAAAAGGGCGCAGATGAAGCTTTAGCTTTATCGACTTTTATTCTTTTATGCCTCTGATGGCCAATCCCAGGGCAGTCGTATATTTTAACGACTCTTCAAAAGGCAGATGAGGAACTTCTTTAAGAGGTTTGGGTAGAATATTTATCCAGGGATTGGCGACCTCTACCGGTGTTTTAAATTCTGAGGAAAGAAAATCAACCAATCCTTTAAGGTTGGCTCCTCCCCCGGAAAGAAAGATTTTTTGAACTCCTTTTCCTTCGGCGGCTCGAAGAACATTTGTTCTTCTCCACTCTTCGCTACGCTCGACTGAAAGATGTTCGTGAACAGCATGCGTTTGATAATAATCAAGATGCTTCTTTATCTGTTCGGTTAAATCGGTCAGGGCCGGAATTAGGGCTTCAAAAATTTTTTTATTTTCTATGATGTTTTTTTCAAATTTTGAGTCGCCGGTCCGCTCCTTAAGAATGACTTTTTTGCTGCCATTCAAGCCGTATTTTATTTTTAATTTCTCGGCTTCTTCTAAGTCGACGTTCAGGGTTTTAGAAACCGCTTCGTTAAACTTTTGGGAAGAAATCGGAATAGAGCAGGTAAATCTCAGCGAATAACCGGAAAAAATGATAAAACTGGTTCGGGTAGCTCCCATGTCTATCAAAAGAGTCGGAAAAGGAGCAATTTCATTTTTTACCAAAGCCCTGGCAATGGCTAACGACTCTATTTCTAAGGCTTTTGGCATCAGTCCCGCATTTTTAAAACAAGACAGATAAGGATCAACTGTTTTTTTGGGCAGAGCGGCGATTAAAACATCATAATGGTCCAAATGGTCAAACATGGGTTTCACAATCTGAGAATCCAAATAAACATCTTCAATCGCCAAAGGGATGTAATTTTCGGCTTCATAGATAACGGCTGACTTTAAGTCATGTTCCGGAATTTTAGGCATTTGGATTACCTGCAAAAAAGATTTTTCTTCCGGCAAAGAAGCGATTACGTAATTGGTTTTTAATTTTTCTCCCTTGACTTTCGAGCAGGCTTCTTTAATAATTTTTGACAATGAGGTTTCATCTTTAATTTCTCCTCCCTGAATCATCCCCGAAGGAATAGCTGTTTCCAAAAAAGAAGACAGAGTTAAAAAGCCCCTCTTTTTTTCGAGTTTAATGATTTTTAAAGACAGGTCGGAGATATCCAAGCCGAACGATTCCGGTTTTAAGGTTAAAAATTCTAACATCGAAATAAATCTAAAGATTTATGAGATGTGAAATGAATTTTAATTCATTGAACATCTTAGTTTCATTTTACTCTATTTCTTTCCAACTTGTCACTTGCCAGCCGGCGCTAGGCCCTGAAGAAAAATGAGCGTTAATCAGGCCTTGTTCGTATCTTATTGTCGCGTTCTCCTGCAAATCAATCTTTTTAGCGGTTAATTCAGAAACCTGAACGCCATTGTGCAAATAGATCAAGCCATCGTTGGCGTAAAATATGGCGCCGGTAGCGTTATTATGAAGGTCTATGGCTCCGTTATGATGGCCACACCCAGTAGAGAAGGTGCCGTCGCAGGAAGAAGTGGTCAAAATCATAATATAACTGCCTGCCTGACCTGAACCCTGAAAAACTCCGTTATTTTCTATGTGAATCCACTGGTCGGCCACCACGACGCAACTCATAGAGCCGTAAGAAGGCGAACAACGGATGGTTGAGCCGTTGGAAATCTCAATATGGCCGGTTACATAGATAGTTCCGGTCACAGTTAAAATCTTATTGGTGCTGTTCATAATTAAATTTCCTTGTATTTTTTGGGGGCCAGTAGAGGTACTGGATTCAATTATCAAATTACCCTGATACACGCCGCCGTCAGTCGCTTCTTGTTTCCATTGATTGATTTTAGAATCGGAAATCGGCAAATTTTCTAAAGGAGGGTCAGTGCTTTGAGGGAAAGCGGTTCCGTGTGTTAAGGGCTCGGGACAAGTGGGTTTACTAGGATCGTTCAAAAAATTAAGGGAATCGGCATCAATTGTTTGATAGTAAGCGTTCCCGCAAATATTGCTGTCAGTAATGGTATTGGCGTGAGCATTACCCAGCACAATCACATCTTCTAAATATGTCGGCTGGCCGCCCATAAAAATTTTGAAATTTAAATCGCCGGTAATTGTTGTCCAATTTGGATTTGAAGCGCTCCAGTTCTCAGAATATTTTGCCTGGCCGTCAGTATAGCCCTGATTTTGGTCCTTTCCCCAGAACCAGTAATCATCGCTATCAACGGAAGCATCAACCATTAGCCAGTAAGTGGTCCCTTGGGTTAAATTCGGCGGAGAAGAAAAAACAATATCCACCCAACCATAGACAGTACCGACTAAACTGCTATGCAAGGTTGCCCAAGCCAATGAAGTTTTTGAAGGAGAACCATTTGCGTCAGTCAAAATTCTTACTGTCCGGTCGTCGGGATGGTCAATTTTCTTTATATAAATGCTCACTTTGGTTAAAGTGTTTGATATCGACGGTTTAAAACTTTGGGCAATGTCAATAATCGGACTTGTTTTGCCGAAAATCTGGTCAGAATTGTAAAGGATCCACTCTGTGTCTTTTGACATTCCTGTTGCCACAAACACGTCTCCGGTAATAGTGGCGCCGGAATCTCCTTGGACCGAACCATTGGAATAAAGATTACCGGCTGTCCCGCCCGCCCCCTCAATTCGCGAACCGTTCTCCATTAAAATACCCAGTTCCCCTGCCTGGGCGCCGTAAAAAAAATCAAAACCGGTAGCCCCTATTGCTAACTTTGTTTCTATTTTTCTATAATTATTATCTCTCTTCCCGTTGGCTGTCACAATCCAATTGCTCTGTTCTGGCGAATTAACCGACACATCAACTGAACCCTCGTCTACTATTATGGTATAAGCAGATGGAATGCTCAGCGATTTTTTAATCCGGTAAATTCCATCCTCAATTCCGGCCTCAGCGCTAAAATATGCCTGGCCGGATTTGATAATATTGCCTGAGATCCTGTACTCGCCCAAGGTTAAAACAGCAATGCTCAAGCCGATGCCTATCAATGTTGTCAAAAGCAAAATAGCGGCTAAATAAACAGCGAACCCTCTTTGACTTTGAATTGAGGCAAACATTTTAATAACTTCTTAAAGAAACGGTTGAAGTAGCATTAATTGACGACTGATACTGGGGCAGGCTCAAAGGATTTTTATAATCAATCTGAATGGTGATTTGGACCGAAGGAGTGGTGGAACTGATTACCTGCTTGAATTCTAAATTTTTTATCTCTACCTGCGCCGAAGTCAAAGCAACCGGATTTCCCAAACCTTCTTTTTGATAAAGAGTGGAACTGGCTAAGTAAAAATCAATAAAAGTCCCGTCAGTTTTTTCCAAAGAAAGATACGTGGCGGTGGTGCTGGAAGAAACGCTTTTGGCCTCTCTGATTTCATGAGCCATTATTTCGCTCGCCCGCCTTTCGTTGTATAACACTTCTCTCATTGTTTCTATTTTATTTGCCGAGTGAATTGACCAGATGATAAAATATGAAAGAGATAGGGCAATGATTGAAAGGACTCCGATATAGACCAAAATTTCAATCAGGGTGAATCCCTTGGGTAATTTTTTATTGCAAACAAATTTGAACCTCATTGATATTTACTTCCAATTAGTTAAATAGGTGCTCAATTTCGCCTCTTTTCCCTCCCAAAAAACTTTCGCAGTCAATTTTCTGGTGTTGGGGTCGTCTCCGACCGGACTATAAACGTCTTGTATGTTTTTGTTAAAATCCCGGGAAACTTTTTCAAAAAAAACCTGGCGAGAAAAACCATCGATTGTTTCTGTGCCGGCAGCCAAAGTCCATTTTGGCGGAGAAAAAGCTGTGTCCAATTTTACTTGCCAGGGACCGGAACTGGTCGCATCAATTCCTATGTAATCTCTCAGTCCGTTAACGTTCCAGTCAGTGCCGTCGCGAAAATTTCTTACTGCTTCCATTGCTTCTTGGACTAACCCGGCGGCTTGAACCGTTTTTTTTATCAGACTGGAAGTCCTTAACGAGTAAGCGATCAATCCAAGCAAGCTTGTAAAGCTTATGGCAACGAAAGCCACCACAATCAAAATTTCTATAATACTTACCCCTTTATTAAATTTCCCTTTTTCATTTCCCATTGTCTTAATTTGACACCCGAGCGAAGCGAAAGGTTGAGAAGAACGAATGTTCTTCGACTATTGCAAACCAACCTGGCCGAAATTTGTAATATAAATAGTTCGAGTTTTGGTTGGCGCTTTCTTTAATCTCAAAGAAATATTGCCCGATTGTTCGGTGCTGGTGACAAAGCCGGTAATCTTTTGAAAAACAATCTCATCTTTCCCCCACAAATTTATTTGATAGATTTCAACGCTCAGCGGTAATTGATGAATTTCGTCGGAAGAAGTGGCTCGGCTTTGGTAACTATCTCCCCTGAATAAAACATACTGGTGAGGGCCGGTTGAAGTGGCAAAATATACGCCCCAGCGGCTTGCTTCTTCAGACGATAATGTTTTGCTTTGGGCAATTCTCAAAGCATTGATAATTTCTTTGGCATTATTATTTAAATCAGATTCTTCCCGAAAACTGAGGAAAACAGGAACAGCCATAGCCATCAGAATAACTAAAACCGTTATTGCCACCAGCAATTCAAGAAGCGTCAACCCTTGACTGTTCTTTATTCCAAGAACGTTGCGGTCCATATTCTATTTGATGGCTTGAAGCATGGAATACATCGGCTGGACCATTGAAATGGCGAAAAATCCCACCACTCCGCCGATAAAAAGCATCAGAATCGGTTCAATTATGGCGGTCATATTTTTAGTGGTATTGGTAACCTCCTCTTCAAAAAAATCAGCCAGTTTTGATAAAATAGTTGAGGTTTCTCCGGTTTCTTCCCCGATTTCGATCATTTGTATCACCAAAAGGGGGTAAAGATTTTGATAAGGTTTCAGAGCTTCAAAAAGTTTTCCTCCTTTCTTGACTTTTTCCGCGGCTTCCGCCATTGCCTTTCTGAAATAAACATTTCCCAAAGTGCGGGAAATAATTTCTAAAGCCCTGACAATCGGCACGCCCGCCACAATTAAAGAGCTGAGGGTCCGGGTGGTGGAGGCGGAATTGGTCTTTTTAATAATCGGGGAAACAATCGGGAGCTTCAGAACCAACCCGTCTATTAAGTTTTTCCCGAATTTCGTCCTCAGAAGAATCCTGAATAAAATCAAAAAAACAATAACTATCAGAATGAACAGGTACCATTTTTCGGCCAAGAAGGTGCCGAGAAACATCACAAATTTGGTGGTAGGAGGAAGCTCAATGTTCAATTCCTTGAAGGTTTCGGCTAATTTGGGAACAACCATAATGAGCATCAAAATTCCTATGCCGATCATGGCGGCTATTATGACTGCCGGATAAATCATCGCCCCTATAATTTTAGATTTCATTTCGTTTTCCCTTTCCATCTGCTCGGTTAAAACCTTCAAAACCTCTTCCAACGTCCCGGCTTCCTCCCCGACTTTAATCATATTTTGGAAAAGTTCGGAAAAAATATCGGGGTGCAGGGAGAGCGCCTTAGAAAAACTTTCTCCTTTGGTAATCTGCTCGCTGACGTCTCTTATGGCTTCCTTGAACTTTTGATTTTTTGTTTGTTCAGATAAAATTTTCAAAGAACGGGGCAGAGGCAAACCTGAGGCGATCATTACTTTCAAATTTCTGGTAAAAAACATTTTTTCTTTTAACCCCACCTTTGCCAAAAAAGGGATGGAGATTTCAAATTTCTTTTTTTTGAGGGTTTCTCCTTCCGAAGAGACCTTAACCAAAAGATACCCGTCTTGACGAAGGATTCGAGATAATTCATGTTCGTCCTTTGCTTCCAGTATTCCTGATTTCAGTTCTCCTGTCAGAGACCTGGCTTCATAGAAATATTTAGCCACGGAAATTATTCAATAATAACGCGAAGTACCTCTTCAATTGAGGTAATGCCTTGGGCTGCCTTGATAAACCCGTCTTCAATCATTGTTCTCATGCCTTCTTTTTGGGCCTGATCCATAATCTGGTAGGAAGTTGCTCGTTTTACGATTAACTCTTTGATGGTTTCTGTCACGGGAAGCACTTCAAAAATTCCGACCCTGCCGGAATATCCTTCTGGGCTTTCTTTTGAGGACTTGGGACGATGAAAATCAATGTCTCCAAATTTCGCCTTGGGCTTGACAATTCCTTCTTTTTTCAAAATCTCTAAAATCCGCTCCAAATCGCAATATTTCTCCAAATTTCTGATTTCCGGCTCTTTGAGGGTATATTTTTCTTTTTCCTTGCAAAGTTTTCTCACCAGCCTCTGGGCGATAATAACGTTCAAGGTTGAAGAAATTAAAAATGGTTCTGCTTTCATATCAATCAAACGGGGAATGGCGCCTGCCGAGTCGTTGGTATGCAAAGTGGATAAAACTAAGTGCCCGGTTAAGGCGGCGTTAATCGCGAGTCCCGTGGTTTCGTCGTCTCTAATTTCACCCACCATAAGAATGTCAGGGTCTTGCCTGACCAGAGACCTGAGCCCTGAAGCGAAAGTTAAACCGATTTTTGGATTTACCTGGGTCTGGTTGATCCTCGGCATTCGGTATTCAACAGGGTCTTCAACTGTTGATATGTTAACTCCCGAAATATTTAAAATCTCCATCATGGAGTATAAGGTGGTGGTCTTTCCGCTGCCGGTAGGGCCGGTTATCAAAATCATTCCTACCGGTTTTCTTAAATTGTCCTGAACTTTTTCCAGGGCTTCGCCCATTAAACCAAGGCTTTCTAAAGAAAGAGCTTTGGTGGTTTCGGGCAATAGACGCATCACGATTTTTTCGCCGTCAAAAACCGGCAAAATTGAGACCCTGATTGAATATTTATAGTCTTCGGTTTCAATCTTAAATCGGCCGTCTTGAGGAAGCCGATGCTCGTCCAGTTTTAAGTTGGAAAGAACCTTAATTCTGGCCACGATTCCGGAAGCAACATTTCTGGGGAGAATCATGGCGTCGTGCAAAATGCCGTCAATCCTGTAGCGAACTACGACTTCTTTTTCCAAGGGCTCTACATGAATATCTGATGCTCTTTGTAAAATGGCGTGCTTCATTAAAGTATCAACAATTTTAATTACCGGCAGTTCTTCAGCCGCTTTCAAGAGTTCCTCTTTTTCTTCAAACACTTCTTCCTCTTTTATGGACTTAATATCGCCCGCTTCTTTTCTGATTATCTCTCCGAATTCCGCCTCCAATGTCTTTTGATATTGCTGCAAAACATTTTTGATTGATTCGGAGGTGGTTAACCGCGGCAAAATTTTTAATCCCGGCTCTTTTTTCTTGATAAATTCGATTGTCCTTAAATCCTCCGGGTCAAGCATAGCTACCTCCAGGTTGTTTAATTTTTTTCTGAAAGCAACGATATTATGTTTTCTGGCAATTGGTTCGGGAATGATTTTTAAAATTTCCGGAGAAACGGCCTCCTTTTCCAGATTGACAAAGGGAATTCCTAAGATATAGGCCTCTAATTTTATCAACTCTTCCTCCTTGATAGCCCCTTCAGAAACTAAAACATCTCCAACTTTTTGATTGGTTTTATCTGCTTTTTTTAAGGCCTCTTCAAATTGTTCTTCGGCAATCAAACCGGAATCCAGCAAAAAAGCTTTTAATTGTTGCGATTCAACCTTCATTTTAGTTAATTGACTGATTAACTTTTAGCTTTTTAGCTTTTTTTAAAAATCCCAATAAACTAACTTACTGCAAGCTAATAAGCTATTCCAGGGCTTTTTTAATTTTTTCAACCACCTCTTCTAAGGCGTACTGGGTTTTGACCAGATAGGTTTGGGCTCCCAACTCAATTGCTCCCTTGACATCTTCTATCCCTTCAAGATTGGTTAAAACGATAACCGGGGTGTTTTTTGTCTCCGGTTCCTGTTTCAGTTTTCTCAATACCTCAAAACCGTTAATCTTGGGCAAGATAAGGTCAAGTAAAATTAAGTCAGGCTTTTTGACCTTGGCTAACCTTAGGCCCACTTCTCCGTCAAGAGCTGAAATTACTTCATATCCTTCCTGGCTTAAAATTTCGCCAAGGGTCTTTTGGAGAGCTGATTCATCCTCAATAAATAATATTGTTTTCATGTTGGTTAATTAGCTGTTGGCAACGTAAACCAGAAGGTCGACCCGACTCCTTCTTGGCTTAAAAAACCGATTTTCCCGTCCGATTTCTCAATAATTGATTTGGCAATGTAAAGGCCTAGCCCCGAGCCCTGGGTTTGGTATTTCAGAACATTTTCTGATCTGAAAAATTTTTGGAAAATATATTTCTGGTCGTCCTTCGGAATGCCAACCCCGCTGTCTTTAATTTCTAAATAAAGATTTTTATTTCTTTTGAGGAGCGCGATTTCAACCTTCCCCCTCTCTCTGGTGTAACGAATGGCATTATCCAAAAGATTTCCTATCGCCTGCCTGATTTGGTTCGGGTCGGCAAAAACCTCTGCCAAGACCGGCTCTTGATTAAACGCCAACTCAACGTTTGCCGCCCTGGTAAAGGGTTCAAACTCCCGAATCAATTCCTTTACCATGTTTCCCAATGAAAACTTCTGCTTTTTAAACATCAGGGTGGCGGTTTCAATCCGGGAAACGGTCAGCAAATCCGAAACCAATTCGCTCATTCTGGCGGAATTATCTTTCAAGATTTTGAAATATTCGGTCTGTTTCTCTTCAATTTTCCCTAACCTGCCGGAAAGCAGCAAATCAATCGTCCACTTCAAATTGGAAAGAGGGGAACGCAGCTGATGGGACACTATATTAATAAATTCCGATTTCATTCGGCTGGCTTCGGCTAATCTTTCAAAGCTCCGCGTAATGGAGAAATCAACAATGAACAATACGGTGGTCAGCAACAGGACAATTAAAGAAACTGTCTCAGGGTTTTCAATATAACGATTGCCCAAGACATAAGCAATCAGCGATGAGCTGATAATCACTATGCCCATCACCAAAAACAGAAAAGAAGGGCATTGCCAAAGAGAAAGATTGTATTTCCGACACTGACCAAAAATATTCAATTGAGCCAAAAATTCTTTAAAACCCATTAGGTAATTATACCATTGAGAAAATCAAAATAAAGTGCTATATTCAACTCAATCATCCGGAGGCTGGTGTAACGGCTAACATTCTCGCTTTGGGAGCGAGCGATTCGCGGTTCGAATCCGCGGCCTCCGACTGCGGGCGTCGTATAACGGTATTACCCGATTTTTCCAAAGTCGTGACAGGGGTTCGACTCCCCTCACCCGCTCCTGAATAATCAGGCACGAACTCTCTTTGTTGAGGGGGGAACGAAGTTTCCTTATCTGCGTCAAGAAATTTTGCCCTGCCTTGCGAAAGCAAGGCAGGGCTTTCTTTGGTTTCAGAAAATTGAAAATCTTTCAGATTTTCCGAATAAAATAGGGTGATTTTGATGTTTTCTTTGGAGTGGCTATCTATCCACAGTCGTAAATTTCTAAATTTTCCAAAATGTTGTATAATAAAAGTGAACTCAATACCATAATAAGTTGCGCGGATTTATTACAACTATTATTAAAGTTGTAATCCCGAAGGGGCAACTTCTGTCAATGCCGCGCAAGTGGTATTGAGTTCACAGGGTTGCCCCTTTGGTTGTAAAAAATATGAACAAAACAAAATTCAAAAATTGCGCCATTTATACGAGGGTTTCAACCGACATACAAGCTGAAAAAGAGTTCTCTTCTTGCGAAGCACAAGAAGAGAAAATCAGGGCTTTTGTTAAAAGCCAAGATAATTGGCAAATCTTTAAAGTTTATACTGACGCCGGTTATACCGGAGCTAATACTAATCGTCCTGCCTTACAAGAATTACTTGAAAACATAAAACAAAGAAAAATCGATGCTATTTTATCTTATAAGATTGACCGACTCACTCGCTCGCCTAAAGATTTTTATCAATTGATTGAATTTTTTGAGCAATATGGGGTTGATTTTATTTCTATTACCGAACGCTTTGATACCTCTACTCCGGCCGGCAGATTGTTAAGAAACATTATGCTTACCTTTGCTCAATTTGAAAGGGAATTAACATCTGAAAGAACGAGAGATAAATTGTTAGAGCGAGCTAAAAAAGGGTTTTGGCATGGCGGAATAACGCCTTATGGATATAAACGAGAAAATAAAAGATTGGTTATTAACCAAAAAGAATCTGAAATTATAAGGTTGATTTTTGAAACCTATCTCGAAAATAGCTCTATTGTCAAAGTTTATGATTCGTTAAAAGAAAAGAATATTAAAAACAGACAAGGAAATCTTTTTTGCAAACCAGCCATTGCTTTTCTTTTAAGGAATGTTGTTTATGCCGGAAAAGTTAAATTTGCTAGTCAGCTTTATCAGGGAATTCATCAACCCATAATTTCAGAAGAATTATTTGAGCTGGCTCAAAAAATTCACAAAAAGATAAAGAGAAAATTCAGGGTTTATAGAGATTTTCTTTTCGGTGGCTTAATTAACTGTAAAGAGTGTGGCTATAAAATGAGCGCTTGTTTTACCAACAAGTGGCGCAAGGGAAAAATGAAAAGGTATTATTACTATCGTTGCACTTGCACCAACAAAAAAGGCTGGCAGGCCTGTTCAACAAAGCAAGTTTCGGCTGATAGATTAGAGAAATATATTTTGGAAAATTTAGAAAGAATTTCTCTTGATAAAAGCTACGTGGAAAATTTAGTTTTTAAGCTAAACCATAGCCTAAAAAGTTCGAAACCTGAATTAAAAAATTTAGAAGCACCCCAGCAAGCCGGACTCGAACCATCAGGGTTATGCTCTAAATTTTCTAAATTTTCAGTAGAAACTATCGTTTCTATCCTCAAATCTTTTCTCTCTTTTCTTTCTCAAAGAAGGGGGGTTGAAAGAAATCTGTTAGTCAAAAGGTTTATTCAAGGCATTCTTTACTCCAAAGAAAACATCAAAATCACCCTATTTTATTCGGAAAATCTGAAAGATTTTCAATTTTCTGAAACCAAAGAAAGCCCTGCCTTGCTTTCGCAAGGCAGGGCAAAATTTCTTGAC
>Ga0315293_10001750_pt1 | contig 21122 bp, 19 predicted proteins | sample YL17G13_20_MG_FD_203071 | JGI IMG/M metagenome (GOLD analysis project Ga0315293, IMG submission 203071) | Sediment microbial communities from Yellowstone Lake, YNP, Wyoming, USA - YL17G13_20 | ecosystem: Environmental > Aquatic > Freshwater > Lake > Sediment | place: USA: Wyoming | collected... | reverse complement strand
ACCACGCTGGGCTTCTTTGTGAGCCACCAGCTCATCACTACCCAGGTGAGGGCCCCCGCGGCGGCGGCGGTGTTGGTCACCACGAAGGCGTTGGCTGCCGCCCCGCCCGATGTCAGGGCACTCCCGCCATTGAAGCCGAACCAGCCAAACCAGAGGAGGGCCGCCCCCAAGACGACATAGGTGATGTCGTGGGGCTCCATCGGCTCGTCGCCGAACCCGATGCGCTTGCCGAAAGCCAGGGCTGCCGCCAGGGCAGCTACGCCGGAGCTGATGTGAACCACCGTGCCACCAGCAAAGTCGAGAGTGCCCAGTTCCTTCAGCCAGCCGCCCGTCGCCCAGACCCAGTGGGCTACGGGACAGTACACCAGGGTCGACCACAGGGCGGTGAACACCAGGAACGTGCTGAACTTCGCCCTCTCGGCGAAAGCGCCGGTGATGAGGGCCGGCGTGATGATGGCAAACATGAGCTGGAAAACCATAAATGCCTGGTGAGGAATGGTGGGGGCGTAGTTAGCGTTGGGCGCCTGCCCCACGTGGGCTAGGCCACGCCAGTCGAGGCCACCAATGAAGTGACCCTTGTCGGGGCCAAAGGCCAGGCTGTAGCCCCAGAGCACCCAGATAAGGCTGATGAGGGCGACAGTGATGAAACTGTGCATGATGGTGCTCAGGACGTTCTTCTGGCGTACCAGCCCGCCGTAGAAGAAGCCCAAGCCCGGCGTCATGATCATCACCAGGACGGCTGAAACCAGCACCCATGCAGTGTCGCCTGTGTCTACAGTAGGCATCTCCATCCCCCCTTTCTCTTCTCGCCCTCAACAAGGGACGCGTGCCATATCCATCCCTTATGGTAGGGGGGAATTGTTACCGCCAAGTTTCTCAGGCGTCAAAAGCGTGTTACTCGCGATGCTGGAAGGAGAGTCTCTGTGATCTTGTGGGGCGGCGCGAAAGCGGTAGCCCACGTTGCGCACAGTCTCGATGAAGGAGTGGCGAGCGTCCTCGATCTTGCTGCGCAGGCGGCGGATGTGGACGTCCACCGTGCGGGCGCCGCCATAGAAGTCGTAGCCCCAGACCTTGTTCAGCAGAGCCTCGCGGGTGAACACCATATCAGGACTGGAGAGGAGGAAATGCAGAAGCTCATACTCTTTGTAGGCCAGGGTCACAAGCTGACCTGCCAGGAATACCTCACGGCTGGCCAGGTTGATGGCCAGGTCGCCGCAGCACAGTCTGTTGTTGCCCTCCAGGGGAGCGTGTCGCCGTAGTAGCTGACGGATACGAGCAGCCAGCTCAGCGGCTCTGGCAGGGAGGACGAGAAAATCGGCGATGTCCTGGGGCGGCTCGTAGGCGGAGAGCTGTTCTTCCTCAATGAGAACTACTGTCGGCGTGGCCGCAGTCCCGCCGACATCCTGCAGCAGGCCAGGTAGGTCAGCCGCCCCGTCGCTGGCGGTCGCGTCCACCACCAACGCGTCCGGCCGGGACCCATTCGCTAGGGCTGTGGTCGCCTCCCCTGGCAGGCAAAAAGCGGTCCAATAGCCCTCTGCCTCCAGCTCACGGGCGAGGTGCTCCACCTTCTCCCTGTCTTGCCCCACAAACGTCACTCGCCACATGGGCTCACTCTGCTTCCACTCCGCTGTCAGTCTTCTCCTAGTACGTGTAGAGTCTTCCGTACGGCCTCAGATAAAGAGGAAACAGCTTGACAAACCGGCCGACCAAGATCTCTTCGGCGTCGAAACCGAAGTGGCCTGCGAACTGAGTCACCAGCTCCCTCAGAATCGCCCGGTCCTTTCGGTTCGGTTGGCCGACGCCCACTTCCCTGCCCAACTGATAATCGTTGATCTGGCCGCGCAGGTAGATGACTCCCCCGTGCATGCCCGTGCCGACGAAACTGGCCGTGTGGCAGTTCCCTCCGTTCAGGGTCAGGCCAAGAACAACCACGATGCCGCCAGCCATGTACTCACCCAGGAAATCCTGGGCTGTGCCGCCGATAACCAGCGCTGGCCTCTTGCCCTCGTACTCCTTCATGTGGATGCCCGCCCGGTAGCCAACGTCCTCCCGGATGAAGATCTTGCCCCCTCGGGCGGATAGGCCAGCGATGTCCCCCGCATGTCCGTGGACTATGATCTCCCCCTCATTCATGGTGTTGCCGCAGCCGTCCTGGGCGTTGCCGTAGACGATGAGTTTTGACCCGTCCAGGAAAGCGCCCAGGTCATTGCCCGGCGTGCCGTGAATGTGTATTTGAGCTCCGCTGCGCAGGTTGGTAGCGATGTATCTCTGACCATATACGCCATGCAGGTCGATCCGTTGGGCGCCTTTTGCCACCGCCTCCCGGATCAGGTGGTTCAACTCACGGTAGTGGAAGCCGTTGGCATCTATGCGTACGGCCAGGCCTCTCTGACTCGGCGTATCCACTGTCATGACTCGACCTCCCCGCTAATCTCACGCCCATGACCTCGAGCTCTCTATCTGTGAGGCCGACGCCTCGCAGATGGAGGCGATTGCCCCGCAGGCTCTCCACGGCGTTGATGCCCATCCCGCCCAGCATCTCCTTGATCTCCAGGCTCCAGCCGCGCAGAAGATTGACAAGACGCCGGGCGCCTATGTCCGGGTTTACTCTCTTGCTCAAGAGGGGGTCGGTGGTGCAGATGCCCCAGGCACACTTGCCGGTATGACACTGCTGGCAGACGGTGCAGCCCAGAGCAATCAGGGCCGCCGTGGCAATGTAGACGGCGTCGGCCCCCAGGGCGATGGCCTTCAGCACATCGGCGCTGTTCCTGAAGCCGCCGGCAGCGATGATCGACGCCTGGTTGCGGATGCCCTCCTCTCTCAGGCGCGTGTCAACCGCGGCAATGGCCAGCTCGATGGGGATGCCAACGTTATCGCGGATTATCTTGGGCGCAGCACCGGTCGCCCCTCTTAGCCCGTCCAAAGCGACGATGTCAGCCCCTGCTCGCACTATCCCGCTGGCTATGGCCGCTGAGTTGTGGACGGCGGCGATCTTGACGCAGATCGGTTTGGCATAGTTCGTCGCTTCCTTCAAGGCATAGATGAGCTGTGCCAGGTCCTCGATGGAGTAGATGTCGTGCTGAGGGGCTGGTGAAAGGGCGTCGGTGCCGGCGGGGATCATCCGCGTCTCCGCTACGTCCTGAGTTACCTTGCCACCAGGGAGATGGCCGCCGATGCCGGGCTTGGCCCCCTGACCGATCTTTATCTCGATGAACCTGGCCACGTCCAGATACTCGGGGTGGACGCCAAAGCGGCCAGAGGCTACCTGCACAATGGCGTTGTTCCCGTACTTGTAGAGCTTTCGGTGTAGGCCGCCCTCCCCGCAGTTGAACAGAGTGCCTGCCTCCGTGGCAGCGCGCGCCAGCGATTCCTGAACGTTCAGGCTAACGGCCCCGTAAGACATGGCGGAGAACAGGACCGGAAGCTCGATCGCAACCTGGGGAGCAAGCTGCGTTTTCAAGCTGAGGGAGGCGGGATCCAGTTCCACCCTGTCCGGCTTTCGGCCCAGGTAGGTCCTCAGCTCCATTGGCTCGCGCAGGGGGTCGATGGACGGATTGGTTACCTGACTGGCGTTGAGCAGGAGATGATCCCAGTAGATGCGATATGACTTGTCGTTGCCCATGCCGGTCAGAAGGACGCCGCCGCTCTCTGATTGCTTTATGATGTCCTCGATGATCTCCGGCCGCCAGTTGGCATTGGGGCGGTAGGACAGGGGATTGAGACGGATGTTCAGGGCTTGGGTGGGACAAAACACAGCGCAGCGATGGCAGCCGACGCAGTTCTCCTCGTAGCTGCGGACCTCGTCCTCCTCCCCATCGTAGGCATGCGCGTCGAAGCTGCACTGCCTGACGCACACCTGGCAGGCGATGCAGCGCTCCGCATCCCTATCGATGACGAACCTGGGAGGCAAGTAGCTCTTCATTGGCGTGACCACCTCCGCCCGATCACGTTGCCGCCAGCGCTGCCGCTACCGGCTCCCTCTTGCCGAGCGGTCTATCCAAACTTCCCACAATTGGCTCCCCGCCCATGGGGCTCCAGGCCGTGTCTAGGTGGGGGCAAACCAGACGGATAGCGGACTCCTCTGAGGACAGGAAAAGCAGGTCGCCCTTGATTGCGGCGGTGAGCGGCCGCAAGCGGATCCTGTCGGTCAGGCCGATCATCTCGCCCTGATGAGCAATGACCACGCTGAACGGCCCGTTCAGCAAGAGGCTCCCGTAGACCTGCCGCAGCGTGGTGTGGAAGGTGGCCTTCTCCTCATCCTCGCGCTCGATCCGGCTCCACAGGGGCGCAGCGAGAACCTCCGCCACAACCTCGATGGGGAGCTTGTGCCTTCGCATCAGGAGGTCCACAGCGTAGGCAATGACCTCCGTGTCCGTTTGCATGGTGCAGTGGTAGCCGAACATCTCCAGATAGCGGCAGTTTGTTCCGTAGGAAGAGAGCTCACCGTTGTGGATCACCGTCCAGTCCAGGACGTTGAATGGATGGGCACCGCCCCACCAGCCGGGCGTATTGGTGGGGAACCTGCTGTGGGCTGTCCAGAGATACCCCTGGTATTCCTCCAGGCGGAAATAGTTGGCTATGTCTTCGGGGTAGCCGACGCCCTTGAAAACGGCCATGTTCTTGCCGCTGGAGAAGACGAAGGCATCGCGCACGCCCGTGTTGATCCGCATGACCTTCTCTAACACGTAGTCGTCATGGGATAGCTTCTGACCATCCTGAGCGCGCACTTCCAGGAAGTATCGCCACACCAGGGGCGGATCCTGGATTCCGCGGGTCTTGCGAGTGGGAGCAGGTTCGGCCAGAGCAACCCTGAAGCCGTCCTGGAGCAGCGACTCGGCTTCTTGCCGTGCCGCCTGATCTAGATACATGACGTGGAAAGCATAGTGTTCGGCGTACTGGGGATAGAGCCCGTAGACAGCGAAGCCTCCACCCAGACCGTTGCCCCGCTCGTGCATGTTACTGATGGCCGTAATGGCGTCCACGCCGGAAAATCTCCTGCCGGACGTATCCATCATCCCGAAGAGACCGCAGGCGTCGATCACCTTGTCGTCATCGTAGGGATTGTTGACGCGCTTCCAGTGGTCCATTCCCTTACTCCTCATTTCCCCTCGCCTCGCTGCACTGACTATTCGGCAAGGACAGCCTCTTCCGTCGCAGGTCATCGGGAAGAGACCCCAGGCCGAAGTTAGAAGACAGGAGAGCTTCCTTGAAGCGGCGCACGTTTATCCCGTCCTTCATCAGGCCGAAGACGATGCCCGACCTCTCGATGTCACCCACGAAGACCATGCCCACGATCCGGTTGTTCCTCAGCACGATCTTTCGGTAGGTGCCGTTGGCGGTGCTGGGCTTGACGAGGACTTCGCAGCTTGGGTCGCCCTTGGGCTCCACCAGCCCCGCGGCGACCGTTGAAAGCCCGAAGCAGTTCAGCGCATTCATCCCCGTGCTGCCTTCGTATCTGGTCGGCCGCCCGGCCATGTTGTAGCCCGCCACCTGTCCTCCAGCCACGGCGTTGGGCCACACTGGGATAAGGCGATTAGTCTTGTGAATGAAGTCATACCCTTCGGCCGCATCCCCACAGGCGTACACGCCCCGACAGCTCGTGGCCATGTGCCGGTCGACGACGATGCCTCGCTTGACCGTCACTGCGGAGCCTTTCACAAGCTCGGCACGAGGAGCGGCGCCGATGGCGAATACCACGCTGTCGCAGGCCATCGTCCGGCCGTCTTCCAGGATCACCCCACCCACTCGGCGGTCATCTTCGGGTCTGCCGACGATCTCCTTGACGGTCTGGCCGAGGACGATCTCGATCTGTTTTCTGCGGAGTGCCTCCTCCACTAGGTGAGAGGCTTCGGCGTCTAGTGCTGTGCCGAGCACCCTATCCATCAGTTCTACCATCACCACCGCCACCCCTCGCTGCACCAGGGCCTGGGCAAGGCTCACGCCTATCAGCCCGCCGCCGATGACCACCACCTTGCGCTGCGGGTCTACCGCTTCCTGCAGCTTCTTGGCGTCGTCCAGGGTGGTGAAGGTGAACACCCCTTCTCGATGGCTGCCCTTCAGCTTGGGGATGATGGGTGTGCCGCCAGTGGCCAGCAGGAGCTTCCGCCAGGCCATCATCCGGCCGTCCTCCAGCTCGACCAGCTTGCGGTCGAAGTCGATGCGGGCGGCCCTTGTGCCAAGTAGCGCTTCGATCCTGTTCCTCTCGTAAAAGTCCGGCAGCCGCAGGAGCATGCTATCCAGAGAGCGCTCACCGGCCAGGTAGTCAGATATGAGGGGACGAGAGTAGGCAGGATAGGGCTCCTCGGACACGATGGTGATGGCGCCCTCGCGATCAACCTCACGGATGGCCTCAGCAGCAGCGACCCCCCCGGCGGAGTTCCCGATGATCAGGTACTCCGTCCTCGGGGCCTTCGTCCTCCCCACGGACGCCGACGTTGGCTGCCGCATCTGTCCTCTGGTTCTAGTGGCCACCGGCTCTCTCCTGCGCTGTCGCGGCCAGAGACGATGCTCGGCCAGCCGCTCCGTCCTCTATCCAGACCAGGGCCTCGTTTGGACAGTTGGCGACACAGGCGGGAACGTCCCGGCCTGGGCAAAGGTCGCACTTGGCAACGATGCCCCTATCGATGTCACGCGTGATGGCCCCATAGGGGCAGACCATGATGCACGTCCAGCAACCGCTGCACTTCTCTGGGTCGACAGCGACGGCACCGCTGTCGGGGTCCTTGTACATTGCGCCGGTGAGGCAGGCGTAGACGCAGGGAGAATCGGGGCAGTGACGGCATTGCATCGGCAGGAAGAGGCCGTTCGTCCGCTCCACGCGGATGCGGGCCAGCGGCCGCGGGTGCTCTTTCTTGAATGCCTTGATGAGGTCTTCCGAGATGGAATGGGCAAGAGCGCAGTACACCTCGCAGAGACCACATCCTATGCAGACATCTTCCTTGGCATACACTGGGCGCATAACACAAACCTCACGCCCGCCTGGGCACGGAAAGCGGCTACCGGTTGCCGCCTGCCGCTATTCTCGTACACTGCGCGTGCTTTGTCAATATCTGGGAGTGCTCGATCTGGTGGATGTAACGTGCTGTTAACATTGCCGTAACACCGACGCAACAATCGGGATATATATTCGGTCTGCCGGGGAAGGACAGGTGGCGTACGGCAATCGACTGCCGGATGTCGGGACCACAGTGGGGAAGGGATTGAGTGTGTCCTGCGCGGGCTGAGGCAAGAATTGGGCCGGAGGGGACCGAGCGAAGATGAGACGTGATGTGGCTCAGGATATGGTCTCTCGGCTGATGAGGGAGTATGTGGCGGCCTGGAACAGCCATGACGCTGACAGGCTGGCGTCGCTCTTCGTCAACTATGGGAGCTACGGGGAGTTCGGCTCAGGCATGGTTATGCTGGGCCGGGAAGAGGTCCGTCGCTATCTCACCGCTACGTTTGCCGCCCTGCCTGACCTGGCCATTACGCCCATCGGCGAACCGCTCAGCAGCGGCGAGCGCGTGCTCTGGAAGTGGCTCATGACTGCCACACACCAGGGCGAATTCGGTGGCGTGCTTCCAACCGGAAAGCGATTCGAGCTTCGGGGGATTTCTGTCCTGCTGACGCGAGGCGACAAGATCGTCCGCGGTGCCGATTGCTTCGATGTGGCAAGTGTCGCTAGACAGGTGGCCCCCGACTGGGAGCGACGCTCCAACAATGCGAGCAGCTCAACAGAGGTCGAGAGAACCGGACTCGACCCCAGGCTGGGTATTCTCGCCGATGAGGACAACATAGGCTACGGCGAGTGACCCGACTGCCTTACCTCACCACCACGCCTTCGCACAAGCAGGTGGCTCACTGACGAGTCGACGTCCGGCCGGCATTCGCGGAGGTAATCTCAGCCATGGATGCTGCACCTCTGGCGCACGCCAAGAAACGGTAGGCGACCTCGCGCCAATTTGAGCAGGTGCGCGTCTGCCCATGGTTGCGCGACCACTGACCACTGACTCGCCGAACAGTTCCTTATCCCCACCAGGAACCTCACGACGGCGTTGGCCAGCGGCAGGGCGGCCGAGCCGGACCCGTGCGGTAGGTTTGACATAGAACTAGCGTCCCGCCCCGGCTCACACAGGCGCAGCGCGGTTCTCGGCCCCTGCAGCGCTACGTTGCCACGGTTCGCAAGAGGGGGAGCCGTTGCTGGCAATCAGGGGCCGTACTGCGCCTAAGGCTCAACAGGAGGGGCGTATTTGAAGCGTACTCACGTGGGCACTCTCCGATTCAGGTAAGAAAGAGAAGGCCGCCTCGGAGGGGGGAGTTGGCATCTGCGGGACGCCTGGAGGGCCGGGTGGGATTCGAACCCACGACTCCCGGATTAAAAGTCCGGGATCCTTCTGATGAGCCAGGAACTCAAGCTCCGCCAGCTCCGATCCGAGTTCGCATGCCAATAGACGAACCGAGCCCCGATGACCTGCCTGAGAAGCAGGTGATCGGATTGTCAATCAGGGGGTGCTGGTCAGATGAGCCGTCTGCGGGATATCCTACCGTCCCCTGGTGAGCGAGAGTACGGGTGCAGTGTCTCTTGGAGAGTGGGCGGAAAGATCCGAAGAATGCTGACGGCGTACAGCGGCGCCCCTCTCTGCGGCCCTCTTTTCCGTGTGCGGCGGGAGAGGCGAGCCGTCATACCTCACAAGGAAGTAAAGAGCTGAATGAACCGCTTGGCCACCTCCATGGCGTTGTTCTTCGCCAGAAACCTCTCGATCGCCTGCCGGGAGCGCGTGTAGCCTTCGCCCTTGGATAGCGCGTCTCTTACGTGGGCCTTCAGACCCTCCAAATCGCGGTAGATCAGGACCTCACCCTGGCGGAACGGATACAAATAGTCGGAGTCCAGAGCAACGACGGGACACGCGGACCCAAGACACTGGAAGACGGTGCTCGAGATGACCGCGTGCCCCGCGCCGTGCTTGTGGAAGAGCAACACGTCCGACGCATACAAATAGTCGTAGAGGTTCTGTATGCCAGGTGCCTCTTCCCTGATCTCGATTCGTAGGCCGCCTGCGTTCCTCGCCGCCCGGAATCCTTGGAGGGCCTCCTCGTCCTGAGTGACGAGAAGTACCATTCGGTCGCCGTCCTCCTGGCAGAGATCGTCGAGGGCTGGTATCGCCTCCACAGCGTAGGCGGCCGCCGGCCCAAAGAGGAGAATTATCTTCCGCTCGGCCGGAAGGCCAAGTTTCGCCCGCGCGACAGACATGTCACCCGGGACAAGGGGATAGGCCGGGTAGGAGATCTCCACGATCTTCTCGTCCCAGTAGGCCTCGGCCAGGAAGCTCCGATACCTGTCGTCGAAGGCGACGATGGCATCCCAGGGGAACTGGTAGAACGAGGGGTCCTCGGACAGCTTGCCGTCGTGTATCACAGCCACCGTCTTCGCCCTTCTCCTTATGCGGTGGAATATCCTTCCCAGAGGGTCGTTGGGGATCATGCCGTGGTCCTGGACCACGAAGACCTCGTACTGCGCAGCGAGCAGCGGCCGTGGGTCGAACCTCACCTCATCGGCGGTGGAGGTCGTGAAGCAGCGGGTCACATAGCTCTCGTCCTCGTTCACCAGCGCGGTGCCGTGGAAACTGTAGGGGTAGAAGGAGAAGACCGACAGCTCGTGCCCCATCTCCACCCAAGCTCTCCCGACCAGCTCCGCGTGGATAGAGGCGCCGGAGTTGGAGTTCCACGCGCATATCATTCCGATTCTCATCCTTCGTCTCTCCTGAGGGACTGCTATTCCTGGAAGTCGACTATCTCCGATAGCCTACCGGTGGCCACGCCCACAACGGTGTCTGCCCCGCCGTAGTACAGGAACAGCTCATCCTCTATGACCACCGCGCCGCAAGAGAAGACCACGTTGGGAATTACGCCTTTCGTCTCGTAGTCGGTCTCCGGCTCGAGGAGGGGCCAACGGCTCCGCTTCAGCACCGTTTTCGGGTTGGCCAGGTCCAGGAGAGCTATCCCCAGGCGGTAGTGGAAGTGGCGATCGACGGCGTGGTAGATTAGCAGCCACCCCGCCTCGGTCTCAATGGGCGGCCCCGCCGGGCCGAGCTTGAAGTACTCCCAGCCTTCCCGCGGGCTCATCAGTATCCGCGTGTCGTGCCAGTGGAGCAAATCCTCCGAATAGGCGATCCAGATGTGGGGTGGGATGCGATGCAGCATGGCGTAGCGGCCGCCGATCTTCTCGGGGAACAGGCACGCGTTCTTGTTGTCAACCCGGGGGAAGGGGTAGATCCTCTCGCCCCAATCCCAGCGCCGGGCCAGGAAATCATCCACCGAGATGGAGGTCATCGCAACCTGCACCTGACGAACGGTTCGCTCCAATCGAGGCACGTTTCCGTAGGCGGAGTAGCACATGTAGATCCTGTCCCCAATTTGGGTGAGACGCGGGTCCTCGCAGCCCAGCGACTCCAGTTCGTTGGCCGGCTCGCCGGTGAAGACAGGCTGGGTTAGTCTTTCGTCGATGTGGTAGCCGTCACCAGAACACGCATACCCGATTCTGGACACCCCATCTATCGTGGCCCGCGCGCGGTAGAGGATGTGGACTTTGCCTCCCAAATAGATGGCCGCACAGTTGTAGACCATCAGCGATTCCCAGTCGTTGGTCACCACAGGGCAAAGGATAGGGTTGCCTTCGTAGCGGTTGACCAGGGCCATGTTCTCCTCCTTACGGTGGCGGGGCATCACAAACGGGCCGAATCCTCGCCGTTTGGCCTAGCCATCGATGATATCGTAGTTCTTCCGGCCGGGGCAGGCAGGGCAAGGGGCCAGGCGACGAGGAGCGCCCGCCGTTGTCCAGCGTGACGTGTCGGCGCCAGGTGGATTCATCAGGATAGCTCAAAACCCCTGCCAGGCCGCGTGGCGATGAAGTGGCTCTTCACCCTGGCGGCAGCCCATGCATTCTCTTGCTTGAAGGAGGCTTCGGGCGACAGGAACCTGCCCCGTGGCGAGCAGCTCGACGATGCGCGGAAGCGTGGCCCCTCCGTTAGCGGCAATCCCAGCGGCATCCCTTGCATGGCCGGCCCCTTTGCCCATCATCACGGTGACGCTGTTTTGGATCAGCAAACGCAGCTCCCTACGCCGCCGCACGCCTACTTCTCCGCCTTCTCTGCCCCGCCACTGTTGTCAGCGATTCGAACAGTTCTGCAAACCTACTCGCTATTCTCAGGTTTGAGTTCTCCCTCGCATGCTCTGCGGCGGCCCGCAGAGAGAGTCTGACGTTTTCCTTGTCCTCAAAGACATCGCTCAGCCTCTCTGCCAGTTCCCCAAGGTCGCGATATCTGATCACTTCTTGTCCGAGCGCCTCCACGAAATTCGTACCATACGCCAGGATGGGGCAACCAGAACCGAAGCACACATAGCAAGTGGACGGGACTACCACCGCCTCTGTCGAGTCCCTGTGGTAGATGAGAGCGTCTGAGGCGTGGAGATAACTGTAGAGCAGATCAGAGGAGACTGCCTCCCGCCTGAGTTCGACAAACCCGTACCTCCCCTTCACTGCCTGAAAGAGATCAAACCAGCCTGGGACATCAGTAACCGTAAGGAAGATAAGGGGGTATTGCTGAGACAGGCGTTCCACCGTGGGCAACAGATGGAGGTGTTTGAATACGTTGAGACCGTAGTTGAAGACTATCCTCTTGTCCAGCGGCAGACCTAGTCTGAGCCTCGCCGTCCTCTTGTCTCCGTGAACTATGGGATGACAGGGATACGGGATGATCTTGATCACGTCTTTGGGATAGAGCGTGCCAAGAAACCTCTTGTATCGCTCATCGAAGCAGACGACCGCATCCCAGGTAAATCGATAGAAGCTAGGATCCTTGGGCGGGCCACCCTCGTGGAATACGAGCACCGTCTTGGTCATTTCCTTGATGTACGGGTATATTTCAAGAAGGTCTGCCATTGGCAGCCCCCCGCAGTGCTCCACCACGAACATGTCGTACGGCTCTTCCAAGAAAGGAGCCTGGTCGAAGAGAAGCTCCCCGTTCTTTTTAAGCTCGAAGCATCGCCTGACATAGGGCTCGTCTTCATCCGCCAAGGAAGCGCCCGCTTCAAGAGGGGCAAGTACCCTTAGCGTGTGACCCATGTCTACCCAGGCCTTTCCGATAAGCTCGGCGTGAACGGAGCCCCCGCAGAGGGCATTCCACCTAGTCATCGCTGCGATCTTCACTTGGAACGCCTCCGATGTGTCCCCAGGCCCGTGGAGGACTCTGCCCAAGCCATCAACGGGGTCGCGGGCAGACATGATCAACTGGAGTTGTCTACACTCTCATGCCGACGGCGTCGTCCACCATGCCTAACAGACACCGCCGCCAAGCTTCCCTACGAAACTAGGCGACTTCTGGCCGCCAGCGGAGTGGTGCTCTACGCCTGTGAAGAAAAGGTAAAGAATCTCTGGGCACAATTGTACCACACGACCATGCGGTTCAAGTGGCGGCGCTGGCGGGGTTCCGGACCCTCACGGCGCTGGTTCGCGCGTGAAAGCGCCGCGTGGAGTGAGCCAACGAAAAGCACCTCGAAGGGGAAGAGCGAGCCCAGCAGACGCCGGACGGTGGGGTTTTGGCATTGGTGGTCAATGGAGCGTACGGGGCTAGATCGCCAACCACAGCGGTCTGAAAGTGAGGGCATGGCCCTCATTTTCGTGCTGGGCGGCCAGCTAGACTGCTATTCCTCGCAGTCAACGATATCGGCAAGGTTCGCGGTCGCCGCGCCAATGACAGTATCGGCAGCCCCGCAGTACACAATCAGCTTGCCGTTCAGCACCACCGCTCCGCAGGAGAAGACGACGCTAGGGATCGCGCCGTTCTTCTCGTAGTCGGCCTCCGGCTCCAGGAGCGGCCGGCGGCACCGCTTGAGCACCACCGTTGGGTCCTCAAGATCAAGCAGGGCGGCTCCCAGGCGGTAGCACTTGCGGTCATCCATGGCGTGGTAGATGAGCAGCCAGCCCTTTTCGGTCTTCACGGGCGGCGGCCCCACCCCGACCTTGAAGTACTCCCAGCCTTCCCGCGGGCTCATCAGTATCCGCGTGTCGTGCCAGTGGAGCAAATCCTCCGAATAGGCGATCCAGATGTGGGGCGGGATGCGATGGAGCATGGCGTAGCGGCCGCCGATCTTCTCGGGAAACAGGCAGGCGTTCTTGCTGTGCACCCCAGGGAACGGGTACGTTCTCTCGCTCCAGTTCCATCTATGGCCAAGGAAGTCCTCCACCGAAATCGAGGTCATGCCTATCTGCGCCACTGTCACCATCTCGTGCATGCGGGGCACGTTCCCAAACGCTGTGTAGCACATGTATATCCTGTCCTCTATCTGGGTCAGGCGTGGGTCCTCGCACCCCAGCGACTCAATCTCCTCATCCGGGTCGGGTCGGAAAACGGGGCCATCTAGCCTCTCATCGATGTGATAGCCATCGGAAGAAGATGCATACCCGATTCTGGACACCCCATCGATGGTAGCCCGTGCGCGGTAAAGGATGTGGATTTTGCCCGCCAAGTAGATGGCCCCACAGTTGTAGACCATCAGCGATTCCCAGTCGTTGGTCACAACAGGGGAAAGGATGGGGTTGCCGCTATACCGCTGGATCAGAGACATGTTGATCTCCTTACGGGTACAGTGATCGTCTGGCAAACCGCTTCAAGCGAAGCCGCTACGTCCTTTCAAATAGAGGGATGCTCCAACTGCTTCAATCGTTACCAGTGAGAGTGTGGGTCGGCAGAAACTCTTGGGGAGGGGGGCGGAGTTCCTATCTGCGCGTAACGTTTGTAGGGTCGGGTGGTATTCAAAGCCACGGCTGCCGGGTTATGAATCAGGACGTGGACGGCTTCCCTCGGCCGCGCATCGCCGCTAGCGACCAGCGGATGGCGTTGGCCGGCTGAACATCGGCCAGGGTCTGGATGACGACAGGAGGCTGCCTACCGCCCCAGCAAGCGCATGATGCTGTTGGCGACCACGGTGAGCAACGGGCTGAGCAGCGGCATGGTCGCCAGGGGAAGCGGAAAGAGAAGCCGCCTCGCTCAAACAGTATGTCGGCGGGCAATCGACCCAGGAAGGGCGCACCTATCACCCAGCAGGCGGTTCAGAACGTCATACAGATCACCCCAGCGCAGGCCGAGAGTCTGAGGCAGACTATGGAGACGCTGGAGGCCGAGGGGAAGGTGCTGGAGGAAGAGCGCTAGAACAAGGAAGCCCGCCGCGTGCTGGCAGGCACCAAGTTCATCTAATTGACACTAGCTTGCAGCCGTCTACAGCCGAATATTGCGACTGACGAGGGTTTCCACTAGCTAGCATCTCGCTTGATACCTGCAAAGCAGAAGACCGCCCGGGGGCGGCCCTCCCCATGCATGCGTTGTAACGACTAATGCCGGGGTGGAGCGGGAGACGGGAATCGAACCCGCGACAACCTGCTTGGAAGGAAGAAGGTCACCCCTCAGGAGAGGCCTAATTGTTAAGCCCTCAGATTCGAAAATCGGGGTGAAATCGGGGTAAGATCAGGGTGAAATCGGCGCCTCAGGGAACCGGCGGTTGGCCGCCAATCGCCAAGGCCCCAGATTCAAAACTGCGGTGAATCTTCGGTAGACCTTCGGTGGCCCGACAGCGGCGATCGCCAGACCTGCCGAGGGCCTAATTGCTAAGGCCTCAGATTCAGAATCCAGGGTGAAATCGAGGTGAGTTTCGAGGATGTGCTGCCGTCGCGGGGCTGGCCCTTCCTCATCGCAGGCGCTCCCCCATCCGGTCGGCCGGGCTGAACCGCTCGTGGGCCCGCGCCGCCTTCTCCGCATCGTAGGTCGCCGAGTACCGCCGCACCATCGCCGACGAGCTGTGCCCCAAAAGGTACTGCACGTCCAGCTCCCTCGCCTCGTTCTCTATGGCCCAGGTCGCAAACGTATGCCGAAACCGGTGCACCTTTACCTTCTCCACCCCTCCCACCTTGCCCAGCCGCCTCAGGAAGATCAACACCGAATGAGAGCTCATCCTCTTCCCATCGCGCGAGAGAAACAGTGGACCAGGCTCCCTGCCCCTGAACCGCTCCAGGTAGTCCTCCACCGCCTCCTTGGCCTTAGTGCCGAACCGCACCACCCGCTGCTTGTTCCCCTTCCCATGCAGGACCCTCAGCCGCTGCGCTTCCAGATCCAGGTCGGCCAGGTCCAGGCTCACCAGCTCCGTCCGCCGTACACCCGTGTCCAGAAGAACCAGTATCATCGCCCGGTTGCGACTGCCCCAGCAGTAACAGCTGTCGCAGCAGGCCAACAGCCTCCCTATCTCCTCCGCCGTGTAGGGTTGAACGATCTTCTGCGGCAATCGAATGTTCTTGATCTGAACGAAGGGGCTCTCCTGGATGTACCCCATCCTCTTCAGCCAGGAGAACAGGAACCGCACCTCCCGATGGCGGCGGTGGCGCGTCTCCAGGCTCACTCCGTTGCTGCCGATGCGACCCAGGTACGCGTAGATGTGGACCGGGGTGATGTCCCGAACGCCCTCCGGGAAGCCCTCCTCCCGAGCGATCCTCTGGAACAGAGTCAGGGTCTCCCGGTAGGCGGTGATAGTGTTCGGCGACTTGCCCTCCACCTGGCACCGCAGGAGGTAGAGGTCGATGAGGCTGGCCAGGTCTTGTTGCTGTTCGACTGCCGTCTGTGTCGTCATCTTCGCGCGCCTGGTGCAACGTACGTTGCGTACGTACATGGACGCTCTCTTGCGCTGAGAAGTCAAGTCGATAGGGGCCGAATCTGGCCGATGTTTGGAGAGACTCGACGTATTGGCGCGTGGCTATGGGATACCGAAGCCCCAGTCGTCCAAGAGGGCCAGCCACCGGGCCCAGGGGACCTGGTGGCTGGTTTGGCCGAGGGCGAAAGGCAGCTACTTCTTGCTGCCCTCAGCGGGATGCCAGAAGACCCAACCGTTAGTGGGATGACCAGTCACAGCCTTGCCGGCGGCGCTGAGGGAGGCGAAGAGCTGGTCGCCGTACTTGACGGCCCTTCCAGCGGGGCGGTCTTTGGCCTCCACGATCACAGCGGTGTGGCCTTGCCCTCTGTACGTGGCCGTGAGCGTGGTGCCCACAGGCGGTAGCTGGCGCGCGATCTTCTTGTGCTGGCGCTTGCTGGGCATGATGCACCTCCTTCCCCGAGTTATGTCGTCCTGCCGACCGGCCGGCGTCCTTGGACGCCGCTGACGGACACACATCACTCGAACGAGGAAGGAAGTCAAGCTGTGTCGCGACGAAAGGTGGCAGCATCTATTGCCACCCTTGGGGGCGCTCGTGTCCCACTTGTCGACCCAAATGGGACAAGCACCACCGACAGATCGAGGTCACCGCGCTTTCCCTGGCGAGAGCGCTGCTTCCGTTCGCAGAGTAGGGTGAGAGTGGGGTAGAAACGCGATTTCTCGTGCGATCGCAATCCTACGGGTAGGGTGGATGCCCCTCACAGGTATAGGCGCAAACACTCGCTGGCAGCCATCGCCAACGCGACCACCAAATCCACCTTCAGCCTCTCCACCCGCTTCTCTATGCGCATCTTGCTGTCGCCAGTGATCTTGGCGTTGGCGTTGAGGAGATGCTGACGTATCTCAGGGGGGCCACAGTGTGCGATTCGGCGGTCTCGAATTAAGTCGAACAGCATCTTATCTGCCACGTTGCGCCGAGTTCCCTGGTCAAAGTCATAGACCCATACGGAGGCCCGCTGCCTGAGCCGCTGCATGAAGTGTTCCAACTGGTACCGATCATAGACTATGGCCACCACGTTGTACTTCTGGATCAGCCCCAGCAACTCCTGAAACGGCTCATCGAAATCGATCTTCCCGCCAGATGGTGGTTCCCACAGACCCCAGAGCCTCACCGCGACATCATCGTGTCGCACGGGATGCCGGGTCACGCCGGCGATGGCGAAGCAGTCGCCAGACACGGCACCATCGACGGCAAGGACGAGTGGCGTCCGGTCATCAAGTTCCGGCAGTTCCTCCTCACAAGCGTCCCACCACTCAATCTGCACGAACGCTTCCTCACTCTGGGTCCATTCGTTGAGGTGTAGCCTCCGGAACTGGCTCGGGCGCAACGTTCTTTCCTGTTCAGCGTAATACCGGGCTCCATCCTCGCCCTGCTGCCACGGCATGCGCCGGGCTGCAAAACCTTCGTCCCAGTACACCAGGAGGCTCGCCAACTCATTCCGCCACACGGGAACCAGGCTGTCCGGATTCGGCGCTTCAACAAAGCATCCGAGCGACGCGCCAGTCACTTGGCTCAACTCGCCGGCTGTCATCTGCTTGCCTTCCCTGGCGAGTTCGAAGAGATCACGCAGCAGATCGGACTGCCCCTCGTAGCCGGCGGAGGTTTCAACGAGACGAAAAGACTCCTGAATTGGCACGGGGGTCAGTTCGTCGAAGAGACGCCGCATGCGCTCGTGTTCGAATCCCCAAAGCTCCGTCCAGACGCTTAGTCGCGGATTGGCTCCAGCTTCGCCCTTATAGTCGCTGGCAAGAGCGCGGATGAACGTGCCGTTGGAGAAGTGCAGCTCCCGCTCCGTGATTTGCCACTCTTTCCGGGCTACCGGGTCGAGTTCGATGCTCTGACGAACAGCCTGGAACACGCGGTTCGTGGCCTGGTCGAGATCGTTCGCTGCGCAGTAAATCTCGCCGAGCGGGGGTCCCGTCTCGGCGAAGTGTCGTGTAAAGAGCGCCGCGATCGCCGTCTTTCCGCTCTTCTTGATCGTCGAGTAGATAAGGTTCTTGGGGCGCCTTCCGCCGGGACCAGGTGACGTGAAGAGCCGCAGCAGAGCCTCCTGGTGTGAGAGCAGATCGATCGTTCGTCCTGGCGCGATGAAGAAGTGTTTGCGTGCCCAGGCAACGATGTCCCCGGCGAACCGCGCACCGTGACGATCGAGGGCCTCAGGAAAGGACTTCCTGAAAAGCTCGTAGGCATCCGGCGTGGAAAGCCTGGGCTCGTGCTTCCGCGTCCTCATGGCGATTGGCCTCCGCGAACACGGCGGCAAAGATCTCCACCAGCCGCTGAACGAATTCCATTTCTAATGTTCCCGCCGCATGTGATGCGGCCGTTACCTCGAGCGCAGACCCGGCCACGACCATGCGGATGAAGTCCTGGGGCTTCAACTTCCTGAGACCGCTCAGTTCCCCCTTCTCGTCACGTCCCAGCAGTTGCCCCAGTCCGACGAGCCCGAGGGTCTGCAGCCGTTTGCCGACGTCGGCATGACGCTGCACCCAGTCCGCCTCGACCTGCCGCGCGTGCTGGGCGCGCAGCCGGGCCTGCTCGGCATCCCATGCACGTGTCCTTGCGACCCACTGCCAGCGGCTGGAGTGGCGCTCGACGATGGAGAGCGAACGACCCAGCCGGCGCGCGACCTCCCGCAAGTTCCGCCGCGCGGGTAGTGTCTCGCGGTAGAGCACGAGGCCGGCGAATGATGTGCCGGGCTCGCCGGGCTGCGGATCCCAAGGCTGAAACTCCGTACCGCCGTTGCTAGTGGCTTGGATAGGGTCACTTTGGGACATGGGTCGTTCCACCTGTAGTTTCCGCAAGATAGCACTGCGCTAGGATCACGAGAGCACGGCCGCGGCGGTTTCGGCCGGACAGGTCCGACGCGGCTGCCTCGAGGGCGGCCTCGACCAAAGGTGCATCCTCCGCATCAACGGCGAAGGTAAGAAGCTGCGGGCCCTCGGCGGCGGCCCGGTCGGCCTCCTCGGAGAGACGCGCTAGAAGGCCCTCAACATCGAAGTCCAGAAGTTGGAGCGTGGCCTCCAGATCTGTCTCATTCTCAGGCAGCAGCTGGGCCAGTTCCGCTAGGCTTTGGTGAGCTTCGAGTTCCGCAATTAGTGCTGCTCTCTTCGCGGGGACGTCCTCACCTCGAAGACGGTTGAGGGTTGCCAGGAGAAGCAGCGCCTCGTGATCATTGACGTCCCACACAAGACATGCGGCGTGCGTGTAGCCGAGCGCCCTCAGGACGTCTGCTCGCTGGTGGCCGGCGAGTATCTGGTAGATCCCGTCGGGGAGACGTCTAACGATGGGTGGCTCATAGCGCCCGGTAGCTTTGATGTTTGCGGCGAGCTTTTCCTTCAATTCGGGCGCCATGACATTGGGGTTCATTGGGTGCGGCACAAGCTGGTCCAGAGGGATCAGTACTACTTTCGGTTGTTCCCTGGGGGCGCAGTTCATGGCGCGTCTACTCCGATCCCTTCGTGCCAAGGACCAACATCTCGCGATTGGCCTTGTTCTTTCGGGTCGATGCCAGTGGCCCGTAGTGCTTGTAGGGCATGCTGATGACCCGCTCCACTCGCCGGTGGCGGGCAACGAGGGCGGTCAGCTCCTGCTCAGTGAAGACGGCGTTGTTCATGGAGAGGACCAGCACAGGAATGTGGTCGCACGCGGCGAGGAGCTCGTCGAGTGGCGGGCGGGCAGAGGAGAAGGAGCTGATCTCCCCATGCTGATCACCGAGGAACTCATCGAGGAACCGGAAAGCACGCTCGTAGCTCTGGGTGCCACCATATGGTGGATCCAGATAGGCGATGTCCGCCTCGATACCCGGCAGGAACGCCAGAGCATCGGACCGGGTGACTGACGCTCTTCCTGGAAATACCGCGGCGTTGATCTTCGCGGCCAGCCGGAGCAAGTACCGCGGGTGGACAAGCTGCTTTTCGCGTAACAGGTAGTGGTCGAGCCGTCGGTAGGAGATGTGGTCAAAGTCGCGGTCCCGGACGCGCCAACTGTCGGTTGCCGAGGGCAGGCCCATAGGGAAAAAGGAGAGCACCCACCTGATAAGCAGGAGCCGCGCGAGGTCATCCTTCGGCGGTGGACAGCTCTGCACGTGTGTCCAGGCTGACGCCAAGAACTCAGCTAAAGGCGCTGGCAGGCGCTCAAACAGGTCCCCATTGCGGCTGCAGCCGGCTGCCGAAGCTTGGAATAGCTGAAGGACATCGAGAGGGGTGAGGGTGGCGGTGGAGTTCTCCAAGAGCGCCCGACCGACGATCACGGAGCGGGTGGCGAGATCATTGGCTACAACGCGCCCGAAGCCGAGAGCCTTGGCGGTAAGCGCCACAGCACCTCCACCAAGGAAGGGTTCAACAAACGTGAGGCCTGGCCACGAGGCCCGCTGGCGCGCACTGTCGATAAGTCCGAAGATGGCCGGCAGGAAGCGTCTCTTCCCGCCCGGGTATGGTGGCAAAGCTGCTAGGAAGGAATTGCTTGTTGGCATGTTACTTCTACCATTATTAGAAGTAACATGACCGCGGCCTCTTGTCAAGCCCTAGGGTTCACCGACGTACATGGTGTAAGTGGTGCCGTCGTCTTCGGTCCACTTGATGTGGGCGATGGGAGGGCGTGACTTCTCTTTGCCAGTGGCCGGGTCCTCGAATATGAGGCGGTAGTGGTTCTTGTCGTGGATGATCTTGGGGGCAGCATAACCTGCGGGCTGCTGCTGTACAAGAAGCCGCTGCAGGAGTTCAAGCGTCGCCGGTGGCAGTAGCCGTTGGCCGTTCTCGAACTCAGAAAGGTAAGCCTTGTTTACGCCCGAAAGGTTGGCCAGGTACTGCAGCGACCAGTCATTCCTCGTGCGGAGGCGCCTGGCCTCTGCTCCCGTCAGTTCCTGTTGCATATATTCGCTCCGTCTTCCTACTACCAACGTTAGCAGTTCGCTTGATGGGAGTCAAATCCCTGGGGGTTGGATCAGTGGGGTCCTAGTATTCCATCCCTTTCTTCGCAAGCCAAGCAGCCACTCTGCTGGCAGCCCGTCCTCACTTTCCTCTGCAAGCTGTCGGGCTAGTCCGCGGCGCTATCATGACATCGTGCAGACGAAGCAACAGCTCCGCGAGCGCGTCTGGGAGACCCTTCAGTGCCGAGGCGTTGCCCGTTTCCTTGGCGCTGGCGGCGAGTGAGAGGAACGTCCAGGACCCAGTGGTTCCACAGACTGTTCTATAATGCTTGAAAGAGCCAGGTCGAGCCCAGAGCCTCGGCAACTACGGCTACGGAGAAGAGGGTATGACCGACTATCGCCCTTCGTGGGATGAATACTTCATGAAGATAGCGGAGGATGCCTCAACCCGTTCCAATTGTCTGCGAAGGAAGGTTGGAGCGCTCATAGTGAAACAGAGGAACATCATCAGCACTGGCTACAACG
>Ga0315293_10001749_pt1 | contig 21126 bp, 20 predicted proteins | sample YL17G13_20_MG_FD_203071 | JGI IMG/M metagenome (GOLD analysis project Ga0315293, IMG submission 203071) | Sediment microbial communities from Yellowstone Lake, YNP, Wyoming, USA - YL17G13_20 | ecosystem: Environmental > Aquatic > Freshwater > Lake > Sediment | place: USA: Wyoming | collected... | reverse complement strand
CCGGTTTCGACTCGCTCTGCTGCTGCCATTGGCCGATTTTCAACCGCCCAAGTTCATACAGCGCCTGCATACCCCCATCAGTATTTTGGAATTTTTGGTGAAGCTCAGCAAGTTTTTCGGCCCTGTGCTGCTCGTCCGCAATCAGCTTCACCTCAGCCAATAAGATATTATCGCCTAATGGGTCATTAGCGGCGGCGCCGCGGAGTAAGTCTTTAAGTTCGGCTGCATAGTCGGGTGTGTGCGGGTTCAACTTGACGAACTTCGCCAGGCGTTTCTCCGCTTGCGCATCGCCAACTCCGTTTTCTCTGCTTATAAGGTTGCGCAACTGGTCCAATCTTCCCCGCAGTTCGACCAGTTTGGACTTTGTCATCACCGATTCAGCCGGCGCGTGAAATGGACTAAAAAACGTTTCGCTTTTTATCTGGTCTTCTACCGGCTGCTTCAGTCGTTCAGCGAGCATAGTCTGTGCTTCGGCGAGCAGCTCATCAGCGAGCTCGAATTTGCCCAGGCCGGCCAGTTGTTTTGCCATCCGCCATCGAGCCTCCAGCGATTCAGGGCTGTTGCCGAATTCCTTATACAGACGATACCAAATCTCACGGGACCTCTCATTAGGGTAATCATAGTAAAAATGCAGTACCTCTTTTTGTCCGAGGACCTCGATGTCGGGGCTGTACTCGCTCAGCATAGCCTTATAGTACAGCCCTATCGGCATGCGTTTGCTTTTCGAACGGTGATTTATAAATAAATCGTACTGCTGCAGGAGCCGTTGTTTTTCCGCCTGATAATTCAGTTCCGGCGGTACGATTAGCCAGCTCGGCCAGCGGCCCTGACTTAGCTGAGACTGAATCTCCTTCTTAAGCTCAGTACGTAACGCTATTGGTTCGGAAGGATAAAAAAATCCCTCCAAATACCTCCTCACAGCAGGGGTTTGAATCGTTTTATCAAGTGTTTCAGTTATGCTGTGGTCGTGAAATATACTTATCTGCTCGGGATTATTGCCGGCGACATAGAGTTGATAATCAAGCTCGCCAAAACCGACTTTTACTTTGAACAGCACGACTGCTGTCAGAAGTACCGCGCAAATGAAAGCCCACATCAGTCCTGGTCGATAACGCGTAAAATGGCCTACTGCCAGGACCAATCCTGCTATTAGTAAACCTGCAAGCCAGGCGCAAACCCACGGCGTAAAAGAAAATCCAGACTTAAGCGGCTCAACACCCCTCGCCCCTCCTAAACATCCCCAATAAACAAATTGAGGTGTGATGCATAGTGCTATTGCAGTAAAGCGTGACCGAAAACGCAGCGGACGACAGGCTGCCGCCAGGCAGCTTATCAAAAGACAAATTGCGAAACCCGGCAGATTCGCCAGAAAAGCCACCGCTGCCACAAAAAGCAAACTGTGCCGAAAACTCATAAGCTGCGATATCAATACCGGCGAAATACCCATAATTCCCATAAGCAGACCCAAAACAAGGATCTGCCACGGATACTCAAATATGCTCACGCCCTGTACAGTGAATTGACCTAAGTGCCAGTATTTGATAGAACTTACAGAGCTAAGGCTGAATCCAAGGTACGAACCACTCACTACCTTCGACCACAATGCACAGCTTACCGAAAATACGGCGAGTGCCAGCAGCCAGCACCTCTGAACATTCTTGTGGCTGTAATGAAGTGTAGGCCCGACTGATAGGAATGATTTCGCCGGACCATTCTGACGCGACGAAGAGGGTTTGGGAATCTCCGCGGCTGTTTTGGATGTTTTCTTCGTTCGCTTACCTTTCATAAATTCAATCCACCGTAGGCGGATAAATCTGCTATTAAGACCTGAATGCACTGGCAGGTGAAAAACTTTGCTCCATCATAGTTGTAAAAGTTCTCACCGTCGCTGCCCATATAGTTCGCGAAGTCGATATTATACTCACAAACTATAGATTAAGACAGCAAAAACCAACATTTTTTGGTTACTTAAGGCGACCCGCATTAAAAAATTTGATTGAAACTGGGATGGCAAATGAGCAAAATACACATCAATCCAGGAATTTAAGGAATCAAAAATGCTCAGCAAATACTTTGGATTCACAGAAAGGCAGACAAACTTCAAAATCGAGTTAGTCGCCGGCCCTGATTATGGTCGGCTTGTTTATGATGAAGGAGATTAGTAGAATCAATTTCAGGAATATGGAGGAGGCTTTTTCGGCCTTTATCATCATGGTAATGATAGCCCTTAGCTACAGCATCAGCACCGGTTTATCGTTTGGGTTTATCTCGTTTGCCCTTATGAAAATAGTATCGGGTAAAGGCAGAGAGGTTAAGCCGGTAATGTGGGTTATTGTGATTTTATCCGTACTGTTTTTGACACTGGACCAAATCGGCGGTATGATTGGGTACTTGAGGACTTTTATATGATTTAGGATAAAGGAGAAAATGCTATGCTAAAGGGCGCTGTTGTTTTACTAATAATGCCAATATTACTGTTTTGCTCATACAAAGACAGTGAACAAGCTAATTCCGAGGCAGCGGGAGGTGAGAAAATGGAAATTAAAGTTACAAGTTCAGCCTTTGCGGAGGGTGGTATGATTCCGCCGAAGTATACCTGTGATGGGCAGGATATTTCGCCACCTTTGGAATGGGGTGCGGTTCTGGAGGGCACCAAAAGCATCGCCCTTATATCAGACGACCCCGATGCCCCAATGGGTACCTGGGTACACTGGGTGCTGTTTAATCTCCCTGCTCAGACAAGAAAACTGCCCGAAAACGTCCCCCCTGACAAGACCCTGCCAAACGGTGCCAAACAGGGCATCACCGACTTCGGCAGGGTTGGTTATGGCGGACCCTGCCCGCCGAGCGGTACACACAGATATTTTTTCAAGATTTACGCACTTGGCACCGAACTGCAGCTTGATGCTGGCGTCAGCAAACGTGACCTGCTAAAAGCTATGGAAGGGCACATCCTCGCCCAGGGACAGTTGATGGGTAAATACAAACGTAAATGAATCGGCGCTCCGTCGCCAAAGCTATGGAGCGTCGGCGACTGTGCACTGCGTGGGTTGCGGGCTTAAAAATTCTCCAGTATCGATGCCGTGTGAAGTGCCAGCAGCATCAGGTAGTCCAGGTCGCTGAGGGTATATTGCTCGTGAGCCACATCATTGTCGATATATATCACGCCGAAGCAGCCGGTCTGGCCCATTACGGGTGCGATAAGTGCAGACCGTATTCTTTCCTCTCCTAATTGAAATCCCAGCCAGCCAAACAGCAGAAACTGTCCCTGCTCCACTGCATCCGTAATCTTCTCATTAAGTTTTATTTCCTCTAATTTGACTGCCGGCCCGCTTTGTTTTTTGCCTGCGTGGACGGTCATAGGACCGTTTGTCTGGTTGCGCAGTGCGCACCAGCTGCGATAAGCGCTGAATTGCTTTGCTGCTATGTGCAGCAGTGCCCGCAAAACCTCATCAAGGCCTTTGGCCCGGCATATTTCACCGGTTGCTTCCGCAAAATCCTTTATTCGCTTTGCCGGCAGCTTTACGGGAGGTGCGGTGTGCTTTGAATCCACCCTTCTTACCGTAATCTGCTGCTCGCGGGATGGTGTTACCAGTGTATCTTCCAGCTGAATCTCTGCTTCCGGGCCGGCTTCTTTTTCCAAGTCTACCTCGATGGCGTAATCGGCTATCCGCAAGGTATCACCACTTTTAACCTCGGCTTTGTGGATAACCTCATCGTTCAGATATGTTTTGTTCGCCGAGTCAAGGTCTTCCACCATCCATTTGCCTGCCTGTGTACTGAAAAGCACGGCATGCTGTCGTGAGACTGTTTTGTCCGGCAGAAGTATCTGGCTGTTTGTGTGCCGGCCGATATAAATTGGCCCCCGCGCAAATTGAAATTCACGAATCGTGGAGTCACCCTGTTTTAGCACCAAACGCATCGCTCTTGCCACCCGCATTTGGACTCAGAAATTCCTGTATTTTATTATCCACCATTTTGGGTATTTTGTCAAGTAATCGTGTAAGCTTTACCCTACAACAATTATCGGCTGATTGACTTACTGCCTTAAGCGGTTATTATCGGTACCGTCTTTATTGTGAATCCGCTGCGGTTATTACGCAGGAAAATCCCCAGCCTGTCTCCAGACCTTCCGCACGACTTTTTATTGGCAGGAATCCGGTCTCCGCATATAATAGCTGGGTTATCCAAAGGCGCAAAGATAAACGGCGGCCTCTGCCGGGGCAGCCGATACAAAGTTACGCCATATTTCCCGGTTATAGGCTCACAACTCAGGAGAGTTTAGGATTATGAAATACGACGAAAAAGACCTCTTGGCAAAAGCAGCAAAACCCCTGCAAATAGCTTCAGCGCTTCATTTATATTACAAGGGCAAGATAGCTGTAACACCTAAGTGTCGCGTGAAAGACCTGCATGATTTTGACGTATGGTACACCCCGGGTGTCGCATCTCCGTGCAGAGATATTGTTAAAAATCCCGAAATGGTTTACGAGCTGACCAATAAATGGAACACCGTTGCCGTTATTAGTGACGGCACACGCGTGCTCGGGCTCGGAGATATAGGGCCGGCGGCAGCTCTTCCTGTTATGGAGGGAAAAGCTCTAATCTACAAGTACCTCGGCGGCGTTGATGCATTTCCGATATGCCTCGATACGAAAGACGCTGATAAGCTTATAGAGATTGTCCTGTCATTACATCCTTCTTTTGGAGGGATTAATCTTGAAGATATTGCTCAGCCTAAGTGTTTTTACATACTCGACAAGTTGAGAAAAGAGAGTCCCATACCGGTTTGGCATGACGACCAGCAGGGGACCGCAACGGTCACTCTTGCCGGTCTTATTAATGCTTTGAAAGTGGTTGGTAAGAATATTGCAAATGTAAAAATCGTTTTTATGGGGGCGGGCGCATCAAACATAAGGATTTCGGACCTCATTTTCCAGGTCGGCGCTGATGCAAAAAGATGCATTATGTATGACAGCAAAGGCCCCCTTCATAAAAAACGAACTGACATAAAGGACAATCCGTCTCTGAAGGAGAAAGCAAATATTTGTCGGATTACCAACAAGTCCGGCTTCGAGGGTCCAATCGCAGAAGCGTTGCAGGGAGCGGATGTGCTGATTGCACTTTCAAAACCCGGGCCTAAATCCATTCAAAAGGACTGGATATCAAAAATGGCAAAGGATTCCATTGTCTTCGCATGTGCCAATCCGGTGCCTGAAATATGGCCGTGGGAGGCAAAACAAGCCGGTGCCAGGATTGTTGCAACCGGGCGAAGTGATTTCCCGAACCAGATAAATAACTCCCTGGGTTTTCCAGGCATCTTCAGGGGAACTCTTGACGTAAGAGCCAGGACAATAACCGATGAAATGTGTATCCAGGCAGCAAGGGAATTGGCAAAAACCGCCGAAGATAAAGGACTAAGTGAAGACTACATAATTCCCTCTATGGATGAATGGGAAGTGTTTCCACGCGAGGCGGCTGCGGTCGGCTCTATGGCAATCGAGCAGGGAATAGCTCAAAAAGTTATGACACGGGCGCAGCTTTACAAAACTGCTGAAGCAATCATAAAGAAGGCAAGGGAGCAAACCCGGCTGCTGATGGAAGAGGGATTCATAGCAGACCCGGAAAAATGATTTTAGCTTCATCCCCACCTGAATTTTGACGCCAGCTACCTGTTGAACTATGGCCAATAATGTTGTAATGTAGATGGTTTATGGTTGAGACGGCGTTTTTGAATCGCAGGAACTTAAATGGACCTGATAAAGAAAATAAAGGCTGCTGAGGCACAGGCTCAGCAGACTATTGAACAGGCCAAAACCGCTGCGGCGAAACAGGCTGAGCTGGGTCGTAAAGACCGTCTTCAGGCCTTAGAGCAGGCAGAGCAGCAAAGAAAAAAGGCGGTTGAAGATGCTGTTGCTGCTGCCAGAAATCAAGCTCTCGCGGAAGCCGAATTTCTAAAAGCGCACGCGGAAAAAGACCGGCAGCAGCTTCATAATAAGGCAAATGCCAAAATCAATAAGGCGGTAGAAAAGGTAATGGATTACCTGAAAGGTTGAGTATGGCCGTTGCACAAATGGCAAAAGTCATTATCGTTTGTCATCACTCTGAAGCCCACAATCTGTTAGAAGAGCTCCAGCAGGAAGGTATTTGCCACATCCTGAACGCCGAGCAGACTGCGGTTACCAAGGATTCCCCGGAGCTTATCAAGGAGGCGGAACGACCTAAAGACATAGAGCAGCTTCTCGTGCGTCTGGAAAAAAGCATAAATTTCCTTAAAACTTTCGAATCGCCTGCAAAAGGCCTGGCGACGGTTCTGGCTCCGCGTACCGTCATCGATGAAACTACCTACAACAAGGTTGTTTCGGATGAGCAAACACTCAGGATGGTGGAACAGGCTGAGCAAATTGAAAAAACCATAGAAAGGCTCGAAAAAGAAAATGAGCATGTCACCATAACGCTGCATCAGCTCAAACCCTGGCAAAAACTCGAAGGTCCCGTTGACCAGATAGGCCCGCTTGGCAGGGCAGCTTCACTGGCGGCAATAGTACCCACACTGCACCTTGAGCAACTCAACCAGGGTATCGCTGAACTGGGAGCAGCAATCGAGTTAGTAGATACCAGCGGCAACAGAACCGCCTGTGTCATCGTCTCTCTCAACGAAAATCTTGCTGATGTTCAAAAACTGCTTCGCGAGGTGGACTTCGAGCAGGTAAGCTTTGAAGGCATGACCGGAACCGCAGCGGAGCTGATAAAACAAGACGTGGAAAAAATAAACCGGATACAAGACCAGATGAATATCCAGCGAAAGCAGGCTGCTTTGCTCGCTGAAAACCTGCTGAATATCGAAATCCTCTATGACCATTATACGAATCTGCTAAGCAGAGAAAAAACAAGGACCGATGCGCCGGCAACGGAGCAGACGGTTTTGTTCGAGGGATGGGTCAAAAAAAATGACCTGTCGCGTCTTGAGGAGACGGTCTCGAAGTTCAAGGCTTCGAGTCTGCACAAGCTTGAACCTGCTGAAGATGAAGATGTCCCCGTTGAGATTGAAAACAAAAACATAATAAAGCCGTTTGAAGTGATAACCCGTCTTTACGGCATGCCCCGGTATTTTGAGGTTGACCCGACGGTATTTCTGGCACCGTTTTTTGCGCTATTTTTCGGGATATGTCTTAGTGATGTGGGGTACGGTCTTGTGATGATTGCGGCGATGGTGTTCCTGGTGAGAAGAATGCAGGGGGACAAGAAGCTGCTGTTAATGCTGGCGATTTGTTCAGGTGCAGCGGTGGTTATAGGGGCGCTGACTGGAGGATGGTTTGGAGATGCGATTCAGCAGTTTGTACCTGCTTTGGTTCCACTGAAGAACAGGATAATGGTGTTTGACCCCCTTGAGCAGCCGGAGAAGCTGCTCATACTGGCGTTGATACTCGGCTATATCCAGATTATGTCGGGTATTCTTATCGCGTTCGGCCACAATTTGCGGCGCAAAGATTTTGTTGCAGCGGTATGCGACCAGTTGACCTGGCTGGTTATGCTGAACTCAGTCGTGCTGTTTGGGCTGAGCAAGGCGGGAATTGTACCGGCTTCGGTTGGGAGCTTTTGCGGCAGACTTGCAATTGTCCCTGCTGTGGTGATATTTTTGTTCAGCAATCGGCAGGGCAGTTGGGCGTCGCGATTGGGGATGGGCTTTTACAATCTGTTCAGCGCGGTATTTTATATGGGTGATGTGCTGAGCTATCTGCGGCTGATGGGGCTGTGCATGGTAGGGGTGGGTATGGCAATGGCGATAAACCTTATCGCCAAACTAGCGCTGGATATACCTTTCGGGCTGGGAGTGATAGCGGCGGTAGCGGTGTTTGTTGCAGGTCACGGATTCAATCTGGCTCTTTCTGCTCTGGGTGCGTTTGTTCACACGATGCGACTGCAGTATGTTGAGTTTTTTCCAAAGTTTTTTACGGGCGGCGGCAAGGCGTTCGAGCCGCTGCGCAAGGAGTATAAACATATCTATTTGAAGGATTAGGCATTGAGAAAGAGAGGTTTTGCCAATGGATAACTATGGAATGGCAATGGCCCTGGGCGGAGCGGTGCTGGCGGCGCTGCTGTCGGGGATTGGCTCGTCGATTGGGATTTTCATCTCCAGCAGGGCAGCCACCGGGGTATTGAGCGAGAAGCCGGAGCGATACGGCCAGATGTTTATTATGGTTGTGCTGCCGGGAACGCAGGGCTTTTACGGATTTCTGGCGGCATTTATCGTGATGCTCAAACTGAACTTCTTTGGCATAGGAGGGTTGCCGGATGTCAGTTTTCAGTTGGGGACGAAGATACTGACGGCGTGCCTGCCTGTTGCATTTGCGGGGCTGATTACGGCGATTTATCAGGGCAAGGTCTCTGCCGGCGGGATAATGATGGCGGCCAAAAGGCCGGAAATGGCGTTTAAGGCGGGCGTCGTCTATGCGGTTATGGTTGAAATGTACGCAATTTTGGGCCTGCTTACGACAATGTTTATGCTGCTGAAAGGTATTGCCTGGCCGGTGGTATCTGCTGCATAAGGATGGCGGAAAAGGGTTGAGTGGAAAAAGACTATGGATGCCGAGAATGTTGTCGAGAAGATATTGGCCGATGCGAGAGTCGAGGCACGGAAGATAAAACAGCAGGCTGATGACAAAGAGGCTGTTGAGCAGACTAAACTAAACGAGCAACTTGAAGAATATAGTAGGCGAACTCAGGCCATTGCTGAAAAATGCGCCAGCGACGAAAAACTGCATATTCTGGCAGCCGCCAGAATGGATATCGCAAAGCAACTGCTCACTGAGAAAAGAAAAATACTCGATGAGGTCTTCGAACAGGTGCGGAACCGGCTCAAAAAGCTGCCTAAGGAGGACTATTGTAAGCTGATGACAAAACTGATGCTCGAAGCGGTTGAAACCGGCGATGAAGAAGTTATCGTCGACAAAGACGAAACGCGAATCGACGACAAGTTCATCAACCAAATCAATCACCAGCTCAGCTCAGACGGCAAAGGCCGATTGAAACTATCCGGTGAGAGAGAAAATCTCAGGGCTGGTTTTATTCTGAAACGTGGAAAGATAAAAGTTGATATTTCCATCGAGGTATTGCTGAACCAGGCCCGCAGGGAATTAGAAATTGAATTAGCGAAGGAACTTTTCGGAGACTAAATGATAAATGGCCGAAGTTGCTGAGAAAAGTGTTATTGATTTTTACACCTACCCGCCCATCGGCGGTGATGACTGGCGTTACACTTTCGAAACGGCTCAGGTTCGTGCGATTGAAACACGGATGCTGTCAGCAGCGACGCTTCTTGATATGGCCAACGCAGAAAATTTCGAGCAGGCTGCGGACTTATTGGCAGCCGGCGAATATGCCCTCCCGCATGGCAGCAAAAACTTTACAGGGGTTGAGAATGTTCTGCGGCTTAGAAGGTCGCAAGTGAGAGAACTGTTTGCAGAGTTAATGATTGATGAGCCAATTGTAGAGCTGTTTAGAGTGCGGGATGATTTCGCCAACCTGCGCCTCGCACTTAGACGCACATTGACCAAAAAACCACTGGGAACCGATTACAGCAGCGATGGCAACGTCTCTCCGGAAATTTTCACAGAAGCCTTTGAGCAGGAAAATTACGAATTGCTCCCCCCTTATATGCGTCAGGCAATTGAGCAGGCTGTTGTTGCTTACTATCAGCACAAGGACATTCGCTGGGTCGATTACGCAATCGACAGTGTCCAGGCTCAACATAATTTGACAATGGCGCAGCAGCTGAAGAGCTTATTTCTGCTCGGACTTTTCAGGATACAAATTGACCTTGCCAATATACGGACAATGTTTCGGCTGAAATTCACCGAATCAGAGCAGGGCCCCCGCCTTGCGGGAACAGGGCGGAATATATTCTTGCAAGGCGGTTATGTGGAACTCGAGCGATTAGAACGCGGACTTGACCTTGGCTATGAGGCGATAGGCCCGCTGTTTTTTGTAACTCCACATCATCAGCTTGTTGAAACAGGTGCTGGCTACCTGACATCTGATAAATCTTTTCTGCGATTGGAGCGGCAGTGCGAAGATTATTTAATGGGATTCTTGAAAACAACTATCCAGATTACCGCCGGCCCACAACCCATTATTGCTTATCTGTTGATGAAGGAAAACGAAATTCGCAACGTTCGGTTAATACTAACAGCCAAAAAGAATTTCCTGGACACGAAACTTATTCTGGACCGTATTTCGTAACACGGTCACGAGGGACGAAAAATGGAAGGTAAAGTTGCTGTTTTAGGTGATGTGGATTTTGTAATGCCGTTTTCGGCGCTTGGACTCGATACGTTTGTGGCGGGTGATACATCCGAGGAAAGAATCAAAAGCGCCGAGAAAATAATCAGTGATAAATATGCTCTTGTGGTTGTTGCTGAAAACATAGCTCCGATGGTTGAGGAAGTTTTCGCTGCTCGGATGGATTCGCCGACCCCCTGTATCGTAGTTGTGCCGTTTACCACGGAATCGAAGGGCTTTGCAACCACAGCCCTGGCGAAAACACTTAAAATGGCTACCGGCATAAACATTTTGCAGAACGATTAAGAAAAGGTTTTCATAATGGCTGAAGAAAAAACCGCCAGAATAGTCAAAGTTGCAGGCCCCGTTGTTACCGCTGAAAATATGGCCGGTGCCAGAATGTACGACGTAGTTCGTGTCGGCAGGCTGAACCTCATCGGTGAAATCGTCGGGCTGAAGGGCGACCTTGCTTCAATACAGGTTTACGAAGAAACCGTCGGCATCGGGCCCGGTGAGCCGGTTACCGATACACACGCACCTTTAAGTGTCGAATTAGGCCCGGGTCTGATTGAAGGTATTTACGACGGTATTCAGAGACCGCTGAGTCTTCTCATGCAGGCAGAGGGCGAATTTATGAGCAGGGGCTCTGCTGTACCCAGCCTCGACAGAAAAAGAAAATGGCACTTCAAGCCGACTGTAAATAATGGAACCAAAGTCGGCCCGGGCGATATAATCGGCGAAGTTAAGGAGTCCACTATTGTCACACACAAAATCATGGTGCCGCCCGGTGTAACAGGAAATCTGCAGAAAATCACTGAAGGCGATTTTACCGTTGTCGAAACCATCGGTCTTGTCGTTGCCGATGACGACACGCAAACGCCGCTCAAACTTATGCAGAAATGGCCTGTCCGAAGCCCGAGGCCGATAATTAAACGGCTGGCACCGAATAAGCTGCTTGTTACCGGTCAGCGAGTAATCGACGCCTTCTTCCCAATCACAAGAGGCGGAACCGCGTGTGTGCCGGGGCCGTTTGGCTCAGGCAAAACGGTCGTCCAGCATCAGTTGGCAAAATGGGTTGATGCAGATATTGTTGTTTATGTCGGCTGTGGTGAGCGCGGCAATGAGATGACCGACGTTTTGATGGAATTTCCCCAGTTGAAAGACCCTCGCAGCGGCCAGCCTCTTATGAAACGCTCGGTGCTTATCGCGAACACCTCCAATATGCCCGTTGCCGCAAGAGAAGCATCCGTTTATACCGGCATCACGATAGCTGAATACTTCCGTGATATGGGTTACACCGTGGGCCTGATGGCCGACAGCACAAGCCGATGGGCTGAGGCGATGCGCGAAATATCGACCCGTCTCGAAGAAATGCCTGCTGAGGAAGGTTACCCTGCCTACCTTGCTGCCCGGATTGCATCATTCTACGAAAGGGCCGGACGGGTCCAGTGCCTCGGCAGGCCCCAGCGTGAGGGAGCTTTGTCAGTTATCGGCGCGGTAAGTCCGCCCGGCGGCGACCTGTCTGATTCGGTCGTACAGGCAACGCTGCACGTCGTTAAAGTCTTCTGGTCGCTCATCGGGAGACTCGCCTACCAGCGGCACTTCCCAGCTATCGATTGGCTCACAAGTTATTCCTTCTATAAGCAATACCTCAAAAACAGCCTCGAAGATAAAGAGCAGGGTCTCCAGATGGAGGAGCTTACCGTAAAGGCAATGAGTCTGCTCGAGCAGGAGGCCGGGCTGCTTGAGATAGTCCGTCTCGTCGGCGCAGAGTCCCTGTCGCCGGAAGATAGATTGGCACTTGAAACCGCAAAGAGCATCCGCGAAGACTTCCTCCATCAAAACGCCTACCACGAAATCGACACCTTTACGCCATTGACCAAACAGTACGAAATGCTGAAAACCATCCTATACTTCCACAGCCAGGCCCTTGCCGCCATCGACAGGGGGGTGGATACAGCCGAGATATTCAAATTGCCCGTCCGTGAAGAAATCGCACGTGCAAAATATGTGCCCCACAGCCAGACGGAAAAAATCGCTCGGATAAGAAAAACCATCGAACAGCAGACGAAGGAATTAAAGGTAGCTGAGAACGTATAATCACGAGGGATTGAGATGCTCAAGGAATACCAGACAGTCGCAAGTATCGCAGGCCCATTGATGCTTGTCGAGATGGTCGATGAGGCAAAATATGGTCATATTGTTGATATTGAGCTTGCCGATGGTTCGATTCGTCACGGCCAGATATTACAGGTCGAGAATGACAAGGTCCTCGTTCAGGTCTTTGAGGGTACCCGCGGCGTTGATGTCGATAAAAGCACTGTTCGTTTTCTGGGCAGACCTCTCGAGTTTGCCGTCTCGCCCGACATATTAGGCAGGGTCTTCTCCGGACTCGGCGAGCCGAAAGACGATGGCCCTGCCATCATCCCCGACAAACGGCTCGACGTCAACAGCAGGCCAATCAACCCATACGCCCGTGATTACCCGAACGAATTTATTCAGACCGGAATATCGGCTATTGACGGCTTGAACCCCCTTGTGCGAGGCCAGAAGCTCCCGATATTCTCAGGGGCAGGTCTGCCGCACGACCAGTTGACCGCTCAGCTCGCCCGGCAGGCAACGGTACTCGGAAAAGCTGAACGGTTCGCCGTCGTTTTCGCCGCGATGGGAATCACTTTTGAGGCAGCACAGTTTTTTATTGACGACCTTACCAACACCGGCGCCATCGAACGGGCTGTTATGTTCATAAATCTTGCCAATGACCCTGCCATCGAGCGGATTGCGACGCCGAGATTTGCGCTCACCGCCGCCGAATATCTCGCGTTTGAGCTGGATATGCACGTACTGGTGATACTAAACGATATGATAAACTATTGTGAGGCACTCAGAGAAATCAGCGCAGCGAGAAAAGAGGTTCCCGGCCGACGTGGTTACCCCGGCTATCTCTATACAGACCTTGCTACTATCTATGAAAGGGCCGGCCGAATCAAAGGTAAAAAAGGCTCAATCACTATGGTGCCGGTATTGACGATGCCGGAGGACGACAAAACCCACCCCGTGCCAGACCTGACCGGCTACATTACCGAAGGCCAGATTATCCTCTCGCGTTCGCTGCACAGAAAGGCCGTCTCGCCGCCTGTCGATGTTCTGCCTTCTCTTTCGCGATTGAAAGATAAAGGCATCGGCAAAGGGAAGACCCGCGAAGACCATGCAGACCTTTACAATCAGCTTTACGCCGCTTACGCACGCGGCAAAGAGGTCCAGGAGCTTGCAACCATTATAGGCCAGGCTGCCCTCTCTGAAGAAGATAAAAAATATATGGACTTCGCAAATAAATTCGAGGCTCAGTACGTCTCGCAGGATTACTATGAAAATCGCTCGGTCGAGCAGACTCTCGACCTCGGCTGGAAACTCCTGAGCATGTTTGAAAACGCCGAGTTAAAACGCATGGACGTCAAGCTCATCGAGAAATATATGCCTAAATTCAGGAAAACCTCCGGTAAGAAAAAGGAGGTGACTGAATAGATGCTCGAGAACATAAACGCAACGCGAATGGAGCTTTTATATCTGCGTAGGCGGGTTGCCCTCGCTATTCGGGGTCATCATCTGCTCAGCGAAAAAAGAGATGAAATATCCCGCCAATTAATTCAAATTGCCCGTCAAATCCAGCCTCTGCGAAAACGTGTTGAAGCTGAGCTTCTCGAAACCTGCCGACGCTTTGTGCTCGCACGGGCCTCGATGGAGCCGGAAGATGTGAAAGCCGCGCTCGAAGTCCCCACCAAGAAATTCGCTCTCGCTGTCGAATTTGCCCGCATTATGAACGTAAAGGTCCCGCGACTGATAAAGAAAATGTCCGGCGAAATCATCTGTTACGGCTTTGCGACAACCTCCGGCGAAATGGACGTTGCATTGCTTGCCCTCGAACGTGCCTTCGATTCTTTAATTGAGTTAGCTGAAAAGGAGAAGCAGGCTCGTCTTCTCGCCGCAGAATTACGGATGACACGAAGGAGGGTCAACGTCCTCGAATACGTTGTTATCCCGGAGCTTCACGAGACTATAAAATTCATCTACGATAAACTCGCCGAAGCCGAACGTGACAACACCTCTCGCCTGATGAAAATCGCCGACATTATAAGAGCGTAGAGTATGTTATTGCGAGAAGCGCAGCGACGAAGCAATCTCAATCCCACGTCTCACCCTGATAATCAATCACAAGAAGTACCTTCACAATAAAAACCTTTGTTTTGTCTTAACAATCAATCACAGAAAATCTTGTACGTAAAGCGCGTACGCGCTTTACGTATGCTATATGTGAGCACAAAAAAAGATTTACATAGTTTCGAATAGGTGTTCCGCGGGGATTATTATAAGGTGGAGCAGATTCATTTAGCGTGTTTGGCGACTTTAATTAGACGAAGGATTAGCTCGGCTCGGCCGTGGACAGCTATTTTAGCGCAAATATGAGCTACATGTGTTCTGGCGGTATTGTAAGTGATATGACACTTTTTTGCGATTTGGTTGTTATTCAGGCCCCCACAGACCAACTTTGCAATCTCAGTCTGCCGGGGTGTTAGGTGAAAACCCTTCTGGATTTGGTCCCATTGTCTTGAGCTAAACATAACGCGATAATTATAGTGGATTCTGCGCAGGAGTCTGCATTTTTGTTGAGAATTTTATGGCTGAAGCTAACACAAGCGTTAGAGGGTCGGATATTATTCTCGGCAGGGTGTAGTGTCGAATTAGAGGGTTGGATATTATTCTCGGCAGAGTATTAGTATCGAAAAAGCTCGTACGTAAAGCGCGTACGCGCTTTACGTATGCCGCATTATACTACATCGCGTTATGAAATTTGCTTAACTAACGATTCTGCGTACTCGAAAAGAATAAGTGGCGTCCCTGCTCAAAACTGAACACCAAAGACCAACCGAATGCTAAACGCTGAGCGTGACAACACCTCCCGCCTTATGAAAATCGCCGACATAATCCGCGCTTGATGTCATTGCGAGAAGCGCAGCGACGAAGCAATCTCAACCCCAATAGAAAATAGTAAATAGTCAATTAGTGTGTCATTCCTGCGAAACTTGTCCTGCTTGCCCTGCGTAGCCCCCTTGTGTGGGGCGAAGTAGGGAGCCATAGTCGAAGGAGCAGGAATCCACCTTTTGTCATTCTGAGCGACCTGTCCTGAGCATAGTCGAAGGAAGCGAAGAATCTCAACCCTCAAATAATCAATCATCACTAATCGATTATCAATTGAAAAGCCCTCCTATTTTGCAGACCTAATCGACTTTTTCAAGAGGGATTTTTCTTATAGTATTCTTGTCTTTTCTCCCGGTTTCATACACAGTTGTTTGTTGGCACTGCTGTTTTTCAAACTGATTTCCAGCGTTTTGTTTGAGCCTTCGATTAAAAATAATTCCCCCTCTTTCGCTGTTTCCATCGTCTGTCGTCTGTCGTCTGTCATCTGATTTCTGTCTCATTTAGCCAGGTGTCCAAAATCATATATATGCCTTTTAGCAGTATTAAGAGCGGCTTTTTGCCCCCGACTTGACTTTTTCGGCGAATTGCCCTATATATTATTAGCCGGTCTTGGCAAAGCACCTCCGCCGAAGCGGCTATGGTGCTCACGCGAAGGCGGATCACTTTTGTTACGATTTGTGGTTTGGGTACATAATCACACCGGGTTTTTATGGACAATATCATTAGGGACAAGGATGTGGTGATAATACATGCCGGGAACATTTGACCATACAATAGTCAGCCGGGTTCAGGAGGCTAACGACATCGTCGACGTCATAAGCGAGCACGTCAGCCTCGCAAAAAAGGGCAGAGAAATGGTTGGCTTGTGTCCTTTTCACGACGACCATCGTCCGAGCATGAATGTTAACACCGACAAGCAGATATTCAAATGTTTTGCCTGCGGCGCCGGCGGCGATGTGCTCAAGTTCGTGCAGATGCGCGAGAATCTTACCTTCCCGCAGGCCATACAAAGGTTGGCCCAGCGAGCGGGCATAAAGCTAACGCCAACCACGACAACGAGGACCGAAAGCCGGCAGGACGAAGCCGACCCCAACCGGATTGCGAAGCTGAACGCCTGGGCTGCTGAGCACTTTCAAAATAATCTCGTAGATATGCAAAAAGGCGACGCTGCCCGCAAGTACATCGCCCAAAGAAAAATTTCACCCGAAAGCGTAAAGAAATGGCAGCTTGGCCTTGCTCTTTCCGGTGATGACCTCATCACCGCTGCCGGTAAGCGCAATATTCCGCTCAAACTCCTCGAGCAGGGGGGGTTGGTTGTAACGCGAACCGATGGCAGCGGCTTTACCGACAAATTTGTAAATCGCCTGATGTTTCCCATCGCCGACGCGACGGGCAGGATAATTGGTTTCGGCGGACGAACCCTCGACGAAACCGGTGCAAAATATCTTAACTCACCCGCAACCGCACTGTTCGACAAAAGCAACGCTCTTTACGGTCTGCACCAGGCCAGAAGCCACATCGCTTTGTCCGGTGTCGCTGTAGTCGTCGAAGGTTATACCGACTGCATAATGGCCCATCAGTTCGGTTGTGCCAATGTTGTTGCCAGTTTGGGAACCAGTTTCACCACAGGTCAGGCACGCATCCTCCGCCGGTATGCGAAAGAGGTGATTTTACTTTTCGACAGCGACGCCGCCGGCATTGAGGCCGCTAACAGGGCCCTCGAGGTTTGCCTTCTGCAGCGCATCGACATCAAGCTTGCCCGTGTCCCCGAGGGAAAGGACCCCTGTGATTTTCTCTTAGCTGCCGGCAGGCAGCGATTCGAAGAGCTCCTCAGCGGCGCCTCCGATGTTTTAAAGTTCAAGTGGGCCAGATTGAAAGACCGTTTCGGCTCCGAGCATACACTTGCCGATAACAAAGCGGCCATCGACGAGTTTCTCCAGACAGTGGCCGCTGCTATGTGGGCCGGCAATCTCTCTGCGATTGAGAGGGGCCTGGTGGTCAACCGTCTCTCTACGATAATTCCTCTTGATAGCAAGCAAATTAACGCTGAACTATCCAAGAAAATCACTGCCCTTACGAGAACTGGTCGCCGCAGTTTAGAGGACAAAAAAGTTCCTGCCCTTGATTTCGGTCAGGGCTTAACCGCGGCAGCCCAAAGAGAGATACTTGAGGTCTTGTTGAACCAGCCGTCGCTCTTTGAGCTTGCAAAGCAAAAAATTACGCCGGCTGTCTTCGATGTGCCGATATTGGCCAAAACCGCAGAGGTGCTTTTCGAGACCTTAAACAGCGACCCGAATGCTTCATTGAAACAGGTTCTGGCCAAAGTTGAGGACGTCTCTTTAAGCAACTGCGTTGTTGAATTGGCCCAGACCGGCGCACAGAAAGGAAATTTCGAATCCCGGCTGGCAGCAGCTCTGGATGTCATCCAGCGATTGCAGCAGCGAAAGAAAATCGATAAAGGCACCACCGTTAAAGCTCAGGATAAGTTTTTGCGTGATGTTCACAAAGCCGCCGCCAAGCAGAATCCTCATAACATCGGAATGGTATAGTAAACAAAGGACAATATCGTGTCAAAAAAGAGATTAAAAGCACAAAAACCGGGTGATGGCAATAATCTGACCCCTCTGGCTGACACAGCCAAAGAGCCGCAGCAGCACGACCAGAAAAAGGACCCGCAGCAGCAGATAAAGGCCCTCATCGAAAAAGGCAAAAGCAAAGGATTCCTTACCTACGAAGAGGTGAACCTCCAGCTCCCTGAAGAAGCCATCAGCCCTGCCAGCCTTGACAAGCTCCTGGCGACACTCGACGAAATGGGTATCCAGCTGGTCGATGAAGCCGACGTGGAGCACCCCGCTAAGGATGAGTTCGAGGAATTCGAAGAACCTCAAGCTGATGAAGAAACCGCTCCCGCTGAGCAGCTTGAAGAGGATGAGCTGCTCGAAAAAGAGCTTGTTAGAGCAGGGGTCGCCCGAAGAATTGACGACCCCGTCCGGATGTATCTTACCCAGATGGGAGAGATACCGCTGCTGACCAGGGAGGGCGAGATCGCACTCGCGCGAAAAATAGAAATGGCACGCATGGCCTTTCGAAGAAAAATGCTCGAATCCGATTACTGTGCCAGAAACGCCGTCACGATTCTGCAGCAGGTCGCCGAAGGCACGCTTTCGTTTGACAGAACTATGAGAATCAGCACCGCCGAAAATCTCGTCAGGGCGGTAATTAAAAAACGCATCCCCCAGAACCTCCATACTATAGACAAGCTGCTGAACAGCAACCAGAATCTGTTCCGCAAACTTATGCAGGCTCCATCCACTGATAATGCAAAGTATATGCTGAGGCGGTTATACAGAAACAAACGCAAGGTCGCCACCCTTCTTGAAGAGCTCAGTCTGCGGACAAGCAGAATTCAGCCGATGAAAAATAAGCTCCACAGCATCACCAAGAAAATGTATGAGCTGGAAGGGATAATTAAGCAAGGCCCCAATGGCGATTATGCTCCTGAGGACATCGACACAATGAAACAGGAATTGGCCGGCCTGCAGGAACTGGTTATGGAAACACCAGACCAGCTCGATAGGAGACTGCGAACCATCGACAGAATCTTCAACCACTACGAGGAAGCGAAACGCATGCTCTCAAGCGCTAACCTCAGACTCGTCGTTTCCATCGCGAAAAAATATCGCAACCGCGGCCTGAGTTTTCTCGACATAATTCAGGAAGGCAACACAGGTCTTATGAGGGCTGTTGATAAATATGAGTACCGAAGGGGATACAAATTCAGCACCTACGCCACCTGGTGGATTCGCCAGGCGATTACGAGGGCAATCGCCGACCACGCACGAACCATTCGCATCCCCGTTCATATGATAGAGACTATGAGCCGGCTGCGGAACGCAACCAAAACTCTTCTTCAGCAGCTCGGCAGAGAGCCGAAAGTCGAGGAAATCGCCGTCGAGGCCAAGATGAGTATCGAGGAGGCACGAAGGGTCCTGAAAATTTCAAAGCATCCTATCAGTCTCGACAGACCCATTGGCGAAAGCGAAGACAGCTATTTCGGCGATTTTATCGAAGATGAAGCTGTCGATTCACCAGATTCCTCCGCCTCGCAGGGAATGCTCAGGGAAAGAATCGAAATGATTCTGAGAACACTCTCGTATCGCGAGCGCGAAATCATCAAGCTCCGCTACGGAATCGGCGACGGCTACACCTACACACTCGAGGAGGTCGGCAGAATCTTCAAAGTTACTCGCGAACGGGTCAGACAGGTCGAGGCGAAGGCTATAAGAAAGATGCAGCACCCCGTAAGGTCCCGAAAGCTCGAAGGCTTCCTCGACCACAAAACAGCCTAACGAAAGTTACTCCCTCGAATCGCCGGTACCGGCTTTCATTTCAATTTCCAGTCGTCTGGGCAATAATCGAACCAGTGCTCGGCAAAAATACTGAAGTCCTTGAAATCGACATTCTCATCGCTATACAAGTCCGCAGGCCACCCAGTACCGCTTTTGAGCCAGTCGTTGGCAAAATTAGCCAGGTCATAAAAATCTACCCAGCATGCCTTAACATTGTAGCCATACAGACTAACAGACTGGAAATTTATCCATCCAATATTCTCACCCCACGCCCAGCCGTCGAAATTGCCATCAGTACCTATGGTTACACCGCCATAGGAAGGGCTGAAATTTATCCAGCCGACATTTTCACCCCAGGCATAACCGGATAGGTTTCCCTGCCCATCGTTGAACACACCGCCGTAGGATGCAGGCGACAGATTTATCCAGCCGATGTTCTCCGCCCAGATAAAACCGGTCAATTTGTCACTGCTTACTGTTGCACCCGCATTTGGCTCTGCTGCATTTGGCTCAAAATTAAGCCAGCCGACGTTCTCACCACAGGCATATTGCGAATCGTCTTCATAGGGGTCGATGTTTTCCGCATATACAGAAGTTACGCTAAACACCCATAGAAAGAAAACTACTTGTATTGTTTTACTGAGCATTACAAAAGTAACCTACCACCATCGCTGCTTGCGTAGAGGTGGAGCCATTCCTAATTCCCAATGACTCACCTGCATTGAGTATAACACATCTGTCCGGAAAATCCATAAAAGTCTTCTGCTGTGAATTTATTATCACGTTACATGTATAATATTTTCCTGTTAAGAAATTACTGTTCTTTGTTAGATACATTTCCGGACTGTGAATAACCATTTTTAATAAGACAAATTGCTTGCCTGCCGCCACAGTAAAAAGTGCCGCACTACCGCCTGACACTATATCAAGGTGGTTAATATAACCTTCCCTCTGGGAAATGCCCGATGAGCTGGCTGTCACAGCATCATATATCTCATTCAGCGTTTTCATAGTAGCCCCTGGAGGGGAGTTTGGCTCTAAGTTACCTGCCTTTACCAATAGAACGTAACCCAAAAGACCGACCACCACGAGTAAGGCTGCTGCCAAATGTGTGTTTACTTTTTTCTGTTTCACTTTTTCGCCCTTTCAAGAAAAGTTTTAACGTTAATATTTATAGCGCACCTGTTGCGCAGGAGTACCACTGTAAAACTTATGGAAACTCAAAGAATTGAACAGCCTCTCTCCTGTTATCTCCATCCTCCTTTATCCCCGGCTGAACCTGTAAAGCTGCAAGCGTTATATGTCCTTTTGCCGGATAGTCAAGACCAAAATTACAAAAAAATCTTGTCCACCGCAGGTGGAATTGTTTGCCCGCCTGCCCCTGCGTGTCGTAGGCAGGGGTGGCCGGGGTCCCTTGCCGCCAAATATGTCACTGACCTCTTCAAACTTGCCCTGCAAACCATACTTTGCCAACACCGAATGTATCCTGTTTTTCAGCCGCGTACGCTGCACAGCAAAC
>Ga0315293_10001747_pt1 | contig 21127 bp, 19 predicted proteins | sample YL17G13_20_MG_FD_203071 | JGI IMG/M metagenome (GOLD analysis project Ga0315293, IMG submission 203071) | Sediment microbial communities from Yellowstone Lake, YNP, Wyoming, USA - YL17G13_20 | ecosystem: Environmental > Aquatic > Freshwater > Lake > Sediment | place: USA: Wyoming | collected... | reverse complement strand
CTCTACACCATCTGGCAGATGACAAAGGAAGGCGCCGAGCTCAAGGCCTTCCTCGGCTCGGCGCTCACCATCGTCGCCCTGGCCGGCATCGCCGCGGTCGGGAACTACCCCGAGATCGTGCCCGCGCGGGGCACGCCGCCCGACACCAGCCTCACCGTCACCAATTCCGCCTCCGGGCACCTGACTCTGCAGGTGATGCTGATCGTCGCCATCATCGGCTGTCCGTTGGTACTGCTGTACACGGCCTACGTCTACCGGACCTTCAGGGGCAAGACGAAGGCGGCCGACGCGGAGTACTGACGTCATAGTGTTCTCCCACGCAAAAACAGACTCGCACAAGCCAGAACACTTGACATTCACCGGCGCCAGCCTGAGAATTGCACGACCACGTTCGATTGTGAGCGATTCTGACAGCACATCACAGCCTCTGGGGAGCTCGATGTCGTCGCCAGACATGCGCGAGATGTTCCCGGCCGAGCGGCAGGGTCGCATCTTGGAGATACTCGCCGAACAACGCGGCGTACGGGTCTCCGCGCTGAGCGATCTGCTCGGGGTGTCCGAGATGACTATCCGCCGGGACCTCGAGCGCCTGGAGACCGAGGGCCTGCTGTCACGCACCCACGGCGGGGCTATCCTCAAGCAGCACATCGTCGAGGAGCCGCGGTACGTCACCAACGTGAGCACACACACGCAGGAGAAGCAGCGCATCGCGCAGGCGACGGCCGCCATGATCAAGCCGGGCGAGACCGTGTTCCTGGGCTCGGGCACCACCGCCACGCAGGTCCTCTCGCACGTCGACCCCGACCTTCACGCGCGGATCATCACGCACAACCTCGGCGCCGTGTCTTCGGCCCAGGAGAAGGCGCTCGACGTCATCCTCCTCGGGGGCCTCTACCGGCCACGCTCGAACACGCTCGAGGGTGCGCTGTCGCTGGAGGTCTTGAGCGGCTTCCACGCCTCCAAGTTCATCCTCGGCGCCGACGGTGTCAGCCTCGAGGAGGGCATCACCACAGCCAGCGTCGGCGTCGCCGGCGTCGAGCGCGCCATGATCCGCCAGACGCGCGGCGAGGTGATCGTCCTCGCCGACCGCAGCAAGATCGGCGTCGTCGGCGACTTTGTGATCTGCACCCTCGACGACGTGCAGGCGGTCGTCGTCGACGACGGCGTCGACGAGGACGTGCGCGACGAGATGCTGCGGCGCGGGCTGAGGGTGATCGCCGCATGAGAAGTCGACTGAGAGGATCTGATGCACATGAAGCACGTTGAGCTACTCACCGCGAAGCAGGTCGAGCGCGTCCACGAAGCGTCGCTGTGGGTCCTCGAGAACGTCGGCATCCTGGCTCACCACGCGCCCGCCCGCGAGGTCTTCAAGGCACACGGCTGCAGCGTCGACGCGGCCGGGCTCGTCAAGTTCCCCCCCGAGGTCGTCGGCAAGTACATGCAGGCCTGCCCGACGAGCTTCACCTTCCGCGGCCGCGACCCGCAGTACGACCGCACGATCCCCGACTGCGGCCCCGTGGTCGTCACCGGCAGCTCGGCGCCCAACGTGGTCGACCCCACGACGGGTGTCGAGCGCCGCGCCACCTCCACCGACATCGCCAACATCGCCCACCTCATCAACGAGCTCAAGGGCTTCGACATCTTCTCGATCTCCACGCTCGCCGACGACGCGCCCCCCGGCCAGTTCAGCCTGAGCCGCTTCTATCCGGCGCTCAAGAATTGCCTCAAGCCGGTGCGCAGCAACACCCCCGACATGGACGACCTGCGCCAGGTCATCCGGCTCGGCGAGCTCATCGCCGGCGGCGCCGACGCCTATCGCGAGCGCCCGGTCATCAGCCATCACTACTGCCCGATGGTCAGCCCGCTGACCATGGATGTCGACTCCACGGAAGCGGTGATGTATCTCACCGAGCGCGGCCTGCCCGTGTACACGACCGTGGTGCCCAACGCCGGCCTCACCTCGCCGATGACGCTCATGGGCACGTTGATCGTCGGCAACGCCGAGTTCCTCGCCATCACGGTCTTCCAGCAGATGGTCAAGGAGGGCACGCCGATCATCTACGCCAGCCTGCCCACGGTCGCCGATATGCGCACCGGGGCTTATGCCCCGGGCGCCATCGAGACCGGTATGCTCTGCATGGCCCAGGCCCAGCTGGGGCACTTCTACAACGTCCCGACCGGCGGCTACATCGGCCTCACCAACGCCCACAGCAACGACGCGCAGTCAGGCTACGAGACCGGCATGAACACCCTCGGCGCGGTGCTCGCCGGGGCCACGCTGCTCAACATGGGCGGGCTGTTCAGCTCGCTCATGGCCTTCGACTTCGGCAAGGCCGTGGTCGACGACGAGATCGCCCTCATGAACAAGCGCGTGGTGCGCGGCCTGGAGTTCAGCGAGGGCAACCTCGCCCTCGACGTCATCGCCCAGGCGGGGCCCGGTGGCGACTTCATGAAGAGCAAGCACACCAAGTCGCTGATGAAGACCACCGCGCTCCTCCCCAAGGTCGCCGACCGCGGCATGCGCGCGCAATGGGAGGCGGCCGGACGGCCGGACGCCCAGAGCCGCGCGCACGCCGTGGCCCGCGGCATCCTGTCGCAGCCTAACCCGGCCGTCTGGGCGCCCGAGCTGGACGCGCAGATCCGCGCCGAGTTCCCCGGCCTCGTCGCCGGCGAAGCCACCTGGGTCGAGGCCGGGGGCGACGCCTAGCGGCGCCCGCCGCACGGCGCCGAGGCCGTCCGTCACGAGCCACACGATCACATCCAGACACGAAACGAAGGGGTGCAAGCAATGGGCAACGAGGCCATGTACGAACAGCTCAAGCAGTCGATCGTCGACCAGGATGCGGACGCCGTCCTCGAGGCCGTCAACAAGGCTCTGGCCGAGGGGGTCGACCCCCGTGACGTCATCAACAACGGCCTGCTGCCCGGCCTCAACGTCATCGGCGAGCAGTTCGAGTGCGAGGACATCTTCCTGCCCGAGCTCATGCAGGCCGCGCTGGCCTTCCAGACGGCGATGACCGTGCTCGAGCCCAAGATCAAGGAGGCCGGCGGCGCGGAGCAGAAGAAGGGCACGATCGTCATCGGCACCGTGAAGGGCGACCTTCACTCGATCGGCAAGAACATCCTCAAGCTCCTCTTCGAGACCTCGGGGTTCGAGGTGCACGACCTCGGCATCGACGTCGACCTCTTCAAGTTCATCGACAAGGCCAACGAGGTGAGCGCCGACATCATCGCCATCTCGGCGCTCCTTACCACGACGCTCATCGGCCAGAGGGACGTCATCGACGCGCTCAAGGATCAGGGCACCCGCGACAAGTACAAGGTCATCGTGGGCGGCGGCGCGACCACCAAGGAGTGGGCCGACACGATCGGCGCCGACGGCTGGAGCGGCAGCGCCTACGATGCCGTCGTCATGGCCACCAAGCTGGTGTCGTGACCGGCGCCTCCAAGCCGACCGCCGAACCCGCATCTTGAGGAGAACGACATGATCGATCTGATCGAAGTATTCGACCGCGCAGAAGTAGGGCCGCTGATCTCCGAGACCGACTACTACATGAAGCGCTACGTCCCCAAGCTCGCCGAGCTGATCGCACGCTACCAGATCAAGTGGGACAAGCAGACCATCATCAACACCGACGACGACCTCACCGACCGCGTCTTCCAGGCGGCCGTCGACCTCCTCGCCGAGGCCGGCGCGTACTGCCCCGAGACCAACCGCGTGATGCAGTTCACGCGCGAGGAGATCCTCCTCGCTTGCTCACAGGCGCCCAAGAGCGCGACGTTCGGCGAGGACCGCGAGCGCAAGACCATGTACGGCCGGCGCCCCGACACGACCGACGACCGGCCGTGGGTGCACGTCGGCGGCGGCATCTACACGACCCACGAGCAGATGTTCATGGACACCGTCGAGAAGATGGCGTCGTTCGACATCGTCGACTCGGTCAGCGTGCCGTCGATCCTGCATCTGCGCGGCAAAGACGCGCGCGTGCGCTCGCCGCAGGAGATCCTCGCGGCCTGCAAGACCGTGCGCCTGGCGCGTGAAGGCATCCGCCGCTCCGGACGCGCCGGCCTGCCGATCATCAACGGCATCTCCGCGGCCTCCCAGCCGGCCTCGATGTTCGCGGCCAGCTACCCGGCCTTCGGCCTGCGCCCCAGCGACGGCTTCCTCATCGACTTCCTCTCCGAAATGGTCGTCGGCTACGAGGCGCTGCAGAAGGTCGCTTTCTACAACAGCATCAGCGCCAACATCGGCTCCACGTCGACGCCGCTGTTCGGCGGCTACGCCGGCGGCGCCGAGGGCGTCGCCGTCACGGCCACGTGCTACATGATCATGGGCAACCTGATCTTCCGCGGCACGTATCACTACAACGCGCCGCTGCACAGCAAGCTGCACCTGTCCTCCACCAGGCCGCTCATCTGGGCGATCGCCATGTCCAACGCCGCCATCGGCCGCAACATGGGCTACCCGATGGTCAACCTCCCGTACCTGGGCGGCGGCTCGGGCACCAAGCAGTACCACTACGAGATGGCCTGCTACATGCTCGCCATCGTGACCTCCGGCGGCAACGTGTTCTCCGGCCACCCCGCCATGGCAGTGCAGCCGGATTCGCTGGTGCCGGACGACCACAAGTTCCACGCCGAGATGGGTCTGGCGGCGGCGAAGATGACGCGCGCCGAGGCCGAGCCGATCGCGCAGAAGCTGTTCCCGCTCTTCGGCGACAAGCTCAAGGACCCCGACAAGGGCATGACCTTCCAGAAGGTCTACGACGCCAAGACCAAGCGGATCGTGAACCGCGAGTACCAGAAGGCGATGGACGACGTGCGCAGCGACCTCGCCGGCATGGGCCTCGAGGTGCCGGTCTCATGACAGAGGCCATCAGCGCCGAAGACGTGATCGCGAGGATCGATGACTGGTGGGGCAAGGATGTGCGCTGCGAGGTGCTGGGCGGCGGCATCACCAACCGTAACTACCTCGTCACCGTCGACGGGGACCCGGGCGCCGCCGGGGTCGGCAGGTTCGTCCTGCGCATCCCCGGGGAGGGCACGGAGGCCTTCATCGATCGCACCCGCGAGCTCAACAACCACGCCGCCGCCGCCGCCGCGGGGGTCACCCCGCCCCTGCTCCACGTGATCCAGCCCGGCGACTGCACGGTGGTCCCGTTCATCCCCAGCGAGACCATGCACCCCGAGTCGATCGCCGGCCACCGCGAGCGCCTCGAGAAGATCGTCGCGGCGATGCGTACCTACCACCAGAAGGCGGTCTTCGTCAACGAGATCCGCCTCTTCGACATGGTCCGCGAGTACCTGCGCATGGCGCAGGACGTGAACGCGCCGCGACCCGAGGAGCTCGACTGGATGCTCGAGCAGGGCCGGCGCATCGAGCCGGCCCTGGAGCGCGACCAACCCGCTTCCACAGCCTGCCACAACGACCTGCTCAGCGAGAACTTCCTCCTGGCGCCCGACGGCAAGATGTGGATCATCGACTGGGAGTACGGCGGCATGGCCGACCCCTACTTCGACCTCGGCGACTTCTGCGTCGAGCACCCGCTCAGCGTCGACGAGGAGAAGCTCGTGCTCAGCGCCTACTGCGATGGGATGGACGAGCATCGCTACGCGCGCATGGAGCTGCACAAGCTGGTCGCCGACCTGTGGTGGAGCATCTGGGCGATGATCCAGGCGAGCGTGTCCAAGCTCGACTTCGACTTCTTCGAGTACGGCATGAACCGCATGCGGCGCTTCCAGAGCAACGCCGCCGACCCCGACTACGAGGCGTGGCTCGAGTCGGTGTGACCACGGCTCGCGCTTGAGGCGGGCGGCCCTGACGCGCTGCAGAGCGCCGGGGCCGCCCGCGCCGGGCTCAGTTGTGCAGCCCGGTCTTCTTCTTGAACTGCTCCACGGAGTTGATCTCGATGTCGAGCAGCTCGGCGATGCGGACCTTCGCCGCGATGCCCTTCGCCACGCCCGGCACGCCGGTGATGGTACCGATGTCGAGCTCCTCCCGCAGCCCACGCATGAGCGTGGGATCGGAGAGGTCGAGCGGAGTGACGTGGAGCTTGTCGGCCACGTACCGCTTGGCTTCCGTGATCCTCATCTTCTTGAGTTGCATTCTAGCCACCAGATCTCCAGCGGCCCGGATGCCACCCATCGACGAGGCCAGCAGATGCGCCATGTGCATGCCGGCTGGGTCACCCGTGCCCACCTACAACCCGTCCGCCTTGCCGATCTCGATCATGGCGGCGCTACAGCGGGTCACCGCGTCGACGGCGGGGGTCTCGAACATCGGCACCCCGCCGACGCCCATGCCCACGTTGGGGTGGATGGGGATCTTGGCGATCTCTGTACAGGCCTTGACGAAGGTGAGGGCGCGGGCCAGGTTCCACGGCGTCGTCTTCCTGGTGTTGGTGTTGACCACAGGGCCGAAGATCGCCGCACCGGCCTTCTCGCAGAGCTCGAGCTGCTGGTGCGGCCAGAGGCCGGCGAGGCGCACGCCGTCGTACTCAAGCTGACCATGGAAGCCGAGGACCATCTCGGACGACATGCCGATCTCGACGGGCAGGCCCGTCTCGCCGGCGACGTGCTCGGTGGTGCGCAGCACCGCCAGGAACTCGGCGTCGCCGGTGGAAGCCACGGTGTCGTAGTCGATGCCGTCGGCGCCCATCTCGAGCATGCAGTCGCTCATCAGGATGCAGTCCTTCTGGCAGGCTTCGAGCGCCTCTTCCTGGGTCCGCCGTGCCTCGGTGATCTTGCCGAGCGGCAGGAGGTCCGACGGGTTCTCAAACGAACCGTCGGGCCGGTAGTAGAGGCCCAGGTTGGGCATGAAGCCGTAGAAGAGCGGGAAGATCGTGGTCTCCTGCAGCAGTTCCATGTGCAGCTGCTCGAGCGCCTTGAGGAAGCGCTGGGGTTTCACCGAGTAGTCGTTGTGCGCGACCTCCATGGAGTCGAAGCCGAGCATCGACTCGAAGAGGCGCACGCCCACCTCGCGGTTGACCGGCGCCACGACGCCGCTCGACATGCGCGACGAGTTAAGCGCGTTGACGCACCCGTCCTTGGTCATGACCACTTCGTTGCCGCGCTGCACCCCCCAGATGCGCGTGGGGGCGGCGAACATGTCGACGAGGTAGTCGAACTCGTTCTCCGTGAGGATCGGGATCTTGGCCTTCTTGGCGGCGGCCTCCGACCCCTCCTCAAGGTCCTTGCGCAGCTCGTCCAGCGTGAGTTCCACGTTGGAGCTGTCGCCCATTCGCGTCAAGATCTTCATGATTGCGCGGCCTCCTTTGCTCGCGTCGTCTTCTCTGTCTCACAGAACCCGGCGACGGCCCGGCCAAAGCCGGGCCGTCGCCGGTACCGTCGAAGAGACCGGTGTCTCGTGCCTAGAATGTGCCCTTACTCGACAGGAATCTCCCTGGCGACCGCTTCGAGGTCCATGCCCTGCCGCTTGCGCACGGCCCAGGCGACGATCCAGATCACGATGGCGGCGGCGTAAAGGATGCCCATGAAGATCATGGAGTTCTTGTTCTTGTAGCCGACGCCATACGTGTTCGTCGGGTCGTAGAGCCAGAGGTACACGTTGAAGATCATGAACGCGGAGTAGATGGCAGCGATGATGGCCATCACCGGGATCCCGAGGATCTTGAGCTTCGGCACCGCCGAGCTCTCCCATATCGCCTTGGCCTTCCACGGCATGATCATGAACGCGAGTCCGGAGACGAGGAACATCACGGCGATCACCAGCGTCCCGTCGTACGTGAGCTGCACGAACGAGGGCTGATACGCGTACAAGATCGAAACGATGACCGACGGGATCGCCATGAGGACGAGCGCCATGACCGGCACGCCGCGGCTCGTCACCTTTGCGACAGTCTCGGGCAGGATGCGGTCAAAGGCCGCCGCGAAGATCACCCGCGTCGAGGACAGGAACACCGTGCCCCACCAGCCGAAGACCATCAGCGAGATGGTGGCGATCAGGAGCACCTGGAAGGCGGAGTTGTTCACGATCCACGCGGTCATCGCAGTCGGCGAGACATACGAGCCAAACGTCGGCGCCTCGAGATAACCGTAAAGGGCGCCCATGTAGTCGTTCGCCGTCGCCATGAAGAACTGCCAGCCCATGGTCTTGCTCACGAGGAACAAGAAGGCGATGACGATGGCCCAGCCGCCAAGGAGCCCGCCGCCCATCTGATAGATGTTCTTGCGGAAGTCCTTGGCGCCACGGACCTCACCGTACAGCGTTGCGCCCCAGTTCGGCCAGAGAAGCCAGAAGCACATGAACGGGATCAGCTTGAACGTGTCCCAGAGAGTGCCGCTGAACATGGATGTCGACATACCCTCGCCGCTGCTGGCGAGGACGGCGCGGTAGGCATCCTTGACACCGTAGAGCTCGAGGCTCTCACGGTTGAACGCCGAGATGAAGCCGGCCTTGGAAGTCACGAGGAGGAGGATGCCGGCGACGGCGCACCCCGCCAGGCCGATCCAGATGGCCCACTTCTGGAACGTGGCGTAACCCTTCATGCCGATGGCGACCAGGTACGTCGCCAGGGCGATCGCCGCCAGCGAAGCGGCGAAGACGCCGTTGCTGGTGAGGAGCCAATCGGCGGCACCTTCGGCACCCACGATCCGCAGGATCGGAATGATGAAGGAGTTGACGCCCAGAGCGGCGTAGATCGGGATCCACAGCCACAGGATGAACCACCAGCCCGTGGCCGCCATGACGAAGCCGACCGAGCTGTGGAAGATGCGTGACTGCCATACGTAATCGCCGCCTGCTCGTGGCATCGCGGAGATCAGGCCCGAGTAGACCACGATCTCGAGAATCACGAAGAGCAACGTGATCACGGCAGCCCAGAAGACACTGCCTCCGGGGATGAAGACCGCGTACAGAAAGCCCCAGATCCCGAGAAACATGTTTGTCGACAGGAACGAATAGCGGAACCCGTCGCCGGTCGACCAGCCTTTGACGAGACCACTGGCTTTTCGTACGAAGAGCGTCTGTTCTGGTGGCGCGGCGTTGGTCGCCATGGACACAACCTCCTAACGCAGACCGGTTCTGGACGACCTCTTGAGCGCCGTCCCCCCACTTTCGTCAGGCTCGGGGTCCCTCACCCCATGGTCAGCCTGTAGCGCTTCAGCTTGTTCTTGCCGTCGAGCTCGACGACACACCCTGAGAGCGTGCCCTCGACGTACGCGCTCCCCGGGTTGATCGCCAGCGTGCGCCCGATGCGCACGGCGGCGCGGCTCTCGTGGATGTGCCCGTGGAGCGAGAGGACCGGCTGGACCTGTTCGATCACCTCCTTGACGGCGGTGGAGCCCACGTGGGCGACGTTCTGGCCCTGCACCGTGAGCGACTCCCAATCAATCTTCGGCGCCACGTCGAGCTGCGTGTCGAACGGCGGGGCATGCAGGCCGAGGACGAGGCGCTCGGGACTCACCGTGACCTGCGCGACGATCCCCTCGATGCGCGCCTTGAGCGCCGGCTCCTCTTCCTCGCGCGGCGTGTCCCAGGGCGTGGGGTTCGTCCAGCCGCTGGAGGCCAGCTGATAGCCTTCGGGCAGGTCGATGACGTTGCCCTCGCCGACCTCGAGCTGCGACGAGCTGGCGAGCAGCCCGTCGATATCGGGGCGGTCGTCGTTGCCGGGGCACACGATGCAGCGCATTCCGCTGCCGGCGAGACGCTCGTCGGCCCAGGCGACCCAGTCCTCGACGGTCCGGCGCATCTGCTGATGAAAGAGCTCGTCGAGCTTGTCGGGGTCGCTGCTGAACTCGTTTCTTTGCTCGGGAGTCATGACCACAGGGTAGTAGCCGTGATCCTTGATCGCGCGCTGATCGACCGCCAGCGCGTCGGCGCCGTCGAGGTCGTGGCGGATGTCCTGCATGTGGAAGGTGTAGCTGCCGCCGCCGTTGTCGATGATCGGGACGACCGCCTTGCCGGTCATGTCGCCGCCCAGGATGAGGACGTCGGCTTCGTAGTGCTTGCCGGAGTTGATGAACTTACGCCAGCAGGCCTCCGAGCCGTGCACGTCCGTGGCGAAGAAGAGCCGTACGCTCACATGGGCCTCCCTTGTGCTGCGCTCATGTACTTACACATCTGTCGTCGCGCTCCTTTCAGCAGCCGTGAGTGCTTGCTGAGGCCCCGCGGCTGCGCGGGCCGTCCGGGTGGGCGCTGCCAGATACGGCGTCCGGGACTCGCGGACGACTCCGGGAAACGAACCTCACACGTTGACTGTGGTTCGAGCACTGCCCCCCACGTGATTCCCGAATCGGCAGAATCGCACAGAAGCTACGCGTATCATAGGCTCGACTGGCGCGACGTCAAGTGCGACTGTGTTCGATAACGTGCGCGAAGGTGCTAGTTTCACAGCCGCACGCCGCAACGCCCGACGAACCGCGCTTCTAAGTTGAGAGGCAGAGCCGTTCTTGGAGAAGCGCATCTCGGACTATACGACCATCAGCCGGCGATGGGTAGAGGCCGGCATGGCGATGGACCGGGCCAAGGCGCTGGTGGGTTGGGCCCGGCGCGCTACGCATTTCACCACCGACTGGCAAGTGGTAGGGTGCCTTGGCGACTCGGTGACCCATGGATCGTCGCACGGTCAAAAGGAGAGGGCACGATGAGTAGCTACGGTTGGATGGGCCTGCAGAAGAGCTTCCCCTTCGTGCTTCCCGGGCGGATCCAGTTTGGCCCGGGGGTGGCCCAGACTGTCGGTGACGAGGCAAGACCGTTCGGCCAGCGAGTGATGGTGGTCACAGACCCAGGGGTCCACGACGCGGGACTCATCGAGCCGATCGTGAGCGAGCTGGAGCGCGCCGGCCTGGACTGCACCGTGTTCGCCGATGTGGAAGCCAACCCCCGGATCGCCACCGTCGAGAAGGCGGCTGCCGCTGCGAAGGAGCACCGGGCAGAGATGCTGGTCGCAGTCGGCGGGGGCAGCGCGATCGACACCGCCAAGATCGTCGCCGCGATCGTGTCTCACGGGGGTGGAGTCCTCGACTACGAGGGGTACGATAGGGTTCCCGGTCCGGTCATTCCGCTCATCGCGCTGCCGACCACGTCCGGCACAGGCAGTGAGGTCACGTTCTGGGCTGTCGCGACGGATGTCGCCCGGAACTACAAGCTCGCGGTCGCCAGCGTGCTGCTGGCACCCCGCGTCGCTCTCGTCGATCCGCTACTGACGACGAGTCTCCCGCCGGCGATGACGGCGGGCACGGGGTTCGATGCCCTGAGTCACGCGATCGAGGCGTACACGGCGCGTTGCAGCAACCCGATCAGTGATGCCCTCGCCCTCTATGCCATCGAGCTCGTCGCGCTGAACCTCGAGCGGGCCGTGCACGACGGTTCGCACGTCGAGGCTCGTTGCGGAATGTCGCTGGCAAGCCTGACAGCGGGCATCTCATTTGGGAATGCGGATACGTCCGCCGCCCACGCGATGGGTGAGGCGCTCGGAGGCGTCTTCGATACGCCTCACGGCCTGGCATGCGCCGTGAGCCTGCCCTACATGACGCGCTACAACCTGCCGGCTGTCACCGAGAAGACAGCGCGCATCGGACAGGCGCTGGGATTGCCGACCGCCGGCCTGTCTGTGCACGAAGCGGCTGAGGCCACGATCGAGGGCCTCATCGCGCTCGGAAAGCGAGTGGGGATCCCTACCATGCGGAGCTTCGGCGTCACTGAGGCAGATATCCCGCAGCTGGTCAGCATCGCCCTTCTGAACGTCGGCAACGCAGACAACCCAGTAGACGTCGACGAGGCGGTGTTCACCAACCTCTTCAAGGAAGCCCTGGCGCGGGAGTAGTCAGCTGGCGCGGTGCCGCGCTGTACTCGCACATGTTCAAGTCCTGGAGCAGAGGCGATGAGCAGGCAGCTGATCATGCTCGACTTCGATGGCGTCCTCGTAGATTCGCTCGACGTCACATGCGACGCCGCCGTCCGCGCCCTCGAGGAGCATGGCTTCCACCATCTGGCCTCGCGAGATGCGGTGTTGTCGTTTGTCGACTCCAATTGGTACGACGGGCTGTCCCAGGCAGGCGTTCCGCAGGACGTCTCGCGCGCCATCGATGAGGCCGTGTCACGTGCGTTCGACCTTCATACCGAAGCGCTGCGCCCGGTGAAAGGCATCCGCAGCGCTATCAGGGCACTCAGCCGGCATCACACCCTTCTGATAGTCACCTCGAACTACACGTCCGTCGTGGAAGCGTTCTTGCGAAGATACGGCCTGACCGGCGTGTCCGGGGTCATGTGCGCTGACGAGGAGACGAGCAAGATCCGCAAGATCGAGAGGGCGCGATCACTGCATACGCACTCCGGCAGCGGCTGGTACGTGGGCGACACCGTCGGCGACATCATCGAAGCGAGACTAGCAGGGGTCCGCTCGATCGCGGTGACCTGGGGGTGGCATTCTGCCGACAGGCTGTTGACCGCCTCACCCGACTACGTCGCGCACGCTCCCAGCCAACTGGTCCAGATCGTCACGGCCTCGCGAAGCTGAGCGGCGCCCCGCCACCCAGGTTGTCGCGGCTCTCCCGCCACCCCGTTGGTGGCGGAGCCACAAAGACGGAGGAGGCGCATGGGTGCGGATGCGCTCATCCGTCTTGAGGCGCACCCACGATCGGTCGAGAAACCCGGGCGCGGCCCATCTGCGGCGAGGCATCTTGGACCATACGACCATCAGCCGGCGATGGGTAGAGGCCGGCGGAAGCGGACCACGGTTCGCCGCGCGCGTGACGGGCCGATACGGGAGAGGCGGGTTGTTGCCCTCGCCGCGGGCCTCACCCCCGCCGACATCATGGCCAACGGCTTCGTCAAAGGCATCCAGGAGGTCGGCGAGCTCTTCGAGAGCGGCGAGCTCTTCCTCCCCGAGCTGATGATGAGCGCCGACGCCATGGCCGGGGCCACCGCGGTGACCAACGCCGCCCTCGAGGGCGCAGCCGCCGAGGCCAAGGGCCGCATCGTCCTCGGCACCGTGCAGGGCGACGTGCACGACATCGGCAAGGCGATCGTGATCGCCTACCTGAAGGCCAACGGCTACGAGGTCACGGACCTCGGCCGCGACGTGCCCGCCGACGTCTTCATCAGCCGCGCCAAGGAGGAGCACGCCGAGGTGATCGGCATGAGCGCCCTCTTGACCACCACCATGGAGGAGCAGCGCAAGGTGATCAGGACGATCAAGGACGAGGGCCTGCCCTACAAGACCGTGGTCGGCGGCGCCCCCTGCACGCAGCGCTGGGCCGACCAGATCGGCGCCGACGCCTACGCCGAGGACGCCAGCGACGGGGTCAAGAAGATCGACGCGCTGCTGGGGAAGTAAGCAGGCGCTCCGCAGTTCCACGAGCAAAGGGGGGTCCATCCATGAGAGCACGAGGATATCCGCGTGAAGCGCCGCGGCAGGTGCGCCGATGAAGCGCAACCGTTTCGCCGGGAAACGGCGCAGTGACGGCGTGCAGTTCAACGTCTTCACCGAGGACGAGCTCACCGACATCCATCTCGGCACACTGGAAGTGCTCGAGCGCACCGGCGTCTACGTAGAAGACGAGGAGGCCCGCGACGTCTTCGCCGGCGCCGGCGCGGAGGTCGACGCGGGCAACGGCGTCGTCCGTATCCCGCCCCACGTCGTCGAGCAGGCCATTCGCACGGCGCCCTCCAAGGTCGTCCTCGCCGGGCGGAACCCCAAGAACGACATCGTCCTCGAGGCCGGCCGCGTCGGCTTCACGAACTTCGGCGAGGGCGTGCTCATCATCGATCTCTCGACCGGTGAGCTGCGCGTCCCCACGAAGCAAGACGTGGCGGATACCGCCAAGGTCGTGGACTACCTGCCTAACGTCGACGTCTACGAGCGCGCCGTTGCGGCCCATGACGTGGCGCAGGACTCGGCGCCCCTGCATCAGGCCGAGGCGTGGATGACCAACACGTCCAAGCACGGGTTCATGGGCTCCGGCAACGCCTACGTGTCGAGCAAGCTGCTCGACATGGCCGGCGCGATCGTCGGGGGGCGCGACAAGCTGCGGGCACGCCCCATCATCTCGTTCATCACCTGCCCCGTCAGCCCGCTCAAGCTTGTGCGCGACACCTGCGAGATCATCATGGCCGCCGCCAAGGGCCACGTGGCCGTGAACATCCTGTCGATGGCGATGGCCGGCGGGTCGTCTCCGGTCACGCTCGCCGGCACCCTGGTGACGCACAATGCCGAGGTGCTGGCCGGCCTCACGCTGAGCCAGCTCACGCGGCCCGGCGCGGCGGTGATCTACGGCAGTTCTACGACGGCCATGGACCTGCGTCTGGCCTCCGCGTCTGTGGGCTCGCCCGAGTGCGCCCTCATCAGCGCCGCCGTCGCGCAGATCGCGCGCTTCTACCTCCTGCCCAGTTGGGTGGCCGGTGCGTAGGGCGACTCCAAAGTGGTCGATGCCCAAAGTGGCCACGAGAAGACCCTGACCGGCCTGTTGCCGGCGTTGGCAGGAGCCAACCTGATCTACGGTCTGGGGATGATCGAGTCGGGCATGACCTTCGATTTCGGGCAGCTCGTGATGGACGACGAGTTCGCCGGGATGATCAAGCTGTGCGTGGGCGGCATCCCGGTGAGCGACGAGACGCTGGCCATCGACGTGATCGGCGAGGTCGGGCCGTTCGGCGACTTTCTCAGTCACGACCACACTATGGCGCACATGCGTGCCCAGTCGCAGCCCGCGTTGATCGACCGCCGCGTCCGCGAGGAGTGGAAGGCGGCGGGGTCGACCACCCTGCACGACCGGGCCCTCGAGAAGGCGCGTCAGATCCTCGCCACGCACGTCCCGGACCCGCTCCCGGACGGCGTCGCCGACGAGCTGACGGCGATCATCCGCGACGCCGAGCGCGAACTGGGGGTGGCCAGATGAGCACGATCCGCACCCGTATGGGCGACGGCTACGTCGTCGAGCTCACCCCCGACGAGCTGCGCGCCGACCTGCAGGCCGGCTGCGCCGACGCCGTGAAACGCGGCAAGGTGCCGCCCCTCGAGGAGGCCGAGTTCGACTGGCTCTACGAGCTCTTCGCCTACAAGGGCCGCATCGTCGGCGTCGAGCCCGGCCACGAAGTGATCCTCACCAAGGACGGCTCCGTCAACACGCTCTACTCGGCGCAGCTCTCCTCCGGCGTCGGCCTGCCCTTGTCCCGCGAGCAGTGCATGCGCGTCTTCGAGCGCGCCTTCTGCTTCGACACCATGGAGGTCGGGCACCCCGACTACTCCTACAAGCCGGTCAAGCCGATCGTCGCTCTCGAGGCCGTGGGCGTCGAACAGGCGCTGCTCACGACGATCTTCCCGGTGTTCTACGGGGCGATGCCTAACTTCGGCCTCTATGCCCAGCCCGACGGTCCCTTCCCCAACCCGGCCGACCTGCTGCCTCGCGGCCAGATCGAGGAGGCCCGCGCGGCGCAGATGGAGATGGCCGCGGCCTGCAAGGCCGACATGCTCTACGTGGCCCGGCACATGGCCGCCGTGGGCGCCGACGGCATCAACTTCGACACCACCGCCTCGGCCGGCGACGCCGAGTTCCTCGCCACCCTCGAGACCGTCGAGGAGCTCGCCGCCACCACCGACCTCGCCATCGAGGTGGGCATGGCCGCCGAGTTCGTGCTCGGCTTCCACGGCGAGCTCGCCTACAAGGGCACGCGCCTCGCCGGCCTCTGGCCGCACCAGCAGGTCAAGGTCGTGGAGCAGGCCGGCGCCCACCTCTTCGGACCCGTGGTCAACACCAACTCGAGACGGAGCACCCCGTGGAACGTGGCCCGCGCCGTGACCCTCGTCAAGGAGTGCAGCCGGGTCGCCGAGATCCCCATCCACGCCAACGTCGGCATGGGCGTCGGCGGCGTGCCGATGTTCGAGGTGCCGCCTCCCGACGTGCTCACCAGGTGCAGCGCGGCGATGGTCGAGATCGGCCGCGTCGACGGCTTGTAGGTGGGCACCGGCGATCCCTACGGGATGTCGATCAGCCACGCGCTTGCCTCGGGCATGGGGGGCATCCGCACCACTGGAGATCTGGTGGCGAGGATGCAGCTCCGCAAGAAGATGAGGCTTCCGCAGGCAAAACAGTACGTGGCCGACAAGCTCAAGATCGGCCTTGACGACCTCGCCGATTCGACAGTGATGCGCACCCTGCGCGAGGAGCTCGACATCGGCGTCATCACGGCCGTGCCCGGGGCCCGCAAGGGCATCGCGGCGAAGCGCAACATCGCCGAGCTCCTCGACGTCGAGGTGCCGTGCCTGAGGCGGCTGTAGGCGGATAGCCGTACCGCGCGCCCGGGGCGCTTCGTGGTCAGCGCGCGGCCAACGCCGCGAGGCGCAGATCGTCGCGCTCGAGCACCTCTGGGTTGCGGACGTAGTGCGGGATCTCGCCGCGCAGGGCGCGGACGACCTCAAGGCAGGCCTTCTCGCGCGCTTCCTTCTCGGAGACGCACGACATGAAGGCGGTGTGGGGTGTGATGATGACGTTCGGCATGGCAGAGAGGGGGTGGCCCGCCGGCAGCGGTTCCGGGCTCACCACGTCGAGCGCCGCGCCGGCGATGGCTCCCGCCTGCAGCGCGGCGGTGAGCGCCTCCGTGTCCACGCAGGCGCCGCGCGCGGTGTTGATCAGGAAGGCGCCCGGCTTCATGCGCGCGAGCGCCCCGGCGCCGATGATGCCACGCGTCTCGTCGTTGAGCGTGCAGTGCAGCGAGACGTAGTCGCAGGCGATGACCTCGTCCAGGCCTGTCTTCTGGACGCCGAGGGCGTTCATGGTGGCCTCGTCCACGTAGGGATCGGACGCTTTCACGGCGAGACCAAAGCCGGCCGCTCGCCGTGCCACCGCGCTGCCGATGCGACCCAGCCCGATGATGCCGAGCGACTGGTCCCCGATGCGACCAGGCTTGCCGCAGGCCTCGTAGTCCCAGGCCCCCGCCAGGACGCAGTCGTGCAGGCGGCTGATGTTGCGCCCCAGATCGAGCAGGAAGCCGAGGGTGTGGTCGGCCACTTCGGCCGTGCAGTAGTCGGGCACGTTGGTGACGACGATGCCGCGCTCGGTGGCGGCGCCTATGTCGATGCTGTTGAAGCCCGTCGCCATGAAGGCGACGATCCGGCACGACGGCAGCGCGTCGAGCACGCGCGCCGTGAGCGGCACGTACGCGGGGATGAGCGCGTCGGCGGCTGCGCACTCCTCGAGGACCCCTTCTTCGCTGTCGAGCTCGAGCCTCACGAAGGAGATGTCCAGTCCGGAGCCCGCGAACACCGCGTCCTCCACGATCCTGTCAGACGCGCCGCGGTCTGTCTGGATCACCGTGAACATCGGGTACCTCCGGGCAGGTGGTTCATGGCCCTCACGCCCGGGCGCCGGGGTGTGCATCGTCCGCGGGCGCGCAGCCCGGCCGGACGAGCAGATCGCTTTCATGAGGCTCACGGTCCGTGACCTTCATGGTCGGCAACTGTAGCGACTCGGCGAGTCCCGTTCAACAACTCCTCGCTGTCGGGCCGTTCGCTCGTGATTCCGTCTGCAACCCTTTGTCTGCTTGAGGGTCCCGTGCCAGGGTCTGCGGGTCCGGGTGTATTGATAGAATGGCGAGCGGGCTTCCAGAGTGCAGTCCATCGTGGCGACGCACCCAGGCGGATAGGACCACCGCCGGGCCGTGGGACAGCGTGGTCATCGCAAGAATCAATCAAGCATGGTCCGTGCAGGGCCCGCGTGCGTCGGCGCCGCGGGATGACCTCCACCAAACATGATGCGGAGATGCCCATGGCGCACAGGCAGCCCAACATACTCGTCGTCATGTACGACCAGCTGACGCCGTCGGCGCTCGGCTGCTACGGCAATCCGGTCGTGCGTTCGCCGCACATCGACGCTCTCGCCTCCTCCGGCGTCGTGTTCGACGCCGCCTACGCCAACAGCCCCCTGTGCTCGCCGGCGCGCTCCTGCATGATGACGGGCCGGCTGCCTTCAGCGACCGGCGCCTACGACAGCGCCTCGTACTGGCCGAGCACCATACCCTCGGTGGCCCACCACCTGCGGGCCGCCGGCTATCGCACCGTGCTCACCGGCAAGATGCCCTTCGTCGGACCCGACCAGCTGCACGGCTTCGAGGAACGGCGCACCACCGACATCTATCCCGCCGATTTCGGCTGGACGCCGGATTGGCGACACCCGGAAGAGCGCATCGACTGGTGGTACCACAACATGTCGAGCGTCACCGGGGCCGGCGTCGCCGAAGTGACCAACCAGCTGCTCTACGACGATGAGGTCGGCCACCAGGCGATCCGCGCGCTGCACGACATCGCCCGGCAGGACGACGGCCGTCCGTTCTTCGCCGTGGCCAGTTTCACTCACCCCCACGACCCGTACGTTGCACGGCAGCGCTACTGGGACCTCTACGAGGGCGTGGACATCCCGATGCCCACCGTGAGCGCCGCCGACGTGCGCGGCACGGACCCCCACGCCGAGCGTCTCGCCTCCATGTGTGGCGGGGACAACGCCGTGATCACCGATGACGACGTGCGCCGGGCCAGGCGCGCGTATCTTGCCAACGTCTCTTACGTGGACGAGTGGACCGGCCGGCTGATGGACACGCTGCGCGCGTTGGAGCTCGCCGACGACGCCGTGGTGGTCCTCGTCTCGGACCACGGCGACATGCTCGGCGAGCGCGGGCACTGGCTCAAGATGAGCTTCTTCGAGGGCTCGGCCCGGGTCCCGCTGGTGATCCACGCCCCCGGCCGCTGGCTGCCCGGCCGGGTCGCCGAGCCTGTCTCTCTCGTCGATCTTCTGCCCACGATGCTCGACCTCGCCGGTCCGAGCGAGCGGGAGCCCGTGGACAAGCTCGCCGGTACCTCGGTGCTCCCTCTGTGCGAGGGCTCCGAGGAGGCTTCGCCGAGGACCGTGATCGGCGAATACCTGGGCGAAGGGGCCATCGCGCCCATGGTCATGATCCGCCGGGGCCCCTGGAAGTTCGTGCACAGCCCGGTGGACCCGGACCAGCTGTACGATCTGGCCGCCGATCCCCACGAACTGGCGAATTTGGCCGCCGACCCGGAGCATGCTGCGCTGGTCGCCGAGCTCCGCGCGGAGGTGGCTCGGCGCTGGGACCTCGAGGCGCTGCACCAGCGGGTCCTCGCCGACCAGGGCCGGCGTCGGCTGCTGACCGCGGCGCTGCGCAGCGGCCGCTTCACGCCCTGGGACTACACGCCTCCACGCGACGACGCGCCGAGTACATGCGCAACCACCTCGACCTCAACGAGGTCGAGCGTCGCGCACGCTGGCCGCGCTGAGGAAGGCGCAGGTCCGGCGTGCGCCGGCCGGCCACAGCGCCGGGACGGCGTTCAGGCGCTCGATCTGCAGCTCGCCCAACTGCGGGGCAGGCAGCGACGCGGCGGCCGTCTGCTCCGCGTGCCCGCCGCCGGGACGCCCGCGACGGCCGGGACGCAGCCTACCCCTGCGCCGCTGCCAAGCTCTTGCGGATGTCCTTCGTGCGGATGACGAGGTGCTGCGGACCCGTCGGAGAGGGCTCGAAGCCGTACTTCTCGAAGAAGCCGCGCCCCCCGGTGGCCCCTGCGTCGACCAGGACCGCCCGCGAGAACATGGTGTCGGCCGCCTGAAGGCAGCGGGACAGCGCCTGCACGAGCATCGCCTCGCCGAGGCCGTGGCCCCGCTCGGACGTGTTGACGGCCAGCCTTTCCAGCAGGATCACAGGGACGTCCAAGGGGCCTTGGCCGGGCGCATGCGCGGTCGTGGCGGGGGGGCTGACCGTGGCCGCTTTGAGAGCGAAGAACCCGGTCACAAGCGCGTCGCGCGCGGCGACGCGGGTCTTGCCGGCCCGCTGATCCGCGAGGGCGCGCCGGGTGAGGTAGTCGTCGAGGTCCCCGTCGCCGCAGTCGAAGCCGGCGACGTCGTGCGTCTCGGCAAGGGCCTCGAGCCGGAGCGGAGCCTCGGCGCCGTCGAACAGGCTCGACGTGGCGGCGGCTTCGCTCAGCGCGGGAATGGCTCGCGACTTGCCCTCGAACTGCTCGCCGAAGGCGGCCCAGGCCTCGTCGTCCAGCACGAAGCGGGGCTGGTCGGGCAGGACCCGATCGGGCGGACTGACGAAGCCGCCACCACCGTCCTGCCCAACCGGGCACGCGAGCTCGCACGCCCGGCAGTACTTGGTGACGTTACTGGGCTCGTCGAGCCCCAACATCGACCCGTCGAGTACTTCGAAGTCGACGTCGAGCTGGTCCTGCTCCTGCTTGCAGAGCGTCCTCTCGTACCTCCCGCTGCGGAACGCGGTCCGCGGGCAGACACGCTGGCACGGCTTGCTGCACATCGCGCACGGGTCGAAGCCCTCAAGCCGCGGGGTCGGCTCCAGGTCCGCCTCCAAGAAGATGCCGCGCAGCCGTACGCGCGGGCCGTACTCCGGCGTGATCAGCAGGTTGTCCCGGCCGAACACGCCCAGGCCGGCGAGGACCGCGGCATCCTTGAGGAAGGCCCCTCCATACTCGATCTGGTACGGCAACGAGAGGGCGCCCACCCCCAGCTCTTCATTCAGCCAGACCCGAAGCCGCTTGGACTGAGCCGCCAACTCGCAGTTGCCGGGGGTGAAGCCCCTGACCTTCAGGCTCCACCAGTCGAGGACGGGCTCCGCTGCCGGGTGCGCAAGTCCCCACACCAGCACCGACTTGTACTCCTCCTTCCACTCCACGCCCTTGTATTCGGGGTAGAAGGGGTTCTCGTCATAGGTCGCGTAGGAGGGGGCGTTCTTCAGGTCGGCGATACGCGCGATCCCGACCAGCGAAGCGCCTTCCGCCTTCGCCTTGTCCATGATCTTCTTCCTCAGCCCATCGCTGCTCATCTGTTTCGGTCCTTTCCACGGCGGAGCCGGGTCCTCGTCTCGGCCACCGCCCGTCTGTGGTTTCTATCGATCCGCGTTCAGTCTGATCAGGGCATCGGCTGCGATCGCTCCCTGGCCTTCAGCCAAGACCATGAGTGGGTTGATGTCGAGCTCCACGATGGACGAGGGGTCCTTCTCCACCATGCCTGCGACGGCCAGGATGACGTCCGCGGCGGCGTTCAGATCTGCCTGCGGGCATCCCCTGAAGCAGTTCAGGAGAGGCGCGCACTGCAGTTGGTCCAGGGCGCGCAACACCTGTTCTCTGGTGACCGGGAGCAGCAGAGA